>Ga0209332_1000039_pt1 | contig 32250 bp, 26 predicted proteins | sample BlaSpr_A8_OM3_M1_FD_187974 | JGI IMG/M metagenome (GOLD analysis project Ga0209332, IMG submission 187974) | Forest soil microbial communities from Thunder Bay, Ontario, Canada - Black Spruce, Ontario site 2_A8_OM3_M1 (SPAdes) (version 2) | ecosystem: Environmental > Terrestrial > Soil > Boreal...
CGCCAAGGTCAACCTTGCGCTCTCTGGCCTGCCGACTTTCACTGCTCTGAAAAACGGCGACGGCTCAGCGCTCAAGGGACGCATTCACATCGGCCCAGAAATCGACTATCTCGAACGCGCCTTCGATGAATCCAAGTACGGCAATTTCTCGCGCCAGCCCTATCTCGAGGCCACTATCCCTTCCCTGACCGATCCCACGCTCGCCCCCGAAGGCAAGCACGTGATGTCGATTTACATGCAATATGCTCCTTACAAGCTCAAAGGCGATTGGGAAGAGCAGCGAAAGCCGCTCGGCCAGACTGTGGTGGAGACGCTCGCGCAATACTCTCCAAACTTGCCGGAGATGATCCTGACTCACCAGATCATCACGCCGATGGATTTGGAAGACGTTTACGGACTCACCGGCGGGCAGATCTTCCACGGCGACCTGGCGCTGGACCAGTTTTTCACCATGCGTCCGCTGCTGGACTGGGCCCGCTACCGAACCCCAATTGAGAATTTATATTTATGCGGCAGTGGCACCCATCCGGGCTCTGGCTTAACAGGAGGGTCGGGGGCCAACGCCGCGCGCGAGATTTTGAAGCATGTGAAGAACTAGGGAGGCGGCCCTGTGAAGAAAAAGACACCGGGCGTTGCAAAAAAGGTTCCTACTTCTGTTGACGAATACCTGAAAGGCGTTCCCGAACCAGCTCGCAGCACCCTGATGCAAGTTCGCGCAATTATTCGGAAAGTCGTGCCGCCGGAAGCGACCGAGGGAATCAGCTATGGTATTCCGACGTTCAAATACAGAGGTATGTTGATGAGTTACGCCGCTTTCTCCAGCCATTGCAGCCTTTTCCCAGGTGCGGGACCGATAACAGAGTTTCGCAATGAACTCAAGCCGTTCCCGACGGCGAAAGGCACAATACGCTTCCCATCCACCAACCCTTTGTCTGCCAAGCTTCTCAAAAAAATTGTGCAATCCAGAATTGCGGAGAACGAACGCAAGAGGAGCCGGTGATTTCAGACGAGGCCTCAACCGTCGCTGGCTTCGCGCGGCACTATTCCTGAAGGGCATTGGAGCCTCGGCGCCCCTTTGGCCAGGACTACGAGCGCCGTGGTAGCCTATCGACGGCGGGGGCGTAGGCGGTTTCGGGTCGCCGGAACCCTATGCCCAAAGTAACCCTCATGCCGGACGAAACCAGGCCGCCGAGACCCGTCGTATCCCCTTCATCCCCGGCACGTTCCAATCGTCCAGCGGAGCAGCAAAATAAGCAACTTTCTCCCCGGGACGGGGTTCAATCCAGTGTGAGCACTGCCGCCATGGACGGGGGCGTTCTCGTGGCGGGCTTGGAGTCGGCTGCAAGCACGCTGCAATCCGCGATGGTTGGCTCGGAAAACTATACCGACGCAGAAGTTATGCTTCGGGTAAAAGCGGGGGATCAATCCGCTTTCGACTTTCTGGTGCAGAAATATCGCCGGCCGCTGGTGAGTTTCATGTACCGGATGGCGCACAACACGGCTGCGGCGGAAGATTTGGCGCAAGAGGTTTTTCTGCGCGTCTACCGCTCGCGCGAAACGTACGAGGCTACCGCCAAGTTTACGACCTGGCTGTATCGCATTGCTACAAATCTGGCAGTAAACCATGCTCGCGACACTCGCAAGGAGCGTCCGGAAGTGACGTTGAGCCTGGACGAGCCGGATGAAGAAACCGGCACTACGATGGATGTGGCCGATGCTACGATGACCGCCGAAGAAGCTCTCGTGCGGCGGGAGCGACTGGCAGCAATCCGGAGCAAAGTTGAAGCCCTGCCGGAGCGCCAAAGGCTAGCCGTCATTATGCACAAATATCAGCAGATGGATTACAAGCAGATAGCGGATGTACTGAAGTTGAGCGAGTCAGCGACAAAATCGTTGCTGTTTCGCGCATACGAGACGTTGCGGGAACAGTTAAAAGAATTTATTTAGTGTTTTTGAAGTGGCAGGGCGAGAAATTAAGGGGTACATAGTGATGAAGTGCGAGGAAATTCGTGAATTGATGCCGGAGCTGGCGTCCGGTCTCATGGCAGAGACAGAGACAAAGACCGCGGAGATCGGCAAACATCTTGCCGGTTGCGGTGCGTGCACTGAGAAGCTGGAAGAATTCCGCAAGACGATGGCATTGCTCGATGAGTGGCAGGCTCCGGAGCCTTCTCAGTATTTTGATCTGCGTCTGCAAGCCCGTCTGCGGGAAGAGATGGCCAAGCCGCCGGCTGGGTGGTGGGCGTGGGTGCGGCGGCCTGCGCTGGCTGCGTCTCTCACTGTGCTTATGGCCATCGGCATCGGTCTCTTCTTCACTCAAGATGGCCATAGATACAAGCAGCGGCGCGAGGAATTAGCCGTAGTCGAACCTCAGACTCCGCAGTCCACGGAGCCGGGTACCGCCGTGGGCGATCTGCAAGCTTTGGAAAAAGATCACGACCTCTATTCCGATTTCGATTTGCTGGATGATATGGAAGTGCAGCACGACGTAACCGCGAATCCGTGAGTCGGAAGCAGCAGCTCTGCGCCCGCAACACGCGGGATCTTGGACAAAATTTCGGGCAAGAACATGCGGCGGGCAAACCTTATAACCGGACCGATGGCAGCCACTGTGTTGGCTGTGGCAGCCGCGCTGCTTTCTCCCTGCCTGGCTCAGTATCGCCCGCCTCCGTCAGCCCAGTACCAGCCGCCCCCTCCACCGATGCAGAATCATCCGCCGACGAACCCTGGTCCGGGGCACCTCGGGGACTGGCTACGCCGGTATAAGAACGTTCCTCCGTGGGAGCAGGAACGTGCCTTGCTGAGCGATCCGGCATTCCGCCGTCTGCCTCCGGATCAACAGCAATTGCTACGGCAGCGGCTGCAGCATTTCTCCTCGCTGCCGCCGCAACAGCAACAGCGCATGCTGAACCGTATGGAAATTTGGGAGCACCTGACTCCCCAGCAAAAACAGCAGGCGCGTCAAGTTCACGAGCAAATGCAACAACTCGCCCCGGAGCGGCGGCATATGGTCAGAACTGCAATCGAGCACCTCAGCATCCTTTCACCCGAGCACCGCGAAAGGATCATCGATTCTGGCCGGTTCCGGAGTGTGTTCACTCCACAGGAGCGTGACATCATGCGGGACGCGTTAATGTTACCTCTGTCGCCACCCCCGGATCGCCGTGGTGGAGAAGGATATCCGCCGCAGTAACTGCCGAATGGGCCGCGCTCCGGATGAGTCACATTCATACGCTGGCGGCGTTCAGTGGAAGTCGTGCGAAACAGTTTCGGCTCTCGTAACAAAAAGAGGAAGTACGCGTTCGGCTTTCACCGAGATCACATTGTCCTGATTCTGCAGGATGCCTTCGATGGCCAGAAACCGTTCTGAAGTCAGCAGCAATCGGTTGCTGTGAAAAAGGTCAGGCGTGACGATGGCATTGGCCACTCCGGTTTCATCTTCCAGGCTTAAAAACACAAAACCTTTCGCGGTTCCGGGGCGCTGGCGCGTAATCACGCAGCCTCCAATGCGAAGCCGCTTACCATTGGGAAGATTGCGCAGTTCGATTGCGCTACGAATGCCCATAGCCTTAAGCCAGTCGCGCCGGTAGGCCATGGGATGCGGTCCAACGGTGAGCCCGGTACCGTGGAAATCGGCAACGAGACGCTCTTCATGATTCATAGGCTGGAGCGGAGAAGGCGAATCCACCTCCGGCAGTTTTCCCAGCAGCGGCCCGGAACCGCGCACCGCACGCTCCACCTGCCACAAAGCGTCGCGGCGGTGGAGTTGCAGTTTCCGGTTTCCAGTTTCCGGTTTCTCGTGAACCACGCGAGCAGTTTCTGATTTTCCAGAAACTTGGAAACTGGAAACTGAATTCAAAGCTCCAATTTCCGCCAGCGTAGTGAGTTCAACCTTACGCAGTTCTGGAACGCGACGGGTCAGCTCCTGAATCGAAGTAAACGGAGCAGCCATTCGCTCGCGCACCAGCGCCTGTGCAGCCTCTTCACGCAGCCCGCGAACGTACCGCAATCCCAACCGTAGCGCGATTGAGTTTCCAGTTTCTGGTGTCTGGTTTCCAGTTGTCTTGCTGATTGAACACACGGGCAATTCCCGCGAATGACCAGAAACCGGAAACTGGAAACAGGAAACAGTTTCTAAACTGCACATCCATTCCGAGCGCATTACATCCACCGGCAGCATTTTCAATCCGTGGCGCTGCGCGTCTTTAACTATCGTCGCTGGAGAGTAAAAACCCATGGGCTGGTTATTGAGCAACGCGGCAGTGAATGCGGCCAGATAATGGCATTTCAAATAAGCGCTGGCATACGCGATTAGCGCGAAGCTGGCGGCATGCGATTCAGGAAATCCGTAAAGTGCAAAAGAAGTGATGGAGAGAATAATTTCTTCCTGCGCCTTCGGCGAAATTCCATTCTGCGTCATGCCGGCACGCAGTTTGGCTTCAATTTCCCGCATGCGCGCCTGCGAGCGCTTGAAGCCCATAGCACGGCGCAAATCTTCCGCTTCGCCGCCGCTAAAATTGGCGGCAATCATGGCAATGCGCAGCAGTTGCTCCTGAAAAAGTGGCACTCCCAAAGTGCGCGCGAGCACTGGTTCGAGCGAAGGATGCGGATACGTGACCTCTTGGCGTCCCTGACGCCGCAAAAGAAAAGGATTGACCATCTGGCCCACAATCGGTCCCGGCCGGATGATCGCGACCTGCACCACGATGTCATAGAAGCGTTTCGGCCGCAGGCGCGGCAGGCACGACATTTGCGCGCGGCTTTCCACTTGAAACAGCCCGATCGTATCCGCCTTCTGCAGCGCGGAATAAACCGCGGCATCATCCTGCGGCAGGTGCGCCAGATCCACTTGATCGGGATAATGTTTACTTACCAGTTCAATCGAATCCTTGAGCACGGCCATCATCCCAAGCCCAAGCAAATCGACTTTGATAATGCCCATGTCGGCGCAATCTTCTTTGTCCCACTGCACCACCACTCGGCCGGGCATGGAAGCGGGTTCGAGTGGAACCACGGAATCGAGCTGGCCCTGGCAAATTACCATGCCGCCGGAGTGCTGGCCGAGATGCCGCGGCATGTCCTGCACGGCAAGGCACAGTTCGTAATATTTGCGCAGGCGCGGATGTTTCAGATCGAGTCCGGCATCGCGGAAGCGGCGGTCGAGCGCATCGTTTTCGTCGCGAAATTCCCAGGTGGCGACCGCGGCAGAAATCTTGGCCAGCGTTTCCAGATCGAATCCCAACGCCTTGCCCATTTCCCGCGCCGCCATGCGATTACGATAGGTGATGACATTCGCCGTCATGGCCGCGCCGCGCTCGCCGTAGCGGCGGTAGACATACTGAATCACTTTTTCGCGTTCGTCGCCGCTGGGCAGGTCGAGATCGATGTCCGGCCACTCACCCCGCTCTTCGGAAAGAAATCGTTCGAAGAGAAGTTCCATGCTGATGGGATCGACGGCGGTGATGCCTAGCGAATAACAGACGGCGCTGTTGGCGGCCGATCCGCGCCCTTGCAACAAAATATTTTGCTCGCGGCAGAAGCGGACCAGATCCCACACAATAAGAAAATATCCGGCGAGCTTGAGCTTTTCGATGAGCGCTAATTCGCGCTCAATCTGGCGCCGGGCACGGGTTTGCATATCCTTTCCCGCGCGCCCATAACGCTCTCGAAATCCCTCCCACGCACGCTCCCGCAGAAACGAATCCATCGTCTCACCGTCGGCAACTGGATAGCGCGGAAACTCATAGCCGAGATCGCTTAGCGTAAATTCCAGGCGCGATGAAAGGTCGAGTGTATTAGCGAGAGCTTCGGGCAGGTCCGCGAAGAGTTGTTGCATCTCCTGCGGCGATTTCAAGTGACGCTCTGAATTGCGTGCCAGCAGCCGACCAGCCGTCGATAACGTGCGGTGATGGCGGATGGCGGTGAATGCATCACAAAGCTCGCGATTTTTTTCAGTGGCATAGCAGACGCCGTTGGTCGCAAGTAGCGGAAGATTCAGCGAGCGGGCTATGGCAATAGCGGCGCGGTTTCGGGCTTCCTCTTCGCGATGGAAATGCCGTTGCAACTCAACATAAACATTCCCGTGACCAAACAATCTAATCAGATGCTCGACTTGCTCACGGGCTTCTTCGATTCCTCCCTGCTTCAAAGCCATAGCCAGTGGCCCGTCCGCACCGCCGCTCAGGCAAATGAGCCCTTCCGCATGCTCTTCCAATTCTTCTTTGCAAACTGCACCTTCACCTTTCTTCGCGCGTAATTTCATTTTTGTGATTAGGCGGCAGAGATTCTGATATCCCGCGCGAGAGGAAACCAGAAGAGGAAGACGGAAGCCGTTGTTTTTTTTTCTGTGTCTCTGTGTCTCTGTGGTGAAAAATTGGCTGTGACTTCCGCCCCAATGTGCGCCTTGATCTCAATTTTTTTCGCTGCCAGATGAAACCGCGGTGCTCCATAAACTCCATCAGTGTCGAGCAACGCCATAGCCGGCATACCCAGCCGCCCACACATCCCCGCCAGATCCTCAGGCAAAGAAGATCCTTCGAGGAAGCTGAAAGCCGAACGGGCATGAAGCTCAACATACATTGAGTGATTGAGCCATTGGGCCATTGAGTCATTTGCAAACCAAAATCGTCAATGGCTCAATCACTCAATGGCTCAATTCCTTCAGTCATACGTCCCCTCTACAAACCAGCCTCCGCCCAGCAGATCGTGGACCAGTCGGTAAAGAGCGACCCCCTCGTTACTTTGCAAAGCAATGTCCCACTCATCGCGCGCCCACGCTTCCCGTTCCCACCAATCGCCGGAACTGCGCCATGGGCCGGCCTTCCAGAGCACACTGCCCTGCACTTCTTTTTTCTTCGTGCAGACCACGCCCGCCAGTTCCCCGTTCTCCCAAGTCACGTTGGCCCGTAGCGGCGGACGGAACATACGCAGAGCTGCGACAGCGGATTTTTCTTCTGTCGCGCTTTTTTTATGTTTCGTTTCTGGAGCTGCCCCGGGAACAAAGCGCCGCAAGCGAAAACCTTCAGCACGGTGCGTATCCAGCAACTCCACCGATCCCACTCGCGATTTGCCGACCAATCCAGCAATGCGCGCCAGCGTGAGCTCCAGTTTTTCCGGCTCGGGTGACGGAGGCAAAAACAGTCCGCCTTGCGTCGATCGCGGCCGCACGGGTTCCGCGATGAGATGAATCTTCACGATCGGCGCGCCTGGCGGATGCGCATTCAAATCCAGTTGCAGCAGCTTGAGGAAAAGTTTTGCATCCAGCATGGGAAGGGGCAAACGAAGCGTTCGACAGAACTTAGCTTGCCTGCCAGAGACAAATTGTTGGGACGTCGCTTGGGATTCGGTCGCGCTTTTCGCAGCTTCGCTCTCGCTGGGAATCCCCACTGTGTCGGACTCTGGATCGGCCCCAGTCAGATTCTGTAGCTCCAGGGTAAGCCGCAACTCCTGCGTATTCAGAGCACGCGCCGCCAAGCGTGCGCAAATTTGCTCGATCAGCCGATTCAACAGGAAGGCCAGCGGCTCCAGCAGCACGATGGGATATTCCAACTCGACTGCTTCTTCAAATGTTGCGGGCGCTTCTACAGGAACCAGAGTGCGCGAAGCCGTGCCTCGCGCCAGTTGCTGCAGGCGCAAGCCCTCTTGTCCGAGACGTTCGCTTAAAGCAACTTCCGGCAGCGCTGCCAGTGCACGCAAATCACGCACACCCCAGCGGTCCAGCGTTTCGGGTAAACGGCCAGCTTCTCTTTTCTGTTCGCTTGTTCTTTCTTCTTGTGCCGGAAATAAAACTTCAACTTTCAGCGATCCGAGTTGCTCCGCTTCTTTTCCCCGCGGAATTACAGTCACGCCGGAAAATCCGCGCGCCGCCAGCAAGGCAGCATCGGGATTCGACGCCACGGCAACGTTCGCATCAAGTCCCAAGTCTGCCGTGCAATGAAAGAGATTGCGGGCTATTTCTGACAGCGTACCGAACAGAGATTCCATTCCGGCCAGATCAAGAATTGCCGCATTGGCCGCGGCATCTTCCACACACGGCGAAAAAGATTGGGCACAATCGAGAAGAGCCGCATGCGCGGCAGATTCCTGCAAAGGAGAGCGCGGCCGTAACGTCAGTTCCGAACAAAGTTCCGCCTGGGCTTTCGTCATGCCTGGCGTAATGCCCGCGCGGCTGGCGCTTTCATTCATGGCAAAAACTTTTTCCAGCGGGGGCTTGCCTTCGAAAATAGCCACCGCCCGAGCCCGCAATTCTGGTTCCGCGCGAAACACCGCGGCCACAGAAAAATTCGGCACGAAGATGCAGGCAAAAGGCATAGCAGCAATAAGTCCATTGAAAGATTGCTCACGAAGTCATCGGCATTCATCCCGCCCAGGCCGTTTTGCTAGCGAATGTGATTTCGGCGGAACCAGCCGGTTTGCGCTCCATTCGCGACCGCACTATCTCTGCTGTGATTTCCAGGTCGGTCAGCAATTGCGCGTGGCCAAGCGCCGGAGTTTTAACATCCGCCGTCTGTGTTATCCGATGCCTGTGAGTCCCCAGCTTTATTAATAAGGAAGAACAGCTTCCGGCAATGGACTGCCGCTCCACTGCGAGCAACACAGTGGGCGTATGCTCTACTGCCCGGCGAAAACGGAACCATGTAGTAAGCGAAATGCGGCGCGCCGTTTGCGGCGGCACATCGCCAAGATCGAGCGCGATCAATCCGAAGCCTCCACTTTCGAGCAGCAGGTCGGTGACCCGCAGAAATTGTTCCAATCGCTGCTCGGCGGAGTCCGATTTCGCAAAGTTTTTTTTCGCTCCATTGGGCCCGCCCTTGAGCTCAGGTTGAATCTCCGGCGATTCTTCTCCACAGCGCACCCACAGCAACCGGCCCAACTCGACACCTGCTTCAGCGACAGACTGCGGATCGAGAGCATTGCCGGCATCCACAATCGCGCAGCATTCCCCCCGGCGGGTTGCGGCAGCCAGTGCGGAAAGCAGCAAGGTGGTACGTCCGGAAGAGGCCGGACCGCAAATTTCAGTCAGGCAACCGCGCGGCAAACCTCCGGTAAGCGCATCCATTTCGGCAATGCCGCTGGATGCCATTGCGGGTGCCGGACGCACTCCCAATCGCGAAGCTGTCTGAACTCCAGAGAGCTTCGCATCTTTATCTTTAAAAGCCGCCGAACCGACGCGTTGCGGCGGCCTTCCCTCGCTAAAAAGTTGTGCCTCAGAAGTTTTGGAGCATACCTCCTCCATCTCTTCACCATCAAAGACAAAAGGGCGGCCCAGGGCCGCCGAAGTGGAAAACACTGCGGAAGACATATATTCCTCGGAAATTTTCAGGGAGCGCCGGGGTAAGAAAGCCCTGGAGGCGTTTTCGCTTTTTATTCGCCTTGAGAAATTCTGCGCCCGGGTGGGGAAATTGTCAAGACCCTACCTTTTTCTTCCCGCCGGAGAAATGCTTACCTCTGCATCCATCGCCCGTCTAAGCCAAACAGCAATCAGGCGCGGACATTCCATCAAATCACTCCCAAGTTCGCGACTGATGGCTTTCATCAGAAACGAGGATCCCTCCATGCACAAAACGCGTCTGCTTGTTTTGTTATTCAGCTTCTTGTCGGTGGCCAATATTTGCCACGCGCAAACCGTAATGCTTGATCTGCCCCTGCAGAGCCAGCATGCCGTGGTTATGCAGCGCATTGGCATTACCGATATCACCGTTAACTATCACCGGCCACTCGCCAATGGCCGCCCAATCTGGGGCAAGCTGGTTCCTTACGGAGAAGTCTGGCGCGCGGGAGCAAATGAGAATACGACCATCACCTTCACCGATCCGGTCACCATCGAAGGCCAGTCGCTCGACAAGGGCACCTACGGCCTGCACATGATTCCCGGCGAAAATCAGTGGACCGTGATCTTCTCGAAGATGTCTACTGCCTGGGGGAGCTTTAGCTACAAACAGGATGAAGACGCATTGCGCGTCACCGTGAAGCCGCAGCCTGCCGAGTTCCACGACTCACTCACTTACGACTTCGACGACATGAAACCTGATTCCGCCGTGATTACACTGCGCTGGGAGAAGGTCGCCGTGCCCTTCAAAGTTGCGGTCAAAGTGAATGACATTGTCGAAGCCAGCCTTCAGCGGCAACTGCGCGGACTCAATCAATATTACTGGGAAGGCTGGGACGATGCCGCCAACTACTTCCTCACCAGCAAAACTAATCTTGAGGAGGCGCTCAAAGATGAAGACCATTCCATCGAGACGGAAGAGCGCTTCGACAATCTGCTGAACAAGTCGCTGATCCTGGCGGCCATGGGACGGAAAGAAGACGCATCTACTTTTCGTGAGAAAGCCGTTCAGAAGGCATCAGCGCAGCAACTTTATTTTTATGGCCGCCAGTTGCAGGGCGAGAAAAAGCAAGAGGAGGCTTTCGCCCTCTATCGTTCAAACGCCAAGAAATACCCAAACGAATGGACGTCGCACGTCGGTATGGCCCGTGTCTACAGCGGTCAGGGTGATTACGATAGTGCGGTTAAGGAAATTAAGACCGCGCTCACTTCGGCTCCCGACTCTAACAAGTCCAACCTCGAAGGCTACGTGAAGCGCTTGCAGTCGAAAGACGACATCAACCGCTAGTCCGGGCCGCCAAGTTTCACCAATAAAAATGGGGGCCAGCTCGTGAGCTGGCCCCATTCACTTAAGAAAGCTTCCGCTCACCACACTCGGCAAGCATTCGCCCGGACCATTTTCTGTCCGGCCTTGCAGCCGAAAGCCTGGGCAAATTCCGACATATTTGAAACCACATTATCGATGCGGAAAATGGGCAGCGAATGCGGGTTGGTGGTAACCACCAGACGCGCCACCTCCGGCCTCACGTTCGTGCACCACGAATATGCGTAAGAAAGAAAAAAGCGCTGGCGATAAGTCCAACCATCCGGCCCTTTGTCGTCCAGCGATTTTCCTCGTTGCTTGAGGTCAGCTTCGAGCGCGTTCAGCGCCAGATGAACTCCGCCGTTGTCCGCTGTATCTTCACCTTGCGTCAGCAATCCATTCTGCTTGACTCCGGGGCCCGCGTCGGGAACATCCTGCGTATATTCATCGGAGATACACTTGCCGCGTTCGTCGTATTGTTTGGCGTCCTCGGCAGTCCACCAGTCGCGCAGATTGCCGTGAGCGTCGAATTTGCGCCCCTGATCGTCGAAACCGTGGGTGAGTTCGTGACCAATGACCATGCCGATGGCGCCATAGTTCACCGAGTCGTCCATACTTTTTTCGAAATAAGGGGGCTGCAAAATGCCGGCGGGAAAATTAATGGTGTTTAACTGCGGATCGTAATAAGCATTGATCGTAGCCGGCGTCATGGTCCACTCGCTGCGGTCTACCGGCTTGCCGATCTTTGCCACCCAACGCTCGAATTCGGATGCTGATGCCTGCTCGACATTCCCCAAATAGTTGTCTCGAGTAATTTTCACACTGGAATAATCGCGCCAGTGCGAGGGATATCCAATCTTGTCTTCAATTCCTTTCAGCTTGACGATCGCTTGTGCCTTGGTCCCAGGAGTCATCCAACTCACGCTTTCAATGTCGGCCTGCATGGCTTGTTCGATTCCATGCACCATTTCAAGAGTGCGAGCCTTGCTTTCGGGAGGAAAAGCGCGATCAACATAGGCCTGACCGAGCGCTTCTCCCAGATCGCGGTCCGCATTGTGCACACAGCGACGCCAGCGTGGTTGGTTCTGTTCCTGTCCGGCCAGCGTGCGGGCAAAGAAGTCAAAATTTTCCTCCACCATCGCTTTGGTCATGAGTGGCGCCGCCCGGTGGATGACTTGCCAACGCATGTAGGTCTTCCACTGCTCGAGCGAATGGTCAGCCAGTAATTTATCCTCGGCTCGAAAGAAATCCGGCGACGTAACAATGTAATGGTCGCTTGCCGGTGCCTTCACTGCCTTCAAATAAACGTCCCAATCGATCGATGGAGTCAGTTCGCGGACCTGCGCCAGGCTCATCCTATTGTTGATATTCTTGGGGTCGCGGCGCGTGACGTTATCCATCTGCGCCTTGGCGAGCGCGGTCTCTAATTCGATCACGGCGTTCGCATCGCTGCTGGCTTGTGCATCTTTTTCCCCGGCCAGAACCAGCATCCTTTGTACGTGTGCGTGGAATTTCTTGAGAGTTTCTGCCGATTTTTCATCGTTCTTGATGTAGTAATCGCGATTGGGCAAACTCAGGCCACCCTGATCAATCTGCGCCACAACTTTGGAGGCGTCGTCAAAATCCTGCAGTCCGCTGAAGCCGAAGAATGGCGAGTTTGTCTGATTGTCGCCTTGCTCCCACGTGCCAGGAAACGACTGGTGAAGATGAGCGATCTCGGCAGTGATTTCTTTTTTTGACTGGATCGCGATGATGCGATCGAACTCCGACTGCAGCGGCTTCAGGCCTGCCGCCTCGATGCCTCCCTCATCCATGCAGGCAGCCCAGTAGTCGCCAATCTTCTGTTGCACCTCACTGCGCTTTGGATCGTTCTTGCTATTTGCCTCCATGGTCTCGCGCAGTACAGCTTCGTTCCACAACTGCAGGTTACTACCTGTTCCCCAAAATACTTGGTCCGGAGGAATCGGATTCGCTGACAGCCATTTGCTGCACGAATACTTGTAGAAGTCGTCGCACGGATTCAGCTGTCGGTCGACTAGATTTGGATCAAAGTGTTCCAGCTTGGGAACTGATTTTGTTTCTTCCGCAGTTCTGGCTGGGTTGCCGGTTGCAGTTTGGCTCAGTACTGCTAGCGGTGAAGTCAGAAGGAGAACGAAAGAAATTCCGCGAATAAACATTTGGCCTCTTTCGAGAAGTTAATGATGAAGCTAGCCTTCTTTTTGAAACAAACGAAGCACACAACGCGACCGTAGAACAACATACTACAGACGGGCCCTGAAGCGGATAGTTAGCGGGCGACCTCATGACCTATCCAGTGTTATGCAATCCGGCAGCGATGCCGTTGATGGTCGCACCAAGGGGGTATTCAAGTCTCTCCAGATCCTCCCCTTGCTGCTTGCGGCGCAAGAGCTCAACCTGGATCAAGCTCATCGGATCCACGTAAGGATTTCGCAGATGAATCGATCGCGCTATTACGCGGTTGCGAGCCAGCAAATCGCGTTGGCCGGTAAGTCGCAATATCATTCTCCGCGACCGTAAGAATTCGTTTTCGACCATGGTGAAAACGCGCGTCCGCAACGCTGCATTCTTTACCAGCCCGGAATAAACCTTTGCAATATGGAGATCGGCTTTCGCCATGCCGAGTTCTACGTTGCGCATCAAGTCGGAAAAGAGGGCGAAATGTTTGAACATTTGGCGTAACAGGCGTTCCCGGCCCTTCCCTTTGCCGGCAAAACTCTCAAGCCCGGTACCAATTCCGTACCACGCGGGTACGGCATGGCGGCTCTGCATCCATCCGAACACCCACGGAATGGCGCGCAGATCCTCTAAACGGCGGCCTTTGGTCCGGCGCGACGGCCGTGAGCCGATACGTGCGGAATCCAATTCGTGCACGGGCGTGGCCTGCTCGAAATATTCCAGCATGTCGGGATTCTCCGCGATATCGCGGCGGTAGACGCGGTAGGCCTCCTCGGACATTTCTTCCATTGCTTCTTCCCAGAGCGTCTGATCCGAGGGCCGAGGGGCGGAGCGGGTGAGCGCCTCCAGGCTGGCGGCGATCACCAATTCCAGGTTCCATTCCGCCAGCACCACGTCGGAGTACTTCCAGTTCAGAACCTCTCCTTGTTCTGTAATTCGGATGCGTCCGGAGAAGCAGCCTTCGGGCTGGGCCAGAATTGCGGCATGCGTGGGACCGCCGCCGCGGCCTACGGTACCACCGCGGCCGTGGAACAACCGCAGTTTCACTCCGCATTTTTCGGCAACGCGATGCAGATCGCGGTGCGTTTTGAAGAGCTCCCATGTGCTGGTCAGCATTCCCCCATCTTTATTGGAATCTGAGTAGCCAAGCATCACTTCCTGCCAGCGTCCCCAGGAATCGAGTAAGGGCTGATAATCCGAACTTCGCCACAGACGGCCCATCACTCCACCGGCCGCGCGCAATGACTCGATCGACTCAAATAATGGAACCGGCATCAGGCCTGGGTCACCCGAGATTCGATGGTGCCCGGCCGGGCCATTCAGGAATGGGTCGCTGCCACAGCCGGCCAGATTCACGCCACAAGCTTTCGCAAAGTGAAGCACGTTGAGCACATCTTCCTCGGACTCCGCGCCGCTGATGATGTATTGACGAATGGATTCTGCCGGATAAGTCTGCTTGAGCTGCCGGATGATGCGGAAGGTCTCGATCAAATCCATGGTCTGAGAAGAAGCGCCCTGACTGTCTTCCGCTAAAGCGACTCCTGGTGCCACGGCCGGCCCGGTGTTTCTTAGTTCGGTCTTTCGTAGTTTGCGGTTTCTGAGCTCGACGTTCGCGGCTGCGATCTTGTTTACGTCGATCTTTTTTTCGCCAATCTCGCGTAGAACCTCAGCGTGCACGCGAGCATGCTGGCGAATGTCGAGAACCTGGAGATGGAAGCCGAACGTCCGAATTTGCCGCAAAAGGGGGTCGACAAACGCTTCGGCTAGCCGCTGTCCGCGATTGGACACAAGGCTTGATCGCAGCATCAAGAGATCGGATTCAAATTCCGCTGCGTCTCCATACGAATCCTGCACCTTCGAGCCTTCCCGGGTGCGCTGCAACCGGTAAACCACGTAGGACAAAAAGCGACGGTAAATCTCCACCGTATTTCCCGTGCCCCACAGCATCGACGCTCCTGGCAACGAGCCCTTATACTGCGCCAATCGCGCAAGAATCTCAGGCGAGGCGCCCACCTGCTGCACAGACGAACTCAAACCATCGCTTAGAAATTCCACATCGCGGATGTATTGGCGCAGAATCACTGTTCGCGCCAATTCCAGGGCATCCTTCACTGATTTGGGTTTAACCAGCGGATTGCCGTCGCGATCGCCACCAATCCAGGAGCCAAAACTCACCAGGTTCGACAGCTCCGCCGGGTGGAGAACCGTGCCATAAACCTCGCTGACCGATTCCGCGATTTCGGCGGAAAGACGCAGCAAAGTTTCAAAAAGCGCAAGCCGAAAATAGCGAAGTCCCATGCGGATCTCATCATCGACGGTGGGTTTAGTTTGTCGAACTTCGTCGGTCTGCCAGAGCGACGTAATTTCAGCGTGGATGATCTGTTCGCACCGCAGAGCTTCGTCCATGGTGAGCGGAAGACGATCCAACCGCTCCAATTCTTTAGCAATGCGGCGGCGTTTCAGCAGCACTGTCTGGCGGGCCACCTCCGTGGGATGGGCCGTGAATACTGGCGTCACCATCACCTGCCGAAGTGCCGCGAGAGCCTTCTCGGCGGAGGTTCCAGCCTGCTTCATCCGCGACAGCGTTCCGCGAAACGAGCCGGGCAGCGACGCTCGGCGTTCTAACTGGCGGGCGCGACGCCGGCGCTTGCGATGGTTAGTCTCCGCCAGATTCGCTAACTCGAAATAGATCGCGAAGGCCTTGGTGACCTGGTAGGCGCGAGTTAAGTCCATTTTTGAAATAATCGCCCGAGCTTTGGCCATGAGTTCATCACGAGCGCGGCCGCCGCGACTATGCCACACGCGTTCGCGATGCCGAATCATTAGCCGCCGCAACTCCTCGACGATGTCGAATAATTCCTGGCCCACCTGCTCCACCAATACGCGTCCCAGCAACGCGCCGAGTGAACGCACATCCCGCCGTAAGGGATGATCTTTGGCGGAATCGTCCGATTGAGCCGTAAGTTCGGACAGACGGGCTTTTTGATCGTCCGCTTTCCACAGGGGTTTCGGTCTATTCATGAGGGTCGCGGCTTCTGACACGATTGGACAGGATAAATCAAAAGGCAGTTCTCAGTAGAGCCATCGTTCGCAGAAGTTTAAAAAGGAGACCATCGAGGATGGGATACTGAGACCTGAGAACTGAGAACTGAGAACTGAGAACTGAGAACCGATTCTTACGTTGCCGTCTCGAAACGATAGCCGATGCCGCGGATGGTCTTCAGATATTTCGGATGTCGGGGATCAGACTCGATTTTTTCACGCAGCCGCCGCACGTAAACGTCGATCGAACGTGGCGTCACGAACGGAGTTTCTTTCCACACCGCATCGAGCAACTGATCGCGAGTGAGCACGCGCCCGCGATGTGCAGCCAGATATTCCAACAAGCGAAATTCGCGTACTGTGGTAAGAATCGCTCGCCCTTCCACCTGAACTGTCATCGACGAGGCATCAATTTCGAGACCGCCCAGGCGAAGCACCTCGGGCAACGCCGGCGTTTGCCGGGCTCCGCGCAGAACGCTGCGCACTCTCGCGACAAGTTCACGAGGACTGAACGGCTTAGTGATGTAGTCGTCGCCGCCCAACTCCAGCCCCTTTAGCCGGTCTGCCTCCGCAGTCTTGGCGGTTAGAAAAATGATGGGCGTGGACGAAAGGGTCGGGATCTGCCGGATCTGACGGCAGAGTTCAAAGCCGTCAGAACCAGGAAGCATCACATCGAGCAGAAAAAGCGACGGCGTTTCCCGCAAGGCTTCCGAGACCACCGATGCCCCGCTGACGAAGCTTCGAATATCAAAACCTGCGGCCTGCAGATTATGACCGATGAGCCGCGCGATGTCCTCCTCGTCTTCGACGACGAAGACGAGGCAGCGAGATGCCACTGCTTTTTCCGCGCCGCTGCGCGGTTCGTAAGTTCCGACCGGAGAGTGCATCGTCCCTTGGATGTTGACTTGGCCCGAACGCCCACAGTCTCATGTCGCCTGGTTCTGCTTCCGAATGTAGGTTGGAAATGTTTCGAGAATGTTTCTTGCGTATTAAAGGATGATGAATTTCGGGAACCCGTTCTAGGCTTCTGTCCGCTTCTTCGGCTGATGCCGCAAGCTGCGGCCCTCGATCAGGCTGTAGAGATCTTCTGCCAGATTGGTGGTGTGGTCCCCGGCGCGCTCCAAAGCTTGCGCCATCAAAATCACGTCGAAGTTGGAAGCATTGTTTTGTGACGCCTGCTCGGTGAAATGCTTTTGGAAAAGCGCATGGCAGACGCGATCAATATCCTTATCCATCTGCAAGACCTTGCGGGCGCACTCCAGGTCGAGTTCCACGAATCCGCGATATACCAGGTCGAGCATCTCGCGCAGGATCGCTGACATTTCCACTAATTGGCGCAGATCGGAGGCTGCCATCTTCGTTGTCCGCGACTGCACCCGCAGGGCTACGCTCATCATCAGATCGCCAATACGCTCCAGATCGGTAGTGCACTTCAGGCTGGTCAACAATTGCCGCGCGCGGGCTTCATTCACGCGTGTGATTGCGGCCGGCAAGCGATCGTCGATGTAGCGCTCAATCACATCCAGCTCTTGTTCGCATTCTTTAATTGCCAGAAATGCCATGCGTGAATTGTGGGTCAACAGATCTCGCACGTTGAAGGCTGCGTCGCGTGCAATCAGAAAAGCGCGGAGTCCGGTGCGCGCCAGATCATCCAGCGACCCGGTTCCTTTTTTTGTAGGTTTCTTGGCCGCTTGCGGACTCGTGTCCGGCATTGCGTCATCCGCATCGGTCAAGCCGAGGTCATCGATTGCGGGTCGCGATGTAGCAGCTTTGCGAGGCATATCAACACAAACAATCGGCTTTCGATCGCCCAATCCAGACTATCTCAACCCTTGGCTTAAGGGGCAGTCTAGTGGAAAAATGTGAAAGGATCGTTAATAAGCCTATGGGGTTGCTCGAACATCTTCGTCGCCAATTTGCTTACGATGCCTGGGCAAACCGCGAGGTGTTAGCCGCGTTGAGCGCCAGCGCGCACTCAAACGAACGCGCGCGACAACTTCTCGCACACATTCTCTCTGCCCAGCGGCTATGGCTGGAGCGTATTCGCAAGCGAACTCAGAGTCAGCCGGTCTGGCCGGATTTCTCCCTCGACCAGTGCGAGGCGCAGATCTCCGAACTCGCTTCTCTTTTGGAACGAGTACCTCCGCCATCTTTTTTCCTCAGTTCTTTCGGAGAATGTCTCCTACAAAAACAGCAAGGGAGAGTCGTGGAATAACACCGTGCAAGACATCTTGACCCATGTGCTGCTGCACTCGGCGTATCATCGCGGGCAGATCGCCAGCCAAGTGCGCTCCAGCGGCGAGCAGCCCCCCTATACGGACTTCATTCATGCCGCACGGCAAAGCCTGATTGAATAAAACCTGAGCTGGGGTAATATCTCTGCAATGAGGAAACTCCCATTTCTTATCTTTCTGCTGTTTAGCGTCGCGGTCGCGTTCGGCTCGGACGAAAAAAACATTCCCTCCATGCCTGCGGCTGTTTCCGGCAACGCTGTCGCCAGTGTCAGAGACGGCCTGGAGATTTTTTCTTTTATGGGTGTCGGTCCCCGCAAGACTTGGGACGACGTCACCAACCAGGTCTATGTCTTGGACCTGGGTCATCCGAAATGGCGCGAAGGCCGCACCGTGCCTGGCGTCGGCGGCCGGCTTGGAGCTTCTGCGGCCGGCGTGAAAGATTTAATCGTTCTTATGGGCGGTTTCGTGGTCGATTCGCAAGGTGTCGAACTCACCGTTCCTGACGTCAACGTTTACGAGCCTGGGGCACATCGCTGGTCTCGCGCCAAAGATATTCCCGTCCCCGTGGATAATGCCGCAGTCGGCGAAACACATGGGCGCTTTATCTATTTGATCGGCGGGCGTTCACCCAATGGGCCCGTGAACAACGTTCAAGTCTACGACGTCGCAAAAGACTCCTGGACTCAGGCCACGCCTTTCCCCGGCACTCCGGTCTTCGGCCTCGCTGGCGGCATCGCCGGCGAATCCGTGGTCGTGATTGATGGTGCGCAAAAAGGCCCGGCAGGCGGCCCGCGCTATGTAGCCTGCGAGCAGGCCTGGCTGGGCAAGATTGATCACAAAGACCCAACCAAAATTGAATGGAGCAAACTGCCGCCGCATCCGGGACCGGCTCGTTTCGCCATCGGTGGCGGCGGCTCGGCCCGCGATCACAGAATTTTCTTTTCCGGTGGCACTGCCACGCCCCACGACTATAAAGGCGTCGCCTATGATGGCCAGCCCACAAGTGCTTCGGAAGTCACTTTCTCTTACGACCTCCACGCTCACAATTGGGAAACCATCAGCGAGAACACGTACGATCCCCGCGCTGACAGCCGCGGCATTCTCATCACTCCAATCGGGCCGGTCGTACTCGGCGGCATGGTGAAGAATATGGCCGTAACGGCCCGCGTTACGCAGGTGCCGAAAAAATGAGAATCGAACGCTCGCAAGAAGTTCGCCGCACGTTATGGACGTTACTGTCACGACAATAGAGAAGCCGCACACGCTGTGGTCGTCGCTACTGGAAGCCATTCGCGGCTCGCACCAGGACTACACAACCGGCAGCCTGAACCGCGCCATCTTTCTGCTCGCGGTTCCGATGGTGCTGGAGATGGTGCTGGAATCTTTATTCGCCGTGGTCGACGTTTTCTGGGTAGGACGTCTCGGCGCAAATGCCGTCGCCACCGTGGGCCTTACCGAATCCATGTTGAGCCTGGTCTTCGCCGTAGGCATGGGACTGAGCTTGTCCACTACTGCGATGGTGGCGCGCCGCATTGGAGAAAAAGACCCTGAAGGCGCGTCCGTTGCGGGCGTGCAGGCGATCACTCTTGGCCTTATCATCTCTGTGGCCATCGGCATTCCCTGCTTTTTATTCGCGCCGAATTTGTTGCGCCTGATGGGCGCAACGCCTGAAATCGTCTCCACCGGCAGCGGATACGCCAGAATTTGCCTGGGCGGAAGCTTCGCCGTTCTTCTTCTGTTTCTCAACAACGCAATCTTCCGCGGCGCCGGCGATGCCGCCATCGCCATGCGTCTGCTGTGGGTGTCAAACATCATCAACCTCATCCTCGATCCCTGCCTAATTTTCGGCTGGGGACCGTTTCCCCGCCTTGGCGTGACTGGCGCGGCTTTAGCAACTTTGACCGGCCGCAGCATCGGCGTCATCTACCAGTTCTATCGCCTCATGCGCGGCACCGAGCGTCTGCGCATTCTCAGGAGCCAGATTCATGTGCGCTTAAACGTGCTTCTGCGCCTGCTGCGCGTTTCGCTCACCGGCATACTTCAATTCGCCATCGCGCACACCAGCTGGATTGGGCTGGTTCGCATCGTAAGCACCTTCGGGGCGGCGGCGCTCGCCGGATACACGATCGCGATCCGCATCGTAATTTTCGTAATCCTGCCTTCGTGGGGATTGAGCAACGCCGCAGCTACGTTAGTCGGCCAGAATCTAGGTGCGGGGCATCCCGAACGCGCTGAGAAAGCAGTCTGGCGCACCGGCATCTACAACATGATTTTTCTCGGCCTGGTTGGAATTGTCTTCATATTCTTCTCCGTCCCCATTGTGCGCCTCTTCACTCACGATCCGGACGTCGTACGTCTGGGAGCGAATTGTCTTCGCATCGTAAGCTACGGCAACCTCGGATACGCCTATTTCATGGTGATGATGCAGGCCTTCAACGGCGCGGGCGATACCATTACTCCGACCATCGTGAACTTTTTCGGATTTTGGCTGTTCGAGATCCCGCTGGCCTATTGGCTGGCCATCCCGCTGCACATGCGCTCGAACGGAGTTTTCTTTTCTATCGCCATCGCCGAGAGTGCCATGGCTATAGCCAGCGCAATCCTATTTAAGCGGGGGAAGTGGAAGAAACAAAAAATCTAGTTCTGGCGCGTCCCCAAGACCCCACGACGCATCCGGCTGATTGCTGATTGCTGCGCCTACCTAGGCCTCGCCAGCACCAGCGTGATGTCATCCGGCTGCTCGTTATCGCCGATCCAGTCATCGACCGCCAACGTCACCGTCTGGCTGATCTGCACCAGAGGAGAAGTGCGGTTCGCGCTTACCAAATCAATCAACCGCTCCTCGCCAAATTCACCAAATTCATTCTCCGGCTCGGTAACGCCGTCGCTGTATGCCAGAAAAATCTCGCCGGGATGCATTTCCACACAACCTTCGTCATAAGTCCTGTTGTCGAATAGTCCCACCACGGTCCCGCCCGCTTCCAGCCGCCGCACTCGTCCATCTTTGCCGATCAGGATCGGCGGCAAGTGCCCGCCATTGCTATAGGTCAGCCGGCGCGACCGACCGTCGTAAATCCCCAAAAACAGAGTCGCGTATTTTTCCGGCGGGGTGCTTTCATAGAGCTGATGATTCAGCAGACCAAGCAGCGCGCCAGGCGAAACTTCAATCCCCTCCGGCCAAGCCGCCATCATTCGGCCCGCTCCTGCGACCGCGCCTACCGCCACCGGCTCGCGCATCTGCGGCAAACTCTCCACGCTGTAAGCTCGCACCGCCGAGTGAATGGTCGCCATCAGCAGCGCAGCAGAAATTCCCTTTCCGCTGATATCTCCGACAGCCAGAATTAACTTGTGAGAGCTAGCCGTCAAAAAGTCGTAATAGTCCCCGCTCACTGTGCGTGCCGGACGGCAGAAGCCATGCACCTCCAGCGACTCCAGTTCCGTCACCTGCCGCGGAAAAAGCTGCGCCTGCACCTCCTGCGCAATCGCCAGTTCCCCTTCCAGCCGCTGCTTTTCCTTTTGTTCCAGGATCAGCTTCTCGATGGACTCCGTCATCGAGTTGAATGACAATGAAAGTTGCGACAACTGATCCGCCGACTTCACGGGAATGCGATGGCTGAAGTCGCCGCGATCTACGTTGCGGGTCGCGTCGTAAAGTTGAGCGACTGCGCCCGTAACCGTTTGCGTCATTCGAGTGCCAATAATTAAAGCGACCAGTTCAATCACCGCGAAGAAGATCAAAATTGCCAAAAGCAGATACTCAACTCCGCGCGCGATGTCGCCCAGCGCCGCAAACAAATGGCTGTACAGCACCGAAGGCCGCGTGCGCACTCGCACCAGGGCGCCGGCTCGCTCCACATCTCCCGTCGTCCAATCGAGCACCTGCAGCGGCGTGCCAAACGTAATTTCCCGATCCATCGCGTCTGCGGGGGCTGGCAGCGAACCTACGGTGAACGTCGGGTGAAACATCTGTGGATTGTTTTCCGGGCCCGCAGTTGTCTTTCCCTGGTGCACAGCACTTCCGCCATCACCCTTGTCTGGCTCAGCAAAGAGACGGGTTTGAAAGCCTCCCTGGTTTGCGGAATCGGGGGTCTGCTGATTGCGTTGCGCATCATTCCTCTGCGAATCGTCGAGCGAAATTCCCGCCCCGTAAAGGGTTATTTCTCCTAGATTCGCGGCGATGTCAGCAACCAGGCTTTGGTCCAGTGGTTCGCTGCATACAACCGTCAACTTCTCCGGCCCTACGTCAAACACTGAAGCGACACGGAGATACAACGCATCGTGGTCACGAACGATTTCTTTGAAGGGCTCGCCCGCACGAATCGCTTTCGCGTACGGATTGTCATTTTTGTTAACAAAATCGGGAAATGCGACTGAGTTATCCTGCGTCCCACTAAGCTGCAAACTCTTAGTCCCTCGCCAGGCCGTGACTTGCCGCCTTCTCCAGGCCCGCTCACGCTTCTTCAATCCTGCCAGAGATGCCAGCGTGGGTGGCTCGCCCTTCTCGATCCGCACCGCAAGTTCATTGCTGACCGCGGCATTCACCGCCTGCATACTGCGCAACTGCGAGTTGATGTCGGAAGTCACCACAAAACTGGCAAACTGTCCGGCAAAAAGATAAATCGTAATGGAGGCCATCGCAATCAGCAGCACGACAGGAATCACGCCGATGAACACATAAGTTACGATCAACCGGTTGCGCAAACGCCACAGGACTTTTTGCCTGAGCTGGCGAAAAGCAACGATGGAAAACAGCAACGCGGCGTCAAACAGAAGAAACTTTACCCACCCCCCAAGACTGTCGGCCCACTTCGGTGCAAATGGCGTCAGCAGCATCTGCAGCGCAAAGAGCGCTGCTGACAAACCCAGCGAGTAGCAGGCGCCGCGCGCGACCCATCCTCGCGGCCATAGACCGGCCGCCTGCATTCGTGCACGGAAGTTCCAGTAAATCTTTCTCATGAATTCGATTCGCCGCCGAACACAAGCCCCTGACTGGACTCGTCAAACTAACAGTCCAGTTACACCGCCAAGTTTCTTAGATCTCCGGGTACAAGTCGAAGAACGCCTCCAGGCTGGTGCGCAACTGTTTCTCAATCTCTTCTTTGCTGCCTTCGAGCACGTGCATGGTGACGTGCGCCTCGTGTCCGCTGGTGAGCTTCACCGGAGCCTGTCCGACCTCCGCCACATCTTCAGAGGGCAGAAGCCGCATTCCGTAAACTAACGTTAGATTCGCCATGCCTGGATTCTAAACTTCTTGCTGCCGCAAGCGAAATTTTGACATTACTTCGGGTTTAAGCATTTTCGCCATCATCGTTTAGAATTCTGCCGTGCTCTCAAAACTCATTCTGATCGCCGCCGCCGCTCTTGCGACATTGCCGGCCGTCTCACAGCAGGCTCCCGAGACGCCTTCTACCCAACCCCAGGTCAAAGTGAACATGCTGAATGTTTGCACTCCATCCCCAGAGGAGCAAAAGGAAATGGCGGCTGCTCTCGCCCGCATCCCGAAACAACCTCTGTTCGGCCCGGACTTTGAAATCTCGCACGGCAGCTCAACCCTGACCGATTCCCCAAACTTCCTGCAGCCCAAAAAAAATACTGACGACTCCGGCGAACCGTCCGTCGCCCGCTACGTCCGCATCCGCCGCGAATTCGCGGTGCAAGCCTTATTTGCCAGCGTGCAATATTCTTTCAGCGACGATGGGCAGAACATGATCGAAACTCTGGTTCTGCACGTTCGCGACCCCAAAGATTTAATTCAGGTTTCGATGGAAGACAGCGCCTCTGCGATCAGCACGCCTGAGAAAATGGTCGCGGCCAACACCCCGGCCAGCCGCATCCGTCTGGAACGCTTCGGCAAATCCTCGATCGCTCTGGCTCGCTGCAACGCATCCGAAAACGGACCCGCTCCCGACCAGAGCGCGTATGATCCGCTATTTCGCAGCGCTTCGGAAGTCTTAGCCAACTACCGGAGCCTCCTCGGCGTCCGTCACACAATTCCCGCCGAGCTAGCCCAGATACCAACATCAGCGTCCAAAGCAGCCAACCCAAAAGCCACCAAGCCCGGCACAGAAAAAAAATGATCAGCAATTTCCTTTGTCTACCTTAGCGTCCTTAGTGGTAAAAGAGTTAGGTTTAGGCCTCGACCTCATGCATCGAAACCCGAATTCCGCCATCTAACGAGCACCTAAGAAAATCATGAGCGAAACGCGCGACGTCGTCATTATCGGATCCGGCTGCGCCGGGCACACAGCAGCGCTTTACACAGCGCGTGCCAATCTGAAGCCTCTGGTAGTCGAGGGCCACGAACCTGGAGGCCAGCTCTCTCTCACGACGCTAGTTGAGAACTTCCCCGGCTTCCCCGAAGGAATTATGGGTCCACAGCTGGTCGAGAATATGCGCAAGCAGGCGGAGCGCTTTGGTGCCGAGTATCGCCTGGCGCACCTCACCAGCGCCGACCTAACCCAACGGCCGTTCCTGCTGCATCTCGGAGTGCACCAGGTTCATGCGCAAACGTTGATCATTGCCAGCGGCGCCTCCGCCCGTTGGCTTGGCCTGCCCAACGAACAGAAACTTATCGGCCATGGCGTCTCTTCCTGCGCCACCTGCGACGGATTTTTCTTCACCGGAAAAGAAATCGTAGTAGTAGGCGGCGGCGATTCCGCTATGGAGGAAGCTACTTTCCTGACACGATTCGCCACCAAGGTCACGCTGATCCACCGCCGCGGAGACTTTCGCGCTTCGAAAATCATGCTGGATCGCGCGAAGAAAAACGAAAAAATCCATTTCCTCACCGATACCGTTGTCGAAGACGTCTACGATCACGCGAAGCAGGAAGTCACCGGCCTCAAGCTGCGCAATCTAAAAACCGGCGTCGTCTCCGACTTCCCCACCAGCGCACTGTTCCTCGGCATCGGCCACGACCCCAACGCCAAGATGTTCGCCGGTCAGCTCGAAACCGATGCCGATGGTTATCTGAAAACCCACAATTATGTACACACTCGGGTCCGTGGGGTTTATGCGTGTGGCGACGTGCAAGACCGCCGCTACCGCCAGGCCATCACCGCCGCAGGCAGCGGCTGCATGGCTGCGCTTGAAGCCGAGAAATTCCTCGAAGATCACGCTAAGTAAAAATCGGCAGATGTCGCGCCGCTGTGCAAGAGACCGCCCACTTTCCTCGCATCGGCCGCCTTGCGCATTACTGCGGTAATCTTTCAGGCGGATTAGATCCCTCTTATCCTGACCACAGACAAGCTAGTCCGCTATGAAGACCTTGTTCGCCGCCTTATTTGCCTTTGCTGCTGTTCTAATGTGCGCTTCCGTTCCCGCTTATGCCCAGGAATCTTCCGAGGTCGCCCGCAAAGTTGTGACCCGGGTGAACCCGCCTTACCCCGCCCTTGCCCGCTCAATGCACCTGACCGGAACGGTGAAAATGCTGGTATTGGTTGAGGCCAATGGCTCGGCCAAATCGATCGTGGTGAAGGGCGGCAATCCAGTTCTGGTGCAATCTGCGGAAAAAGCGCTTCACGATTGGAAGTGGGAGCCGGGTGCACACGCGACTTCTGAAGTGATTGACATCAGGTTCGACCCCCGATAATTCTATGAACACACGCTCATGAAACTCCTGAAAGTGTTGAATTGAGATTCAATCCCTAGCATCTGGCTTAACCAGAGCGCATTTTCGCCAGCGCTTTCCATTTTTTGCGCGGCGGCGCTCCGTCGAGGCCGGTTCCCGTGTGATACAACTTTCTGTGCTGCTCATCTTCATCCCCCAGGCGTTATCGCCGAATCATTTTCCAGGTGCGGAATGTTAAGAACCTTCTTCGTCCGTCTTTCCGAAAATTCATCTCTACGCAGTTTTGCCGAACGTTCCTCGCTCGGCCGTCGAATCTCCGGCCGCTTTGTTGCCGGCACCGAGATTGCCGATGCTGTCCGCGCCACCCAAGCCGTCAACCGCGCAGGAATGAGCGTCAGCATCGATAATCTTGGCGAAAACGTAACCAATCCTGAGGAAGCACGGCACAGCGCTCAGCTCTACCACCAAATCCTCGACGCCATCACCGCCAACAAACTCGAGGCCAACATCAGCCTCAAGCTCACGCACATGGGACTCGATGTGGACGAGAGCCTCGCTCGCGAAATTGTCAGTAGACTCGTGGCGAAAGCCGCATCTATGAATCCTCCCGGTTTCGTCCGCGTCGACATGGAAGGCTCGCCCTACACCCAGCGTACCCTGGACTTCGTTCACGAACTGCATCGCATGCCTGGAAATGCAAATTCAGTCGGCACCGTGATTCAGTCCTATCTGAAGCGTTCCGAAAGCGACGTCGAAAAACTTCTGGCCGAGAACATTCGCATCCGGCTGTGCAAAGGCGCGTACAAAGAATCTGCGGATATCGCCTTCGCCGCCAAATCCGACGTGGATGCTAATTATGTAAAACTGATGAAGATTTTAATGAAGAGTGGGATCTATCACGGTTTAGCTACGCACGATGAGAACATTGTGCGCCAAGCCGAGGCTTTCGCCAGGAGCGAAAGGATTTCCCCTGACTCGTTCGAGTTTCAGATGCTCTACGGCATCCGTCGCGATCTGCAACAGAGTCTTGTGCGAAAAGGCTGGAGGGTCCGAGTTTACATTCCGTTCGGCACCGAATGGTACCCATATTTCATGCGGCGATTGGGCGAGCGCCCCGCCAATGTTTTCTTTATTGCACGCAATCTGCTGAGGTCGTAGGCAGTGGGCAGTGAACAGTGACCAGTGATTAGCGGCCAGTAAAACCTTGAATCGGCCCCCTGGTCACTGGACAGTGACCACTGGACACTGATCACTTTTCTGGCACTGCTGCGCCATCGGCCCGCGCGTCCGACGCACCGTAGTTCACCTTGGTCTTCGAATCGTGCAGCACCGCCTGTCCACGACCCATCGCTGTGGTGTATTCACGCCGCACGTCAAGTTGATGCCCCATCGATGAAAGTTTCTGTCGCACTTCCGGCGTCACTCGCGACTCGATCACAACATTGCAACCACGCTGCGGACTCACCGTGAAACGCGCTGTCTCCATCGCTTCCTGAATGTTCATTCCGTAATCGGCGATATTAGAAACAAATTGCGCGTGCGCGACCGGCTGGTTCGCGCCGCCCATGATTCCGAAACCAATATGCTGATCGCCGCGTTCCATGAAAGCAGGAATAATGGTATGAAATGGCCGTTTGCGCGGTGCGAGAGCGTTCGGCGAGGCAGCATCCAGAGAAAACAACGCTCCCCGATCCTGCAGCACGAATCCCATGCCGCGCACCACAACGCCAGACCCGAACGCTTCGTAGTTGCTTTGAATCAGGGAAACGATATTCCCTTGACGGTCGACTACAGAAAGATAGGTGGTATCGCTAAACGGAGGCGCGCCTGCCGCGACATCGCAATTCGCCTTACCGGGATCAATCAGCTTCGCTCGCTCGCGCGCATATTCTTTCGACAGCATTCCTTTCACCGGAATTTTCGCGAATCGCGGATCGGCGTTATACTTCCCCAAATCCGCGTAAGCCAGCTTCATGGCTTCAATCTTCTTGTGCAGCTCCGCCACGCTGAGCGGGCCGTCGGGCGAGGCAGGACTGGTCTCCATAATATTCAGCATCTCCAGCGCCGCCATGCCTTGCCCGTTGGGCGGAAGTTCATAGACCGTCCAATCACGATACTTCGTTGAAATCGGCTCAACCCACTCCGGCGTAAAGTCGGCCAGATCATCCGCCGCCATCGTTCCGCCCAGGCTCTGCGACGTGCTCACGATGGCGCGCGCAATCTCGCCCTTGTAAAGCGTATCGACCCCATTATTCGCGACCAGGCGCAAGGCCTTAGCCAGATCGTGATTCTGGAAAACTTGCCCAACCTCCGGCGGCTTGCCCCCGGGCAAATACACTTTCCGACTCTCCGGATCTTGTGAAACCCATTCCAAAGCATCCTTCCAGTACGAGGCAATCACTTCAGGAACTGGATATCCATCTTCGGCATAAAAAATCGCTGGCTGAAAAAGATCCTTCCACGCCAACTTTCCAAAACGTTCGTGCAGCGCATTCCAGCCCGCAACCGCACCCGGCACAGTCACCGAGTCAATCCCTTGTAGAGGCATGGCGCTCGCGTCTTTCGCGTTTATGTGCGCGATAGTTAATCCGCGCGGAGCCCACCCGCTGGCATTCAGCCCATACAGCTTGCCCGTTTTCGCGTCCCAATAAATTGCGAACAGATCGCCGCCCATGCCATTCATCATGGGTTCGGTAACTCCGAGTACGGCATTGGCGGCAATCGCCGCATCCACCGCCGAGCCCCCATGCTCAAGAATTTTCGCGCCTGCCACTGACGCCTGTACGTGGCTGGTCGCTACAATGCCGTAGCGTGTGATCACCATCGAGCGCGCGTTGGACCGATCTCGTGCTGACATGGAGGAAGTAAGCAGCAATGCAGCAACTGCAATGCGAATCGAAACGTTCATGCTACACCTGTCGGTAGATTTTAAGGCGCAACCTAGCCCTACTTCTTAGAGCCCTACTGCAAAATTCGTGACCACCGTAATGGATGGTTGAGCGCGTCCCTCGCGCTCCATCCGCTGCTCTAGTTGCACCTAGCGGAGATTGAATCTCGTGCGGATCTAGTTTTGTGCCAGCGGTTAGCGCCATTGGTTCGGCGCGCAATTATAATTCATTAGCAACTTTGGATCGATCAAATGCCAACCTCTCACCGCTGAATAATGGGGTGGTCGATACCCTTGATCCGCTCCATCACAAGAGGACTTCTTGAAAGCAATCGCATCTGGCCTCGTGCTCACTGCCATCCTCAGCCTGTCACCAGCCTCCGCTCGTGAGCAATCCGCACCCGCCGCGCGAACAGAGAGCCAAACACAATCACCCGCTCAGCCGCCTCAGCAACTCAATGTCACCGAATACCGGTTGCCTCCCGACAAACTGGCAAAAGCTGAAGCGCTCTACAAAACGCGTACCATTCTCTACCTCATCGGACTAGTCTTCGGAATTTTAGTTCTGTGGATACTGCTCAAACTGCGGGTCGCTCCTGGAATCCGCGACCTCGCAGAGCGTGCCAGCAAAAACAGTTTTATCCAGACTGTAATCTTCGTCCCACTGCTCATGCTTCTGATCGCAATCATTTCTCTCCCTATCGACATTTACGAACATCACATCTCCCGAGCCTATGGATTGTCTGTGCAAGCTTGGGGATCATGGGCAGGCGACTGGCTGAAGGGAGAAGGCGTCTCGCTCGTTCTTACAGTTCCGATGGTTTTCGTCTTGTTCCTCATCATCCGTAAGAGCCCGCAGCGCTGGTGGTTCTATTTTTGGCTGTTAAGTGTTCCTTTTCTTGTACTGTTAATCTTTGTCGCGCCAGTTATCCTCGATCCCATCTTCAACAAGTTCGAGCCTCTGGAGAAAAGCCAGCCGCAACTGGTCAGCGCAATCGAAAAGGTCACCCAGCGCGGAGGCCTTAACATTCCTCGCGACCGCATGTTCGAAATGGAAGCCAGCGAAAAAGTCACCACCTACAACGCCTACGTCACCGGTATCGGCGCTACCAAACGCGTCGTAGTGTGGGACAACACTGCGCGCGACATGACCATTCCCGAAACTCTTTTCGTTTTCGGCCACGAGATGGGCCATTACGTTCTGAATCACATCTACAAAGGCCTGGCTTTCTTCTCCGCACTGATGTTTGTCGGCTTCTGGCTGGGACGCAGGGTGGTGCTCGCAATGCTGAAACGCTGGGGAGAGAACTGGCGTATCCGCGGCATAACCGACCTCGCGGCCCTGCCCGTGCTAATGCTGGCGCTCGCACTGCTCACGCTGGTTGCCGAACCGATCGGCAACGCGTTCAGCCGGTACCAGGAGCATCAAGCCGATATCTATGGCCTGGAAGTTACGCACGGACTCTTTCCCAACAACCGTGAAGTGGCGGCGTCGGCGTTCCAAAAACTTGGGGAGAAAAGTTACGACTATCCAGCTCCGAACCCGCTGCTGGTATTTTGGTCTTACAGCCATCCGTCGATCGCAGAGAGAATCCGTTTCTCGCTCGAGTACGATCCCTGGCATTCTGCTGGCGGACCAAAATACGTGAAATGAGTCGATCAGAAAACGATTGCTGGAAAACGACGCTAGCTAACAATGAATAATGGATCGCAAGTCGAAGGCTAGTTAGTGGAGATAAGCGATCACGACTGTTGCAAATCTTTCAGAACTGGCCGCCGATTAACTTCTTCTGCCTTCACCGCAACCAGTTTCGATTTCCGGTAGACATTCGCCACCGCCAGCGTCCAAAAAGGGATCAAGTCGACCCCGGGCGCCAGCTTGGCCAGAAATGACGGCAGAAATTCCCAATGCCAGCCTAGAAGCCGCACCAGAAGCGCAGCGATGCCAACATCCAATACGTCGTCGGCCGGCGACAGCGCGCCCTCCACAAATAAAGGGAACACCGCAATCTGCAAAACGTCCGCGACGATGGCCAGCACCATGGCCGTTCGAAAATGCGGACCGGGTGAGATGGTAACAGCGTCTTCAGCCACGACAACCTCTTCTGCTTCGGTTTATTCTACGCCGGTTGGGAGAGATTTTCGTGTCCTCGAAGCTGTCGCGGAGATCTTCGTCGTCCGCTCCCAACTGGTAGGTAGCCATACCTAGCCAAGAAAAACAAAGAACTTTCCTCGAAAGTATTGTAGACTTCCTGCGCGCTATGTGCGCTTGAGGGGGGATCTTGCTCATGGAGGCATTACTCAATGAATCGGAAGCTTCGCATCACTCTCGTCTGCGCTTGCGTCGTTCTAAGCGTAACCTTGGCCCTAGCCGCCGTCCCAGTTACCGTTTATCCTGACCCAATTCAGTTTGGAACCGTTCCTCTCAGCTCAACCAGCTCGCCATTACTCATTTTCCTGAGTAACTCTAGCGCGAGCGCGGTCACCGTCTCCGGGATAACAATCAGTGGAACGAATAGCACCAACTTCGCCTTCTATGGGCCCTCTTGCGTCGGCATAATCTCCGCCGGCCAAGTTTGCGAGATGTATATGACCTTCACCCCCTCCGCAATGACGGGTTTCGCGGCCAGCCTGGTGATCACCGAAACTGGCGTGACTACTGCAATCACCATACCCTTGCAAGGAACCGGCGGGAATCCCATTCCTAACATCACGTCGCTTTCACCAGCAAGCGTCTATGTCAGCAGCCCAACCACAACAGTCACTATCAACGGCTCGGGATTCTTGACTTCCTCGATAGCCTCCCTCAACTCTTTTACGAACGGCACCACCCCGTTGCCTACAACATTTGTGAGCGCAACCCAGCTCAAAACTCAGATCCCCGACACGGTTCTGTCGAGTACGGGTCAGATTTTCCTAAATGTAACGAATCCCCAGCCTGGCGGCGGTACGGCATCTGCGACCTTGCAAGTCGTAGCTCCTGAGCCTCTCATCAACAATGTTTCCCCAACTTCCATTGTGGCAGGAACTGCGTCTGAACCGATCCTGATTAATGGTCAGAACTTCATGACCGGAGCAAAAGCACAATGGAATGGCGCCAGCATCTCCACTACTTATCTCAGTTCTACACAGCTGCAGGCTCAACCTACGACCGCTGAACTGGCAAGCGCTGGCATCGTTCAGTTGTCGGTGGTGAATCCGTCTCCCGGCACTATCTCCCCACCTGTCAGTTTCGACGTCACCTATCCCATCAATGTCACCGTTTTGGACCTTCCTGCCAATGATCTCGTTTGGGATCCATTTGCCCAACTCATCTATGCCTCAGTGCCCAGCAGCTACGGACCGAACGGAAACAGCATCGCGGTGATTAATCCCTCCACAGGAGCAATCACTGGATTTTTCTTCGTTGGGAGTGAGCCCACAAAACTTGCGCTTGATAGCACCTCGAAATTTCTCTACGTGGCCTGAATGGTGCTAGCTACATACAGCGGTTGGATCTTCCGGGCTTCACAAACGACATCGAAATCAATCTGGGTACCCAAAATGGCGGTCCGAATCTGGCCGGAGCAATCGCAGTATCTCCCACGAACTCGCACACGATTGCGGTAGCGCTCAATGAGGGCAGTTGCTGTTATCCAAACGGTCCACTCGAATTTTTTACTGATGCGACGAAACTTGCGAACTCCGTCA
>Ga0209332_1000041_pt1 | contig 30623 bp, 26 predicted proteins | sample BlaSpr_A8_OM3_M1_FD_187974 | JGI IMG/M metagenome (GOLD analysis project Ga0209332, IMG submission 187974) | Forest soil microbial communities from Thunder Bay, Ontario, Canada - Black Spruce, Ontario site 2_A8_OM3_M1 (SPAdes) (version 2) | ecosystem: Environmental > Terrestrial > Soil > Boreal...
CGGAAGATTCTCAAGCAGAAGACGGGTGAGTCTGCCCGTACCGCACCCGGCGTCCAGAACACACTCGTCTCCGCGCAACTCAAGCTGGCTGAGAACGCGTTGGCCCCACAAAAATTGTGGCGCTGAGAAGCGATGGTATTCGGCGGCATTCCATTCGCGCGAGTTTGTTGCCGTGGACATGGCTTGTATTGCTTCAACGATCCGGTGCAGCGCCGGGAATCTCCACCCGGCTCTCCGCGTTGACGGGCGAGGACGCCCGTCGCTCCATTTGTTAAATCGCGGCCAGGGCCTGATCTAGATCACCGAGGATGTCGTCGACGTCCTCGATGCCAACTGAGATTCGGACCATGCCGTCGGTGATGCCGATTTTAAGGCGGCCTTCTTCGCCGACTCCGGCGTGGGTCATGGTGGCGGGATGCGATATTAAAGTTTCTACTCCACCTAGAGACTCCGCCAGCGAACAAACTCGCACCTTGCGCAACATGTTGTTCGCATTCGCGAGCGATCCGGTTTCAAAGGCGATCATCGATCCGAAGCCCGACATCTGACGCTTGGCCAGTTCGTGCTGCGGATGATCTGGCAAGCCTGGATAAAAAACTTTTTGCACTTTTTTATGTTTTGAAAGATAGTCCGCAACTTTACGTCCGCTACGATCGTGTTGCTCCATGCGTACAGCCAAGGTCTTAACGCCACGCAAGATGAGCCAGCACTCGAAGGGCGAAAGGATGGCGCCGGCGCACTTCTGTAGAAAAGCCAGCTTCTCTGCCTGCTCAGCCTTGGTGCAGACGACCACGCCTCCAAGTCCGTCGCTGTGCCCATTGAGGAATTTGGTGGTGGAGTGAACAACCATATCGGCCCCGAGTTCGATTGGGCGCTGAAAATATGGCGACATGAAAGTGTTGTCAACCACGACCTCAACTCCGTGATGGTGGCTGAGTTCACTGACGGCGCGGAGGTCGCAGAGTTCCATTAGAGGGTTGGTCGGAGTCTCTAGAAATAGAAGACGCGTGTTCTTTTGAAATGCGGCTTCAACTTTTTTGAGATCTGAAGTATCGACGTAAGTGAATGTCAGACCAAAGTTGGCAAGAACTTGATTGAATAAGCGCGGCGTGCCGCCGTATAAATTATGTCCGGCAACCACGTGGTCTCCCGCTTTGAGCATGCTGGTGATGGCATTAATCGCCGCCATGCCGCTCGCAAAAACTCGCGATGCCGCTCCACCTTCCAGCGCAGCCAGATTGGTTTCAAGACGATCGCGGGTTGGATTTGATACGCGCGCGTATTCGTATCCTTTGTTCTTGCCGATTTCCTGCTGCACGTAAGTAGAGGTCGGATAGATAGGAGCGCTGACGGCACCGGTAAGGGGATCGGGCTCTTGTCCAATGTGAATGGCCTTCGTGGCGAAGCCAGATTGTTTACTCGTCAAAGATTCCTTCTCCTTGGTTGGTGGTGGAAAGTGGGCGTCCCGCCCGTGGCTCCATTGTCGAGCGCTTTTTTTATGCTCCGCCTTCAAAAATTTTCTTGGATAAATATCGTTCCGCTGAATCGGGAATCAACGTTACCACCCGCTTCCCTGCCCCGAGCCGCTTAGCGATCTCGACCGAGGCGTACGCATTCGCGCCGGCGCTTGAACCTCCCAGCACGCCTTCTCGGGCGGCTAGCTCTTTCACCATGCCGAATGCCTGAGTATCAGTCACCATCATCACTTCATCACAAACGGAGCGATCAAAATTCCCTGGAATAAAAGTGTTGCCTATGCCTTCGACCTTGTGTGGAGCGGGCTTGCCTCCGCCCAGGACCGAGCCTTGGGTCTCGACGGCGACCGCATGTAACTTGGGCAATCGTTCTTTCAGGAAACGGGCCATCCCCGTAAATGTTCCGGCAGTGCCGCAGCCGACGGCGATGGCGTCGATGCGTCCATCCATTTGTTCGAAGATTTCTCGGGCAGTGGTTTCGTAGTGATAGTCGGTGTTGGCAGGATTATCGAATTGTGCCGCCAGAAACGCGGTCGGATTCTCAGCCTGAAGATCCCTGGCCCGCTGAATGGCGCCTTGCATGCCCTCGGCTTCCGGAGTGCGCGTCACCTCGGCGCCGAGGGCTCGCATGATGATGACTTTTTCCTCCGAAAATTTTTCGGGAACGAACAGGCGCACCGTGTAGCCGCGATTCACTCCAATAAGCGCGAGGCCAATGCCCGTGTTTCCGGCGGTCGCTTCAATGACGGTGCTCCCGGGTTTAAGTTTTCCCTCGCGCTCGGCACGCTCAATAATGCCAATGGCGGCGCGGTCTTTCACGCTGCCGCCGGGATTCAAATACTCGAGTTTGGCGAATATATCGGCGGACCCTCTCGGCGCCAGCTTTTTCATCTGCAGCATGGGCGTCTCGCCGACAAGCTTCGATATGTCGTCACTGATGCGCAGGCGGGAACTCGATGTCAGTATGGTCACTCTCTACAGAGTAAGGAACGAAATCGGGAGCGTCAATCGCCGCTGGTGCTGCCCGAGCGCCCTGCCGCCTCCACCGTGGTAGTGGGATCGGCTCCAGACCAGCTCACGTCCCCAGTTGGCCCATATGTAGAGGGCACCACTTTTCCCATCAAACGCATGTAAACCGTCAACTGCGTTCGGTGATGTGCAGTGTGCAGCACACGACGCCAGAAGATCCAGATTCGCTCCCGGCGGACGTCGAAGAAAGGAACAACATCCAGCCACCAGTCCTCATCCTGTTGGCAGAGGAATTTAAGGCGCGGCAACGCGAGCTCTCTCATCCGCCTGATGAACTGGTCAACGGAACGCTGGTGCGGCAAAACTTGTTCTGGTGTCAGCTCTGGCACGCCAAGAAATTCCGCGAAGAATCGCCGCTCAGAAAGGAGTTGGTGCTTCATGATGTCGCCAACTGTGCTTGAGCTCGGGTGCGGTCGATAATTCAGATCCGAGTCTTCGAAGCCCGTCCAGACAGCAACCACTTTATTTGTTTCGCTGGCGTAGGTATCGAGAATGTGCTGCAGCAGTGCAAATCGCGAGCGCGGGACTTGCGTGTCGCTAATCGCAGATGTCGAATAATTCATAAGCAGCACGTCAATCCGCTGCATTACCGCGTCTTCCTATGGGGGAGACGGGGCAAGCCATCTCTACAGCGGCGCGAGAGACGGCCCAAAAGCTCTACTGGGCGCCGGTCGCTGACTCGACGCCAGCGTAATAGCCACTCTTTGTTCTTACGCTAAGTTTACTGTGGCTACGGGCGCGCGCTTCCACTTTTACCTGGCGATATCCGCCCTGGCTTTTGGGCGTGGTCGGTTTGTAGCCAATCGTGTATTGAGTGCGAATGTCGTGGGCCACCGTTCGACTGATTGCGTCCACTTCATCTAACGTGTTAGGGAAAAAAGCAATACCGCCCGTCCGCTCTGACATGATCTGCAGTGCGCGTTTGGCGTGTTTCGGGTGCTCTTCTTTTTCCAGGATGCCAATCGTATAGACGGTTGGTCCATTCTCGGCCTGCAAACGCCGGACCGCCTGCTCCAGACTTTCACCGCTTTCGTTATCGTCTCCATCAGTTACAACAAGAATAATTTTTTTTTCGAGCTTTGCTTCCTTCTTCAGATGGTCAGCGGAAGCTACGACCGCATCATAGAGCGCAGTCCCACCGCGAGCTTCAATCTTTTCCAGCCCTGCTTTGAGCTTGCCGATGTTGGAGGTGAAATCCTGGTCTAGATAATATTCGTCATTAAAATTGACGATAAAAACCTCGTCGCTTGGATTTGAAGAGCGCACCAGGTTGAGAGCCGCTGCATTCACTTTTTGCCGCTTCTCGCGCATCGAACCTGAGTTGTCGACTACGATTCCCATCGCTACGGGGACGTCTTCGTGCCGAAACGAAGTAATGGTCTGCTGATGCCCATTCTCGTATACGCTGAAGTCGTTTTTTTCGAGATCGGTGACGATGTGCTGCTTGTCGTCCACGACTGTGGCATGAAGCAAAACCTCATCCACTCGTGTATGGATGACAAAGACGCCATTGTCGGAGGCCTCCACGTTCTGCGAGGCGTTCGGAGCGGCTGTCGGCCGTCCTGCAGGCGGGGAAGAGGAACTTTGCGCACCCGGATTTGAAGAATCCGGGTTTTGCGAGTTTGATTGTGATACTGAGTGCGCGATGAGCAGAGTCGTGAAAAGGAATAACAGTAGAAGAGAGATGTTATTCGGTCGGCGCATAGTAACCCGTTTTGGCGTAAACCCGGAGTGGCGGCAATCCTTTTGGCGGTGAAAGTTTCACTTTGATCTTACGCCATTTGCCATCGCGTACTGGGTTCTTAGGGCGATATCCGATGACATACTGGTTGCGCAATTCTATGCCAATTTTCGTGGACACATCCGCCAAGTCGTTAGGGTTGTCTATCGTAAATGCGCGTCCGCCGGTCAATTCGGTTACGGCGCTGAGCAATGCAGGGCCGAGACGCTCCTCGTCAGTCGGAAAAAAATGATCGTAGATGCCGATCGCATAGATCAGAATATCGGCTTCCTTAACCATCGATTTGATTTCGCCTTCCGTATAGCGGCTGTGGTTGTCGCCGCCATCCGAAATAATCAGCAGAGCTTTTTTCGGATACTTCGCCGCTCGCATTTTGGTGACGCCGAGATAAATGGCGTCGAGCAATGCCGTGCGTCCTTTGGGAACTGAATAGATGAGCCTGCCTTGGATGTCGTCGACAGAGCTTGTAAAATCAGCGATCTCCTCCGGCTTGTCTGCGAAGGTAATCATGAAAAACTCGTCTTGCGGATTGGCAGTTTTGAAAAACTGGACGACCGCTTCGCGAGCGCGCTCAATTTTGCTGCCCATGCTTCCGCTCATATCGAAGATCACGCCGATCGAAACGGGAGCGTCTTCGCTGGAGAAAGTCTTGATCTCCTGCTGATCTTTCCCTTCGAACAGATAAAAATTCTCCCGATCAAGGCCAGTGACCAGCCGGTTCAATGGGTCGGTAATTGTCACCGGGACCAGCACCATGTTTACGTCAACCTTCAGGGGCTTCGTGTGCGTCTTGAAGGCGGGATCGATATCCGGTTCTTTGGGAGCGGCAGCCTGAACGCGCGGCTGGATGTGAACGTCTTCGTTAGAATTTTGCGCGACAAGCGGAAGGACGCTGCACACAGCAATTAACAAAACTACAGACAGGTGAGAGAAAGCCGAGAAGTGTTTGCAGCACGACATGAAACCCCACTAAATCCGCGCCAGGGAGGAGACCCGAACTCCACAAAACGGGTCAAAACCATCTACTGAGCCGGATACTAGCACAATCTCGTAAGGACAGTTGTCAATTTTTCGACAGCGATTCTTGGATTCAGCTTTGGTCCGGAAGGTAGCCTTTAGTAGCTATCTTTTAATGTTTCCGCGGTGCGCAGATGGGCGACTCTGCGAAATGAATCTCAATCTCCCTGCTACAATTCGGCGAATCCCCTATGGCACAAATCTTCCCTTTTAAAGCTTGGCGGTATAACCCTGAGCGCATTGCGATTCAGCAAGTTGTCACCCAGCCGTATGACAAAATTACGCCGGAAATGCAGGCAAACTATTACGAATCCAGCCCCTACAATCTGGTGCGAATTATTCTCGGCCAACGCCTGCCGGGGGATGGGAAGGCCGAGAATGTCTATACCCGGGCGGCCGCCTCGTTTCAAAACTGGCGTCAGACCGGCATTCTGCAGCGAGACGCCGAACCTTCGATTTACCGTTATTCTCAAACGTTTACGATTCCAGAAGGTATTGCAGGCCATCCTGCCCGGATTGAACGACAGGCATTCATCGCGCTGGGCCGGATCGAGGACTATTCGGCAGGCGTCATATTCCGGCATGAGCAAACATTAGCCAAACCGAGAGCCGACCGTCTGGATCTGCTGCGGGCTACCCGCGCTCATTTTGGTCAGATTTTCATGCTCTACAACGGAGCGGGCAAAGTGGATACGGCGCTCGAATCTCCCGCCGATCCAGATATTGAAGTCACTGACGAGTACGAAGTAGTGCACCGGGTGTGGAGAATTTCCGATGCAGAGGTTATCGCCTCCGTCCAAACCCAGATGCGTGACCAAAAGCTGGTGATTGCGGACGGACATCATCGTTATGAGACTGCGTTGACTTATCGTAACGAGAGGCGAGCCGAAGCGGAGACCGGGTCGGGTCGTGCCGCCCCCTACGACTCAGTGATGATGACTTTCGTTGACATGGATCGGAAGGGGTTGGTCATTCTGCCGACGCACCGCCTCGTATTCGGCTTGCCAACTTTTTCAATCGCGGAATTTCAGGCAGAGGCGCAAAACTTTTTTACCGTCGAAGAAGTTGACGCAGGAATCAGTGCCGTAGGCGCAGCCATGATGTTGCTGCAAGCAAGCCAATCCAGAATGGCGGTGCTGGCAGTCACCAGCGATCGAGCATTTTTGCTGCATACTCCGAAAGCCGCTGGCACCAGTCTTTTTTCCGGTATTTCTCCCCGTCAACAAACGCTAGACGTCGTGCAATTGCACAAATGCCTCCTGAATCGCATTCTCAAAATTTCGGATGAGGCCATCCGCGATCAGGAAAATGTTACTTATTGCCGCGAGGCAAGCGAAGCGCTAAGTCAAGTTAGGCGCGGAAAGGTTCAAATCGCATTCTTGATGAATCCTGCGCGATTGGAACAGGTTCGGGACATTGCGTTTGCCGGCGAAGTCATGCCGCAGAAGTCGACGGATTTCTATCCCAAACTGTTGAGTGGCCTCACAATTTACGCGTTGGAATAGGCAGAGCTAACGACGGCCGATTCTAAGGAGGCTCAAGCTTCAGGCTTCTTCTTGGCCAAGAACCTTTCAATAAATCCTGTATCGAAATTTCCGGCGCGGAATTCAGGATCGGCCAGAATCCGCCTGTGGAGCGGGATTGTGGTGAAGATTCCCTCCACGATGAACATTCCTAAAGCGCGGCTCATGCGCGAAATGGCTTCGTCGCGATCTTTGCCACGCACAATCAATTTCGCGATCAGCGAGTCGTAGTAGGGCGGAATCGTACCCTCCGCATAGGCTGCCGTGTCGATGCGAACCCCGGTCCCACCGGGAGGATTGAAGGTAGTGATTTTGCCTGCTGATGGCGTGAATTTTTCCGGATGCTCGGCGTTAATACGACACTCTATTGCATGTCCGCGAGGCACGATCGGAGTCTCCACTACGTCCGATAGTTTAGCGCCAGCTGCAATCATGAGTTGACTCTTCACCAGGTCCACGTCTGTCACCATTTCAGTGACCGGATGTTCCACCTGAATGCGAGTGTTCATTTCGATGAAGTAGAGGCGGCGCTGCTGGTCCATGAGAAATTCAATAGTGCCTGCATTGTGGTATCCAACTTTGCTCAGCGTCTTGCTTAAGATATCTCCGATTTCCTTGCGCAACTCTGGAGTTACCCGAACTGACGGTGATTCCTCAAGCAATTTCTGGTGGCGGCGCTGGATAGAACACTCGCGCTCACCGAGGCTGATGACGTTGCCGTGTTCATCACCCAGCACTTGGAATTCAATGTGGCGCGGATTCTCGACGTAACGCTCAAGATAGAGGTCGCCATTTCCGAACGCAGAAGCGGCTTCGGACTGCGCTTGGCGGTAGAGAGCCGGAAGTTCATCTTCGTTGCGCACGATGCGCATACCGCGTCCTCCACCCCCTGCAGTGGCTTTCAAGATGACCGGATATTCGACCTTACGAGCCCATTCGCGCGCTTCTTCCTCGGAGGCAACCACGCCGTCAGAACCGGGAAGGATGGGAACTCCATGCTCCTTCATGGCGGCGCGAGCTTTTTCCTTCTCGCCCATCAGCCGGATGACATCTGGAGTCGGTCCGATGAATTTGATGTGACACGCTTCGCAGACGGCGGCAAAGTTGGCATTCTCCGAAAGCAGGCCATACCCGGGATGGATGGCGTCGACATTGGCGATTTCAGCGGCGCTGATTACTGCCGGGATATTGAGATAACTTTGCGCCAGTTGAGGTGGGCCAATGCAGATCGCCTCGTCTGCAAAGCGGACGTGCAGCGAGTTTCGGTCAGCCTCACTATAGATAGCGACCGAGCGGATGCCGAGTTCCTTACATGCGCAAATGACACGCAACGCAATCTCGCCACGATTCGCTACCAGAATTTTCTTGAACATGATTTGCCTGGATTGATTCCTGCCGGCTACCCTGCCTCGGGATCTGAGATGGGCATCGACCGAGCAACGTCTCTCATTTTGCCGGCCGCAGCGCGAAGAGTTCCTGTCCGTATTCGATGGGCTGACCATTAGCGACCAGCTTTTTCACCAACTCGCCCGCCATATCGCATTCGATTTCATTCATGAGCTTCATCGCTTCCACTATGCACAACACCTGGCCGACTTCGAGGACATCGCCGACTTTGACAAAAGGCGGAGAACCCGGTGAGGGCGATTCGTAAAAAGTGCCCACGATAGGAGACTTCACAATATGCAGGCCTTCATCGGCTGCGGGAGGAGATGCGCTTGCGGCAAGATTGACCGTTCCCGGCGCCGCGCTTGGCGGAACCGCGACAGAACCGGGATGAAGCGTTATATAGCGCGAATCCGGAATTGCCAAGGGCGGCGGATCCGCCGCGCGCTTAATCTTCACCTTGACATCGCCACGTTCCAATTCAAACTCGGCAATATCTTTTTCGATTAGAAATTCGATGAGTTCTTTTAGTTCTTTTTGATTCATGTATGCGGCAGGCTATCTTCGATCTGTTATCTTCTTCCGTTCGTAAAGACGTTGCCCCGTCCCACTGTGCGGCGGGAGACGTGGCGAACCACGTCTCTAAAGGAAAAGCAGATGCTATACGATAACAAGCTCTTTGTCTGTGGGAGTAAGCACTTCACAGCCCGAAGAGGTAACCACCACCACATCTTCGATCCGCACTCCCCACTTCCCGGGAAGGTATGCACCAGGCTCGATCGTAATGACCATGCCTGCTTCCAGTTCCTGGGTTTGTCCAAGCGCCAATCGCGGCGCCTCGTGTATTTCTAATCCTAAACCATGGCCAGTGGAATGAGTAAAGTACTGCGCCAGTTTTCGTTTGCGGAGCACCCTTCGCGCCTCGTTATCGACATCCGCTGCGGTAGCACCGGGCCGGACCGCGTTTATGGCCGCCTGTTGTGCCTCCAGTACCGAATCATAGAGGAATCGCGCTTTTTCGGACGGCTTACTCACGTGTACGGTTCGAGTACGATCCGAGCAATAACCCGCGAGTATAACACCAAAATCACACACCACGAATCCGCGGTCCGGAACACGGGCGCTTGAAGCGCGGCCATGGACGATCGCCGAGCGGGCGCCGGAAGCGAGTATCGTAGGAAAAGCCATTCCTTCCGCTCCCGCACACCGGGCCTTGTATTCCAGAGCGGCCGCGACTTCAACCTCGGTCACTCCCGGCCTGATCTTTTCCAGTAAAACGTTAAACAAACTTGCGCCGAGCGTGACGGCTTCCCTGATGCGCAGGATTTCCGTAGCATCCTTCACCATGCGCGCGCGTTCGATAAGAGGCGGCGCTGAACGTAAGCGCGACTTTCCTTTTAAAAGAGAGGCGAGTCGATCGCGCATAGCGGCGGTAAGCGATTCCGCTTCGATGCCCACGGGCCTCGATTGGGAAGAACCCGATTTTGATGTTCGCGATGAATGCGCCGCCACCCACTCAGCCGCCGCCACTAGCGGTGACTTTTGAGCAATGACAACCTTCGCGCCTTTGACCTCGTCCCTGGCCTGCGTGCGGTAACGGCCATCAGTGAAGAGAAGGCAAATGCGCTCGGTGACAAGCAGCGCCGCGGCGCTTCCGGTAAATCCGCAAAGATACTTGATGTTCGGGAGATGAGTGACCAGCAGGCGATCAAGTTTGTGGCTGGAGAGCGAGTCCCGCAGCCGTTGAAGCCGCGCTTCATGATCCATTCTGTCCGGCTCGTTTGAATGGGATTTCATCGAAGAAGGAGTTTAGCAGGATGTTCCTAACGGGATGCCCAGAAACAAGAAACTCTAGCCTTCTCTACTTTGATGTAGTCCGATGAGCAAAATGGGAGGCGGGCAAACAGAAGGCTACGGATACAAAGCTAAACCGCCGGACACTCGGCAGGTTCTCCGAGAGTACGGCGGTAGTTGCTTGTCTGGCTTCGCGTTACGTTCTTTATGTCCTGACCTTTTTATGTCTGAACAATTTATGTCTGAACAATGCGCGGAGTTATGAAGAAAATAAGCTCCTGGTTTGTAGTGTTCACTGTGCGGTGCTTAAACAGATTGCCAAGGTACGGGATATCCCCGAGGACGGGAACCTGCGAAACACTAAGAGAGTTTTGAGTTTGAATGACACCGCCAATCACAACCGTGCCTCCGTCGGTGACCAGTACTTGGGTAGTCGCCTGTTGCGTAATGAGGGTTGGGTTACCGGCGACATTGTTACCGAAATCGGGCAGCGTGTTTTCCACATCCACATTCAGGAAGATGGTTCCTTCCGAAGTGATTTGCGGGGTCACGGTGAGCCTCAGGAAGGCGTCAACGTAGCTAACCGTTGGTGGGCCACCCAACTGGGCAGCAGTCACCACTGGCACTTTCACACCCTGCCTTACAACAGCTTGAATATTGTTCTGCGTGACCACTCGCGGACGAGAGAGCACTTTCAACAAGCCGCGCGATTCGGCCATGGTAAGGATCAGGTCGATGCGCATATTGTTGGTAGCATTGACGAGCTGGAGACCGCTGGTCGGTCCGGTTGCACCGAGGTTCGAAAACAGCGGAATCGTATATCCGGCCGAGGAGGAACCACCGGCAGTAACGATGTAGTTTGGATTGACTCCGGCAACGGAAGTAGAAGTGCTTCCGACGCCTTGCGCACCTCCAACCGCCGTTGTGCCGTTGCCCCAGCCCAATCCAAGTTGCACGCCGATATCACGGGCAAAGTTGCGGGTGGCTGCTACGACGCGCGCTTCAATTTCGACTTCCTGCGTCTTGCGGTCCATCTGTTGGATGATGCGGTCAATCTGCGGCAAAACCGATGGGATATCGGAAACAATCAGCGAGTTCGTGCGTTCGTCGGCTACGACATCGCCACGCTGACTGAGGAATTTCTTGATGGGCAGAAGAACGTCTTTAGCGTGCGCGTAGCTAAGAAAGCGCGTGATGCTTACTTTGTCTACCGCCAGCGCTTCCGCGTCGATTTGCGAGCGGCGATTCTCGGCTTCCTTCTTCAAGGTGTCGACTGTCGCGATGCGAAGGACGTTTCCATCCAACTGGCGTGACAGATCGTTATTCTTGAGGACGATGTCGAGCGCCTGATCCCAGGGCACGTCATCGAGCACAATGGTCAAGCTGCCGTGCACCTGGGGATCAAGCACGACATTCAATCCGCTGATCTCGTGAATGAGGCGGAAGAAATCTTTTAGATCAACGTCCTTAAGATTGACCGAGATCGGCTCGCCCGTGTACTTCGCTCCCGTGGCGGCGGGCTTCTGTTCCAACTGCGTTTTCTGTTCGGCGGCCAGATTTACCGCGGGCTGAATACCTTGGGCGCTTCCAGCAGCCTGCGCCATCGCAGCGTTGGAGTTGGTGGCCACAAGTTCGGACGCCGTCTTGTCGGCAAAGCGACTCGCAGCTTCCTGCGCTTTTACAGCGGGCGCGGCAGAGTTATCTTTACTTGCATCCTTCACCGAATAGCTGGGTTCAACGAAGGCGAAGTCCGTCGGCTTCTCAACATTCTGTGCGGCAAACGGAGCGGTAACTACCGGAACTGAGGCCGCCATCTGAGGCGCCGCAGTTACAGACTTTGGCGCTGCAGGCTGGCGATGGGCGACAGCAGCATCGTGAATAGTAAGTACGAAGCTGCCATTGGGGCCCGCCACGAGCTCATGCTGCGAGGTGGCACTGCCAGTCCCGGCGAGGTCAACGACCACGCGGGTGGAGGGCGGCACTTGGCCGTCCATTCCAACGCGGACATCTTTCACGCCGTCACTGCCCACGCTGATGCGGCTCTGCGCCGTGGCCATGACCGTGTTAGGGAAATCGACGACGATGCGTGACGGCGAATCGAGTGTCGTCACCTTGGGCGCTAGCGTGCCCTTGGCCTTGAACTCAATCCGCAGCCCGCCCTGGCCTTGTGCGACCTCGAGCTTCTGCAATGCAGCGCTCGCGGCCAACCCGTTAGCCGTCATGTCAGCCGCATTGGCGATCAGTACAAACGCCATCAGCGGAACGAATAGACCCAGCAATTGCTTTCGCATTTCCCTATCTCCCCATGCGAGGCCGTTTTGCCTCGATGTGCTTCTTCGAAGTCGTCTGTCCCTCAGGCTTATACCGCCGGAGTCGTAATTTTCTTTACTACTTCACGCGTAAAACTCTTGCCCAAACGGTCCTGCAGCGTTTCCTGGAAAACGATGGAATCGCCCGTGATCTTCATCACGTAACCATTGAACACGGGATCGTTCTCCCGCAGAAAATAAGCCTTATTAAGCCCGTTGCTGACGACCGCGATGAATCCGCTTTCGCCGTGCACGACGCCACGAAGGTTGATCGTCCCGATTTCGAGGCATTTCTTGCCGGAACTGCAGCTTGAATTATTGGCATGGCTCACGACCGGACTGATAAAAGGATCGCGCCGGCCATTCGCGGCATACTTTGGATCGGGCGCCAGCGAGTTCTCCCCCTCGTCCGGGCCGCGCGCGGGAGGCGCTTTGACTGCCTCTTTTTGAGCAGTAGGTTCCTTTTCTTTCTCTTTATCCTTAATTTGAGCCTTCGGTTTATCCTTGGCTAGAATGGCTGCCTTTGGTGCGCCGGCAATAGCGATAGCCGGAGCTTTTTTCGCCTCGCTCTTATTCTTTACAGTCACCACGGAAACCTTTGCCGGGGCCACAACCGCATGTCCGCTGGCGGGTGTTGCAGATTTCGCAAAAGGCGTCGCCGAAGAATGCGCAGAAGTATTTGCCGAAACCGCCTTAACCTTTACCGGAGCTGTCACCGGAGTCTTCACTGGGGCAGCCACAGCAGCCTTTGTCGAAACCGTCACTTGAGCCTTCGCCGGAACTGCCGCAGTCTTCGCCGCGACATGCGCGTGGCGCTTCGATGAGGGCGCCGACTCCTGCACTCCCAAGGCCTCATCCGATGCAGCCGTCGAAGTGCTGCTCACAGCGTTCATCGTATTGCGCGTGTTCTGGATAATGCTGGGATTTTGGGCCCAAGCGGAACCCGCGGCCAGCACCCAAACCAGAAGTTTCACCGTCGGCTTCATTCTCATTTCTGTCTCTCCTACTTCTTCACCGGTGTTCCGGGCTTGCTTGCCGGTGTACCCGGATCCAGATCATGGCTGAAATATGTAGTCGTTAAACAAGTCGCCACAATGCTCTCGTTGGAAGCGTACTGATACGTGTGCCTCGCTTTAGCCTCCGTCGGTCTGCGAACGGAAGCCATTAGCAGGTTCGAAACATTCACGATGCGTTCCACTTTTCCCAGCCGATCGAAAAAACCGAGCATCGAGTAATAGGGACCGTCTAACTCCACTTCAAAGGGCACTTCGGTGTAAAAGTCTTTTGTGACGTACGGACGCGCAGTGTAGCGCCGGACTTCAACACCCGCCTTGCGCGCTTCTCCGCTCACCATGCGCATGAAATTGTCGACTTCCTTTTCATCGGGCACAATGCGCCGTTCGATATCAAGTTGCTGTTTCAGATTGGAGAGCTGGCGCTCGATATCAGCCAGTTTCGGCCGATAGGCTTCGAGTTCCGCGTTCTCTCGCAGTTTGGCCTGCAACTTAACTTTGGCCGCATCATTCTGATCGCGCTGCGACTTGAAAACCGTGTAGTAGAGACCGCCAGTTACGACGGCTGCCCCTAGCACCAGAGTCGCCAACAGCTTCACACCTGATAATTCGCCAAGATTCATAGTCGGTCCGCCTTTACGACTTCTTCTTTTCGCAGGTCAGCGTGAATTGAAAAGCCTGCATGTCTTTTACTGAATCGTCCTGGTAACTTTCTCTAATCTCGATGTTTCGGAAATAACCGGTCTTTTCCAGGTTCGAAATCAGGTTGGCCACGGCATCGCTGCTCAAAGCCGTTCCGTCGATAGCAATGTTTGCTCCCTGGTCCAACATACTGTTCAACCAGACAGCTTCAGTGTTGTTGATCGTGTCTCCGATGGTCGCCATCAGGTTCACCGGCCCGGACTGGTTGGACCGCAACTGATCAATCACATCGACTCGCCTTTTATAAGAATCTGCTTGCCGTTGCCGCTCCATGTAACGGACCTTAATGTCCGCCAGTTCGCGATTCTTCTGTTCCGCGACCCGGGCTTTCAGTTCGATGGCTTTGCTCTCGTGATCCAGCTGATACCAGTAGCCGACATTGAGGGCGCCCGCGATCAGCAGCACTGCTGTCGCTTGGATCATGGGACCGCCTAAATTGCCGAAGTCAAAACTCGGCATATTGATGGCGGGACCCTTTTTGCCTTTCGGTTTCGGAGAGCCGAGCAAATTAATTCGGATCATAATTTTTCAAAGCTCCTCAGGGCCAATCCCACGGCCACTGCCAACTGGCCAGCATTCTGTTCGACCAGTTCGGCTCCGGCGCCATCCGCAGGCGCCAGCACTTTTTGAAACGGATTGAATAATTCAACTGGCATCGAGAACTCATGCCGCAGAGCTTCTACCAGTCCCGGTACCTTGGCCGATCCCCCGGCCAGATAAATTTTCTCGATGTGCTCTCCCGCCGCGCTGGCGCGGAAGAAGTCGAATGTCTTCTGGATTTCAAGAACGATGATTTCCGTCACTTGTTGTAAGATCGGCGTTTTGGCGTCGTCCTGTACTGTGCCTACCTTGCGTCCGAGTTTGAGCGACTCCGCATCGTCGAAGCTCAGATCCAATTCTTTTTGCAGCGAATCCGTGTATTGATGTCCGCCTACTGAAACGTCGCGCGGAAAGAGCGGCGTGGTGCCTTTTACGATGTTGATGTTCATCACGCTCGCGCCCAGGTTAAGCAACGCAACCACCTGCGTGGGTGCTGGTTCGTAATTGAACTCGTAGCAATTTTGCAGGGCGAGGGCATCGATATCCACAATAGCCGGAGTTCGGCCAGCCATCGAGAGTACGTTGGTGTAATTCAGAATCTTGTCTTTCTTCACTGCGACCAGAAGTACATCCATGGTCGGGCTGCTGGCGTCGTCGGAAAGGATTTGGTAATCGAGATTCACGTCAGCTAGATCGAAGGGAATGTGTTGGGCCGCTTCCTTCTGGATGGTCTCGGCCAGTTCCTGATCGCTCATCGAAGGTAGCGAAATTTTCTTCACAATTACGGAGTGACCACTGACTGCCGTAGCCACGGCTTTCGATTTGATCTGAGTGTCGGTGAAGAGTTTGGCAATGGCGGCAGAGACTGTGCCTGAGTCGACGATCATGGAATCGACAACAATGTCGGGCGCGATCGGCTCAAGGCCAAGGTGCGCCACTTCGATTCCGGTGCGTGTCTTCCTGAGTTCGACGGCCTTGATGCTTGAAGAACCCACATCCAGGCCCACAATCGTTTTCGATCCCATTCCAAACATGTGCCCGCCTTTTTCTACGAACTTCATTTTTCGAAGTTCGTTAAGCAAGTTCGTGAAGTAATTTCGTTAAACGCGTTCTTCCAATCAATTCGTCTACGAAGTGCCTGCAGCCTTGACCGCTGCCTTAATTTTTTTCTTGCCTTTCGCTTCGGTTTCCATCGATTGCTCTTCCATCCACTGATCAAGCTTCGATTTCTTGAAGCGCCAGCGATTCCCTAACTTGAACGCTGGAATCTTCTGCTCATTCACATACTTGTAAAGCGTGTCCGGACTCACTCCCAGGTACTGGGAAGCTTGGCGAATGTTCATCACTTCTCGCGAGTCGGCCATATACGTTTTCACTCCCGAACTTGGATTTCCGCTCGAATCCCTCTCACTAGTACTTCGGCAATCGAGAGAGTCAAGCCCCCTATCCAAATGCATTCGAGGGTATTTTGGTGTGCTGAGCATATCGCAACCGCTCCCAAGGGCTGTCAGAGTGGATATGCCGTTTTTGCTGGGTTTTATAGGGTTTTTCCGGATTTCACTAAAAGTGCAGTTGCAGATGATGTCTATATATTGTCGGTAACTAGGAAATGAATACTACATGTAGTACGCAAACGTTCGTTAGGTCACCCGTCACTGAAATTTGAGTAACTAAGGTACTAGAGACGGTACGGAAGTACTGGAACCGACGCGCAACCATTTGAAAACAAGGCCATAACGGGAACACTCGTTAGGCAGGACTCTCACAACTTGGATCCACTTTTGGCTTACATCGAGGGCGAGGCCGGGGTATTTGCACCGGCCCGCTGTTATTGCGGATCTCCAACAACTGTCACTTTGCTATCGCTGCGAAACTTCTTGTAGTCGCGATAGTTTTGCTCGACATCATCGTCATAACTTTTGAACAACGCGACCCTGGCGTCAAAATGTAATTGCACATGCTTGGGCAACCACACTTCATCGTTTACTCGAGTCATTTCAATGACGAGATGCGTGCCCTTATGGATTCGCGCGAGTACAAATCCAATCGCAACCGTATCAATCGCTGTAACATCAAGCTTGACCCATTGCGCGTCAGTCTTGTCGATCCAAACACGGCCTCTAAATTTGCTCAGTATCCTGGCATTGCGGTCCTTCGCCTGGTAGTCAGGACGCGGATCGCCCTCGAGTACCCACGCATCGCGTCCCTCGATTGACTCCGATCCCACTAAACGAAAATTGAACGCGTCCGCAATCTCAAGGACGAACTTGCGATCTTCTGCGCGAGCCTCCTCTTCTTTTTGAAGTCGTTTGCGGCGCTCTGCTTGTGACTCATTCTTACGTTTGTCGATTATTTTCTGAATTTTGTCGTCCTCTTTTTTCGCCGCAGTTGCGGACAACGGCTCGCCATCCTTCCCAGTCATCCGCGCGAGCGGCTCGCCGTAGATTTCAAGAATTTCAGACGTCCAAGTTTCAGACTTCTTCACGCTCCCACGGCTGTCGAGTTGTCGGCGATCAACTCGTTCGATATAGGTGTAATCGCGCTGCTGCTTGTCGTTTTCCAAATCTTTTTCTTCGGCGCGTTGTAGAAGTTGGCGAATCTGCTCCGCAGGGACGGCGCCGCTAGCATCTGGTGTCAGACGAACGGGCTCAGAGACTGCCGCTGCCAGTTTTGCTGTTCCGGAAACATTCTGACCGAAAGCAAAGCCATCGAGCAACGCGACCGCCAACAAAAAGCATAAACAGAAACGCATAACTAACGTTGACATCAAAACTCCGCCCGTACAAAAAACCTTCCCCCTTTGCCACCCTGTGAAACCCCTGGTGCCCGGCGGGGGTTAAGATTTTTTCTCCGCCCGCTCCAGGCAGCCTGCCCGGAATGAACGGCCATCCAGTCGATGCAGCCGTTTTGCTTGCGCGCGATTGATCAACGGATAATGCGAAATCGTCAGCAGATATTCTGCGACAAACCACACGGGCTGTTCAGATGTCATCCAGTGCAACGAATCGAATCGCCGCATGTGCACGGGCCGCGAGAAAGTTCGGAGGGTCCGTTCTCCTCGCAAGTTGAAATATGTGTCGAAATAGCTGAGAGCAAGTTCACGCAACGAGCGATACACCGGCTCGCGATAGCGGCAGCCAGTATAGTTCGATTTGGCCAGCGCGCCCCAGTGTCCATCGATGCGGTACACGGCAATTACATGATCGGTGTCACGCTCGGCTTCCAGATCGAGAATCAGCGGAGGATGTCCAATAACCCGCAATGCTGCAGCAGCAAAAAGGGCACCTTCATAACAATGCGAAGTATTCTCCCGCAGCACCTTGCGCGGAGACCATGCGCTATCCGCCAAGTGGTACGGCATGTCGTCCAGCGCTCGTTGAATGCCGTGCGGAGTTTTCAAACTCCTGAGCTTGCGCAGTTCGGCAGGCGTGAGATCCCATGATCTAGCGATATTTGTCATCCATTTTTCTAAAGCGACTCTATTGACGCGGATTTGCGAAGCTAGCTGAAAGTAGCAGGATTAAATGGATATTGGGAATAGAAGGACGGATGCGCGAACCGAATAAAAACATCGTCCTAAATAAAAAATGCGGAGCGTCGGATCATTTCGCTCCGCATGGGAGGCTTTATTCTGTTGGGCTGCTATCCTTGCACGCTGCCTACTGCGGTGTCTGATTCCCCTGCGGCGTCTGCTCCGCTGCTGTTTCTTGCTCCTGGCCTTCAGATTTTTGCCATCCCGCGGTGGCGTCGTATTCCTTCATCGCTTTGCCAATGCTCTCCGTTTTAGGGCCCAGATCTTTTTCGTAGACGGTTCCATCCTCATTAACGATGAAAGTCATTACACCAGACGATCTATACTCCGCCGGATAAGCCACGAATGCGAAACCCTCCGTCATTTTTCCGTCAGCGAGATAGCTTTTCGCATGACCGCCATTTTTCTTTTCCCCAGTCAAAATATGAAAGTAGTAACCGCGGTATGGAGTAGAGCCGCTGTCGCGACTTTGGGCAAAGCCCTTGGGAACGGCGAGAGCAACAAGCGGACCAATCGGACTCTGGGGTTCGCCATTCTCGGCTTTCCAATAAAGCCCATCCTGTCCATGATCACTAAAAATGTTGCGCGCATATTCTTTGTGCTGGGCTGAATATTCTTTTTCGGAGGCCACTAACTCCTGGCACACACGAATTGCGGAAATTTCGTTTCGTCCGATGCGCCGGTACAGAATTTCTCTTTTGCCGGCCTCGGTGTCGAAATACCAGGCATGGCCTTTATCGATTAGCGGAATCGGATAAGGCCAATTATGGGCGCCGATATAGAGAACCGTCGTACCGTCGGGCTCTTTTACAAGGCGGTGCATTTCCTGATATCGCCTAACGAAATTAGCGCGGCTTTCGGCGTCATCGGCGTCATCGCCAGAGCTGACCACCTGCTTTCCGTTACGCCCGAGAATATCGAGCATCGCTTTTTCGTCATTACTCTGAGTGGCCGCGACCAAAGCATCGCTCCCCCGTTCCGCCGATGAAAACGTCTTCTGACCCGGCTGCTGAGCCGCGACGGAGACTGAAAAGCATCCCGCTAGAATGATCGCAACAGCGGCTGCCTTGGCTGACTCAAAAAGATTGACGGGATGAAACCCATCTTGGTGTAACGTCATTTCCGCCATTTAGCTCGCTCCATTCTCAAAAATTGCGCTCCCCGGAAAAACCTAAGGTAAGCGTTTAAGGATTAGTGACGGCCGCCACCACCGTGGCTTTCGCCGCCGTGGGATCCTCCGCCTGCGTGTGAAGCCCCGCCGCGCACTGCGCCACCACCCATGCTGGTGTTCCCACGCGATGAATAACTTCTTGCCTGACCACCGTGTTCATACCCACTGTAAGCACCAGAATGCACGCCACTCTGGCCGCGGGGTTCTGCATATCCGCGAGCGGCTTGCCGGTTTCCGTTAAAGGGCCTGACAGCAGCGCCGGGCCGGTTATACACTCCGCCCCTTGCCCCATTAGCACCGCCACGAGCACCATAGACCGCTCCGCCGCGCGCGCCATACGCTCCGCCTCGGCCTGCATACGCTCCGCCACGAGCGCCATAGGCACCGCCGCGATAATAGCTGCCGCGATTGTAAAAAGTGTTACTCCGAGAATAGTAGCGAGCGTGGTTGAACATCAAAGAGTGGTTCTGCCAATCAAAGCCCCAGTGCGGGTATCCCCATCCGAAGCCTCCGAACCAACCGATTCCGAATCCAACGCCAAATGAAAGATACGGACCACCAAACCAAATACCGGGATACGGATACCATCCGGGCCATGGCGCTATGCCACCGCCATAAACAAGCCAGGGATCATACGCTGGAACGTAAACCGTGTTCGGGTCCGCCGGTTGAATCTCGACATCCTCACCTCGCGTAGTGACAGTTTGCTGAGAAGTATTTTTCAGATTGCCCGCTTCTTCAGCGCGCCGGCGCATCACCTGCACCGCGTCCATCACATCTTGCTGTTGATTGTAGTAAGCGTCGCCCAACGACGACGTCCAAGATAGATTTTTATCCATATTGCCCAGAACAGAAGGAAATGCCGTCAATGCTTTAACGCTCGGATCCCAAGGCTGCTGATCGACAGCCCGGCCTAGAGCATCACCCTTCAAATCCGGATTGGACTGCACCCAACGGTCGGCTTCGACGACCTCTTCCGGGAACGTAGCGGCGGCAAGTATTTGCGCGACCAACGAATCTGGATACAAGGCAATAGGCGCCACTAAGCGCTGCAATTGCTCGGGAGTCTGTTGCGCATAGGGCGGCGTTTGTCCTTCTTCTTGATTGGGAGGCTGGTTGTTGGCCTGATCGTTCGTGGGCTGGCTATCCCTGGGTTGACTATCCCTCGGTTGACTATCCATGGGCTGGTTATTCGTGGACTGATCCGCCGAGGGTCCATTGTCGGGAGACTGCTCATACGTTGGAGGCGGCGGTGCATCCTGCGCCATAACCAACTGGGGTAGAGCGGCCGACATCAAATACAGCGACAGCAGGAGCGCCAAACTCGACTTGACCAGGCGAAACCGTAAGAATTCGTATTCGAACAGACCTCTCCTAAAACTAGACATAGTCCTAAACCCTCCGGTACGTCTTTCTTACCTTTGTTACTTAGGCTTCTCTTATATAGAGATGCAAAACAGGCGCTACGGGCTGTAGTTTTACTTTGAGATTGTCCTTACTCGAAAAGGTTAAATTTTTGTTGGGTCACAAGGCAGGGCAGTTTTGCAGGATTCTCTTTTGGCCTCAGCACAAAGACTATGCCGCCTAGGGCCGAAGGAATGAGCATTATTGAACAGTCAAATCAACTCTCCTTTTACGACAATGCATGGTGGAGATCTTCCAACCCTCGGCGGCGTTCTGATCAAAAGTCTCAAAAGCGCAAAGCGAAGCACGGAATTCAATCCCCGTGCATTTCTCTCGTCAATTGGAAAGGGCAGAGAAATGCTGTCTTTTGAGAAGAAGCACGCGGTGTTTTCCCAAGGCGATTCCGCCGACGGATTATTTTTTATTCAAAGCGGAAGAGTCCGGCTCAGCGTGGTGTCGGAAGGTGGGAAGGAAGCGACTCTGGGCATTTTAGGCGACGGCGATTTTTTTGGTGAAGGCGGGCTTGCTGGTCAAGTCGTGCGTATGTCGTCCGCCACCACGATGACAAAATGCATCCTGTTGCATATCGCGAAAAAGGCGATGATGCTAGCCATGAGCCTGGAGCCAAAATTATCGGCCATGTTCCTTAAATATCTGCTGAAGCGGAACATTCGATATCAGGATGATCTCGTCGATCAGCTTTTCAATTCCAGCGAAAAGCGGTTGGCCCGGGTCCTTCTGCTGATGGCGCAATTTGGCAAAGAAGGCGTATCCGAAATGTCCGTCCCCAGGCTCAATCAGGAAACATTGGCAGAGATGGTGGGCACCACACGTTCGCGCGTGAACTTTTTCATGAACCGGTTCAGGAAGCTTGGGTTTATCAACTATGACGTTGGAAATAATTTACATGTCCACAGTTCTCTTCTTAACATTGTTCTTCATGATGATGAATCTAGAAATCCAACCGCGGATGGAGACGCTGAACCGCCCGTGAGGGCAGGCGGATTGCCGGACAAACAGCGGGCAAGAGGCCCTTTACTAACAGAAACTCGACTCCTCACCCGGCCTCTAAGCTCAACTCTACCTCGATAGACATTCTGTTTAGAGTTAGCCGTCTACTCAATTCCCAACTCTTTCGCAAGCGCCTTCCACTTCCCATCTATGGCAGCGCGAGTTTTCGAATCCATAACAATCTCATCGGGCCATGGTCGCGCAAATCCCTCGGTTGACCATTTGCGGGTGGCATCGATGCCCATCTTCGAGCCGTAATTTGCCAAGCGGGAGGCATGGTCTAACGAATCTACCGGCCCTAGAGTAAATTGAATGTCGCGCTCGGGATCGATATTGTTCAGCACTTTTAAGGTGACATCAGCGACGTCTTGCACGTTTACGTCCTCATCAACCACGATGATGCACTTGGTAAACATCGCCTGCCCTAGCGACCAGATCGCATTCATAACCTTGCGAGCCTGCCCGGGATAGGACTTGCGGATAGAAACCAGCATTAGATTGTGAAAGACGCCTTCGATCGGCAGGTTGACATCGACCAGCTCGGGGATAGTCAGCTTCATCAACGGCAGGAAAATGCGCTCCACGGCTTTGCCCATCCAAGCGTCTTCTTGCGGAGGCTTGCCGACGACTGTGGTGGCGTAGATTGGGTCTTTTCTGTGAGTAATGCAGGTGACGTGAAAGACCGGGTATTCGTCTTCAAGCGAGTAGAAGCCGGTGTGATCGCCGAAGGGGCCTTCGGTGCGGAGGTCGTCTAAATTGACGTAGCCTTCGAGGATAATCTCGGCGTTGGCGGGCACTTCCAAGTCGACGGTTTCACACTTCACTAATTCCACCGGCTTTTGACGGAGGAATCCGGCAATGATGAATTCTTCCACGTCGGGCGGAGCGGGGACTATCGCGGAAAATGTCAGCGCGGGATCGGTGCCAATGGCCACGGCTACTTCCATCTTGCCGGAGGGGCGATCGCCGGCGGCCAACATTGAGCCTCCGGAGGAGCGAGCCATGATGTCTACTGCCGCTGCCGCGCTTCGTGCGGCTGGACGGGCGGGGTCGCCTGTCCCCGCACCTCTTTGATCTGCGGCTGCACGCATGCGGTCGCGATAATGTTCGGCTGCTACTTTTTGTCTTTGCCAATGCATGCCGGTTGTGCGCTCGTCGTAAATCTGCATGCGATACATGCCCACGTTACGCTTCCCTGTTTTCGGATCGCGCGTGATGACGCAAGGCAGAGTGATAAAGCGTCCCGCGTCTTTCGGCCAGCATTGCAGGATGGGAAAATCGAATAGCGAGAAATTATCGCGCTTGATCACTTCTTTGCAGGGGCCGGTCGGGACAGTCTTCGGAAAAAACTTTCCCATCTCCGCGAGCATGGGCAGCATCTTCACTTTGTCGAGGAAGCCCTGCGGAGACTTCACGTCCATGAAAGCGCGTATGCGGTCGGCAATTTCGTCAAGCGAATCGACTTCGAGCGCCAGTTTCATACGGCGGGCTGATCCAAATTGATTAATGAGGAGCCGCGCGCCAGGATAGCCCTTGACGCTTTCGAAGAGCAGCGCTTTGCCGCCTACGGTTGCCTGCTCGTCTTTTTCTGTGGCTCGGCTTTTAGAAACGCGATCTGCAATTTCAGTAATTTCCAGAATAGGGTCCGCTTCAGTGCGGATGCGCTTCAGTTCGCCAGCTCGGTCGAGTGCTTTGATCCAGTCGCGCAGATCGTCGTAGGCCAAAAGTCCTCCCGTGATGGACAGACGATTATAGATGGCGCCAGCTGAAATCTTTACCACAGGGAGCACGGGGGAACACAAGGGGAAATCCACAGGGTCACTTCATTCTTTCGTTCACTCTTCCACATTTCTCGGTCTGCGACTAGGATATGGAAATCATTTTCTGCAGCATTCGTAGTTTCAGCATTCGTGGGTTCAGCATTTATGTTTTAGACGGAGGACAAATGGTCCGTTTCAAAGTGAACGGAAAAGAGCAGAGCTTTGACGGCGATCCTGAAATGCCGTTGTTGTGGTATTTGCGCGACGTAGCTGCTTTGACGGGAACTAAGTTTGGCTGCGGCATGGCGTTGTGCGGCGCGTGTACGGTGCATCAGAATGGCGCGGCAATTCGCTCTTGCACAACGGCGATGAGCGAGGTCGGCGGCACCGAGATTACGACGATTGAAGGCATCCCGCCCATGCATCCGGTGCAGAAGGCGTGGATGGAGATTCGGGTTCCACAATGCGGCTACTGCCAAACCGGCCAGATCATGCAGGCGATTGCTCTTCTCAAAGACAATAAGAATCCCAGCGATCAGGATATCGACACGGCTATGTCTGGCAACATATGCCGTTGCGGAACGTACCAGCGCATTCGCGCGGCGATCCATGAGGCGGCAAAGCATCAGGCGGCCAAGGAGACGGCATGAAGAGGATCGAGAATGTAAGCCGTGAAAATGTAAGCCGCCGGGGATTTTTGCAGGGAGCTTTGGCTAGCGGCGTTTTTATTTTGAGCGCGCGCTTAATTTCGTCACCCGTGTGGGCAGCCGAAGGCGAGGCGTCCGCGGCGGCATTCGAGCCTACGCTCTGGATGTCGATTGCTCCCGACGGGATCGTCACCATCGTCGCTCACCGTTCGGAGATGGGATGCGGCAGCCGCACGGCGTTGCCACTCATTGTTGCGGATGAACTGGACGCCGATTGGTCGAAGGTGCGGATTGATCAAGCAATTGGCGATCCTAAATATGGCGATCAGGACACGGATGGCTCGCACTCGGTTCGCAGCAATTTCGATTTGATGCGCAAGGTCGGCGCTACCGGGCGGCTCATGTTAATGACGGCGGCTGCTAATCGCTGGAAAGTTCCGTTAAAGGAATGCTCCACCGAACCCCACTTCGTCGTGCACGGCGCTAGCGGCCGCAAGATAGGCTATGGTGAAGTTGCTGCGGACGCGGCCAAACTTCCAGTTCCCCGAACAGAAAATGTTCCGCTTCCGCTGAAGAAGCGTTCCGAGTGGAGATACATCGGCAAAGAAAATAATTCTTTGTTCGACGTTCCTGAGATGGTCACTGGCAAAGCCGTCTTCGGGATGGACGCGACTATGCCGGGGATGGTCTTTGCTTCCGTGGAACATCCGCCAGTACTCGGGCAGAAAATAAAATCGTACGACGACAAAGCCGCGCTGAAAGTTCCGGGCGTGCAGAAAACGCTGACCATCGAGCCTTTCAAGCCACCGCATCAGTTCCAGCCTTTGGGCGGCGTCGCCGTGATTGCGGACAATACATTTGCAGCATTCAAGGGACGTAAGAGCCTGAAGATCGAATGGGACAGCAGTCCGAATTCAATCTATAACTCTGGACCTTATCGCAAGATTCTGGAAGACACGTCGCGACAGCCGGGCAAAGTGGTGCGAAATGTAGGTGACGTGGATGCCGCGTTTGCCAAAGGCTCCGCGAATGGCGGAAAGATCATTGAGGCCGAGTACTACACACCGCACCTGGCGCACGTTTCCATGGAACCGCCGGTAGCCGTTGCAGAATATCGCGACGGAAAGGTGCTGGCTTTTGCTCCGACGCAGAATCCGCAGGCGGTGCAGGAGACGATTGCAGGAGTGCTTGGCATCAAGAAAGAAGATGTCACCTGTCACGTTACTCTGCTCGGCGGCGGCTTTGGACGCAAGTCGAAACCGGACCAGGTCGCCGAAGCTGCGGTTCTGTCGAAGCAACTCGGCAAGCCAGTGAAAGTTGTCTGGAGCCGCGAAGACGACATTCACTTTGATTTCTTTCATTCCGTCGCAGCCATGTACATGAAGGCCGCGGTCGGGCCCGACGGCAAGCCCACGGCGTGGTTACAGCGCACAGTGTATCCACCGATCAATTCAACGTTTGATGCGGCCGCGCGTTATGCCGACGACGAGATGGGCTTGGGATGGAACAATCTTCCGTTCGACATTCCAAATCATCGCGCGGAAAACGGGCCCGCTGACTACCACGTGCGAATTGGATGGCTGCGCAGCGTGGCGAATATCTATCACGCGTTTGCGATTCATTCGTTTGCCGACGAGCTTGCAAAGTCAGCGAATAAAGATTCGGTTGAGTATCTGCTTGACCTGATCGGACCGGCGCGTATTGTTCCACTGGAGTACAAAGAGGAGGAAGCAGACGAGAAGCAGCGCTACCCGCTCGACACAGCGAGACTACGGCGTGTGGTCGAGATGGCGGCGGAGAAATCGGGCTGGGCCAAGCGATCAAAGGACACAGGTAAAGGGCGCGGCATGGGCATTGCGGCCCATCGCAGCTTCCTTACTTATGTGGCAACCGTAGTGGAAGTTGAGGTTGATGGACGCGGGCAAGTTCATATTCCAGGGGTTTGGACTGCGCTCGACGCAGGAACGGTCGTCAGTCCTGACAATGTCCGAAATCAGTTCGAGGGAGCGGCGACGTTTGGAACTAGCCTCGCATTGTTCGGAGAAATTACCGCAACCAACGGCGTCATCGACCAGAGCAATTTCAATAATTATCAGCTTGCTCGGATGAACCGTGCGCCGCGCCATGTTGACGTGCAAATTGTGGAGAGCGACGCGCCTCCTGCGGGAGTGGGCGAGCCGGGCGTACCGCCGTTTGCGCCGGCTCTATACAACGCCGTGTTTGCGGCGACGGGCAAGAGAGTGCGCGAACTTCCCCTGTCGAAAACGAAACTGGTGTAGGGGGAAGAGAAGCCTTCGCTGTAGAGACGGGGCTTGCCCGTCTGCCACTGGACGAAGCGGGAGCGCGGCAAGCCAGCGTCTTCTACGGATCGAGGGGCGCCAATTCTCAATTATCAATTCTCAATGCTCAAATTACTGGCGCTAGTGCTGCTGCTCACGGGAACTTTCGCGATGGGGCAGGAAATCGTTGTGGCTGCGGCGGCAGATATGAATGCGGCGCTTCCGCAAATCGTCGCAGGTTATACGAAGAAAACTGGCGAGTCAGTGAAGCTGTCTTTCGGCTCATCCGGCAATTTGACAAACCAGATAAGAAACGGCGCGCCCTTCGACGTGTTCTTTTCCGCCGATGAAGAATATCCGAGACAGTTAATTGCCGAAGGACTGGCGTCGAAGGACACTCTTTACCGTTATGCGGTCGGTCGCTTGGTGCTTTGGGTGCCGAACAATTCGCCGCTCGACTTAACCAAGCTCGGCATTAAAGCTTTACTTGAAGTGTCGGTTGGAAAAATCTCCATCGCGAATCCGAATACTGCTCCTTACGGCCGAGCTGCGGAAGCTGCGCTGCGCCACTTTCAAATTTATGATCAGGTTGCCGGCCGCCTGGTGCTCGGAGAAAATGTTTCTCAAGCGGCCCAGTTCGTCGAATCGGGCAACGCCCAAGCGGGCCTCATCGCACTTTCGCATGCGCTCGCCCCCGCTATGAAGAATAAAGGGCGCTACTGGCCGATCCCACTCGATGCCTATCCCGCCCTGAATCAAGCAGCGGTCGTGCTCTCACGATCGAAGCGGCAAGATGCCGCGCGTAAGTTCTTGGAATATTTGCGTACCCCCGAAGCCACTTCCCTGCTCGCCGATTACGGTTTCAACTTGTCTGGGAGTGCCGTTTCCACGGAGGAGCATTGAATGAACTGGGAGGCGTTCTGGCTCACAGTACGTCTCGCTGGCTTGGTTTCCGCGCTATTGATCGCGATCGGCATTCCGATCGCCTACTGGTTGACTTACTCGCGATGGCGATTGAAATTTCTGATCGAAGCAGCGGTCGCACTCCCTATTGTCCTGCCGCCTACTGTGCTTGGATTTTATTTATTGGTAGCGCTTGGTTCGCGCAGCCCGCTTGGCCGTTGGTGGGAATCGCTTACCGGACACACGCTGGCCTTTACCTTTGAAGGGTTAGTGATCGGATCACTGATCTACAGTTTGCCATTCGCGGTACAACCGTTTGCGGCGTCATTCGGAGCGGTCGACAGGCAGTTGCTGCGAGCTTCGGCTTCGCTCGGCGATTCTCCGCTGCAGACCTTTCGACGCGTCGTGCTTCCCATTTCGAAAGCTGGATTGGTCACGGGATTTGCGCTGAGCTTCGCGCACACCCTAGGCGAGTTCGGGGTTGTGTTGATGGTCGGTGGCAACATCCCAGGCGTGACACGCACAATCTCGATCGATATTTATGATCAGGTCCAGACAGCTAACTATTCCAGCGCAAACCAGACGGCACTCATCTTGCTCGCCATTTCTTTTGTCGTACTATCGATTGTGTATGGATTGAATCGGCGGCCGTGGGCGGTGGGTCCGTGGCGGTAAACGCAAAAGCCAAAAAAAAGACTACGGGCGAGACACCTGCTGCGGCGCAGAGATCGACCTGTCCAATTTCTGCCGATCTTGAAGTTCGAATCCGCAAACGATTCCCAAATCCTGAAGGCACCTTTAATTTAAACGTGCACTTCCGCGCGCTGGCCGGTTTCACGGTTATCTTCGGCGCATCTGGAGCGGGTAAGACCACTTTGCTCGACTGTATAGCAGGGCTCAGCGATCCCGACGAAGGGCGCATTTTTGTCGGCGGCGAAGACCTGTATGACTCTGAAAAAAAGTGCAACGTCGCCGCCTGGAAGCGTCGCATTGGGTATGTGCAACAGGATTTGGCTCTCTTTCCTCACTTGAGCGTGGAAGAAAATGTTGCTTACGGTTTGCGGACGCTGAGCAAAGCGGAGCGCACGTCGCGCACTCGCGAGATTTTATCGCGCTTCCGAATTGAGCGCATGCGCGACCGGCGGCCGTTTCAAATCTCCGGTGGCGAGCGCCAACGCGTCGCTCTGGCGCGGGCTTTAGTAACCGAGCCGCGAGCGTTACTGCTCGATGAGCCACTGGCCGCGCTCGATCGCCCAACCAAGTCATCTCTCATTAACGATCTGCGAAAGTGGAATCAGCATTACCGCGTGCCAATTCTTCTGGTCACACATAATGGCGAAGAAGTGTTCGCACTTGGCAACGAAGTCATCATGCTCGATACCGGCAGGATCGTGGCTCAAGGGCAGCCGCATGAAGTGATGCGCGTTCCGCGACTGGAAACAGTGGCGCAGCTCTCAGGATTCGAAAACATCTTCGAAGCGACGGTCGCGGCGCTAAACGAATCTCGTGGAACCATGACCTGCCGACTCGGAACCCCGCAACCGGGAAAGACTGCGGTGGAGTTAGAGACGCCGCTGGTCCGGGCAGAGGAAGGCTCGCGGCTTCGGGTGGGCCTTCGCGCTGGCGATATGCTACTTGCTACCGAGAAGCCGCAGGGAATAAGTGCGCGTAATATTTTGTCCGGAACCATTAAGAGTCTGGAACAACGAGATGTCATCGTGGCAGCAATAGTCGATTGCACCGGCGTCGAGTTCGAAGTTCACGTAACGCTAGCGGCGCGAGACTCCCTGCAACTGGGCGATGGGAAAAACGTCTGGCTTATAGTTAAGACGCACTCCTGCCACTTAATGGGCTTGTGAAACGCCAGGCGGGGCCGAATAGCGGTTGCCGTTGTTTCTCGCTTCTTCTTCGCGTTCAATCGCAATCACCGCAACCCATTGCCCGTCGCGTTCTTCGTGATAGGAAATTGTTCCCCCCAGTTGTGGCGCGATAACTTCTGGCGGCAAGTCGCGATGGTAGCCGAAGAACCTTGCTTTGGTCCGTTGCCATGCATCCCAATTTTCCAAGAGAGGATGCGGCGGTTGATATTTCGTGGAGAAGACCAGCGCCACGTCGAATTGGCCGCGAGCCATCGTAGCCATACTAATCTGTGCAGCGGAGAAGTCCTCGATGCGTAATACGCGAAATGGCTGCGTCACGTAACCGAGCCAAGGACGGCTTAGCTCGTCTGACGCGGGCCACGCAGTGAGAACGCGCTTTCCGGGATAACGCATCGTGAGAAACCGGCTGGCTTCAGCGTGCATAACGATGTAATCACGATAGGCGAGATTGTCTTCGAGTGAAAAACCATACGGCGGATTGCTGAAGAGCCCTCCGGCAAACGCAATTGCGATTGCAGCCACAATTAATTTCCAGTATCGAACGCGACGCCAAAGAGTTGAGACGAATGCGAGTACTACTAGCGGGACAACTGGCAACATATAGCGCGCCAGCACCGCTCCGCCGACTACGGACATGAAGGCAAGATATGCCAGCACGACCGCTAGAAATGCAGACTGCATCCAGAATGGGATCCGTTGCCGCTTGGCTTCGCCTGCTGCTTCCCTATCCCTTTGAGGCGATCGAAACATTGCCAGCAAACCTGCCAGAGTCAGCAAATAAAGGCCGAAATATCCAAAGAGCTGCCAGAGCCTCATTAGCAGCGCTATCGGAATTCGCAAAGGGCTGAAAGTGGCAGCGACGTTATAACGAAAGAATTCGGGATTCCCGAACCAGAAACCTGTTTTCAAATAATGGTATGTATACCAAGCTGCCAAAGGAAGAACTGGCAGCAGGAGATAAAACGAAATCAGGCGTCCTTGTTGCGGCGGGAAAAAGCTTTTTCGTTTGCTCTCGCGCAGATGCGGCCCCACGAAATAAGCGAGCACCTCCCAACCAAACAGAGCCAACGGAGCCAGGATCGCCGTTTCTTTTGCAAATGCCGCCAACGAGAACCAGAATGCTTGCTTCCATGGACGCTCCTCTTTTTTGTAGGGATTAAGTTTGTACGCGCTAAGGTATGCGGCCAACCCCCAAAAGGTAAGCCCTGCGGCCGGGAGATCGACGTGGGCCATGGAACTCTGCGTGAAGTAAACGGGATATATACCTACTAGCGCGACGGTTGCCCACGCTACCGATGGATTAGCGGCGGCTCGCGAGAGCCGGAACAGACCCACGAGCGAGAAGGCAGCCACGGCGAGCATCGCGGTGCGTGTGACCAGCGTGGAGTAGCCAAAGATGCGCCAGGAGAGCGCCAGCCATGCCATAACCAGTGGAGGATGCGCATTGGATGGTGTCGATTGCGGAATGAGCGTGCCGGTCAAAAATAAATCGCGCGCGGCCGGGACG
>Ga0209332_1000042_pt1 | contig 30463 bp, 30 predicted proteins | sample BlaSpr_A8_OM3_M1_FD_187974 | JGI IMG/M metagenome (GOLD analysis project Ga0209332, IMG submission 187974) | Forest soil microbial communities from Thunder Bay, Ontario, Canada - Black Spruce, Ontario site 2_A8_OM3_M1 (SPAdes) (version 2) | ecosystem: Environmental > Terrestrial > Soil > Boreal...
CCGGCCGCAAGGCGATTCTGGAAGGGTACTCGTCGGCCGGAAAGACCGGAACGGCGCAGAAAGTCGATCCCGCGACCGGAGCTTATTCCAAAACAAAATATATTGGCTCGTTTGCCGGATTCGCGCCAGTGAATAATCCGCAAATCGTAGTTGCAGTAATTCTGGATTCGGCGGTCGGCCTGCATCAGGGTGGACAAGTTTCCGCGCCAGTCTATCGCCGTGTTTCCCAACAGGTGCTTGAGTATCTCCACACCCCGCACGACCTCCCATTTGCGCCTCAGCGCCAGTTGCTGCTCGCACAAGCGAAAACCAAAGATAGAGACTTAGAAGAAGGCACTCCCGATCACCCCGGGGAACCGTTGGAATCAGCGGAGGTCAACAATGACTCCTTTGTGGCGCGGGCTACGCCGGCGACTGCCCGCAGCGACGGAAAAGTCGTGCAAGCGGCGATTCGCCAAACTGAGCCGTTGCCAGCGCCGCAAGCAACCCAATCGCAACCCGACGCCAAAGAATTTGTTCCCGTTGGTGACTCTGCGCCGGCCCATCCCCCGGCCGCTGGCACGGTCGTGCTCGACGTTGAGCAAGGCGGCTTGGAGGTACCATCTTTCGTCGGCAAGACGGTGCGCGGCGCCGTGGAAGCCGCTCAAGATGCTGGCCTCGAACTCGAAGCCATAGGTAGTGGCCTGGCCCGCCAACAATCTCCCCCCGCCGGAACCCACGTAGTAGCCGGCGCCCACGTAATAGTCCAGTTCGGAAGATAAATCCCGCTCCACCCCGTGCCCCCTGTGGTTAAGGTTCTTCGCAGTTTGACCCGCCGAAAAACCGCATGTTAGGGTAAACAGTCACATCATCTCCGAACGCCAGTGCCGCTCATTGGTTGAGGTTCAGATTTTGTCCACGGTTGAATCGACGCCCGCACCCACCGCTGAAGTCCGAAAGACCGCGCTGAACGCTGTCCATCGCTTGATGGGCGCGAAAATGGTCGACTTCAATGGCTGGGACATGCCGGTCGAATATCCCGCGTCAATCGGCGGCGGAATTATCAATGAGCACGTGGCAGTACGCACGCGCGTAGGAATTTTCGATGTGAGCCACATGGGCGACATTCGCCTCGCCGGCTCGCAGGCCCTGGCTGCCGTGCAACACATTTCCATGAATGACGCTGCGCGCCTCGCAATCGGTCAGGCACAGTATTCGGCACTCCTCTATCAGCAGGGAACTTTTGTAGATGACGTGATCGTCCACCGGCTCGGCGAGAATGAATATCTGCTTGTCATCAACGCCGGCACGCGGGAAAAAGATTTCAGCTGGGTGCGTGACAATACCCGGGACTTCGATTGTGCAGTAGAAAATCTTTCCGACGACTTCACCCAGATCGCCGTTCAAGGTCCAAAGGGCGTGAACACGCTGCAAAAGTTAACCGACGCCGATTTGAGCTCGGTAAAGTTTTACTGGGTAACGCGCGGCTCCGTCTGTGGATTGAAAAACATTTTGATCGCCCGCACCGGCTATACCGCCGAAGACGGATTCGAGATTTACATTCCGTCCGACGAAGCCACCAGCGCCAAAGTTTGGAATGCCATTCTCGATGCCGGCAAAGAATTCGGCCTCGTCCCTTGCGGCCTGGGCGCGCGCAACACCCTGCGTCTCGAAGGCAAACTCCCGCTCTACGGACACGAAATTTCCGATACGATTAACGTTTGGGAAGCCGGCCTTGACCGCTTCTGCAAGATGGAGAAATCCGAGTTCATCGGCCGGCCCGCGCTGGAGAAAGCCAAAGCTGCCGGATTGAAAAGAACTTTGGTCGGCCTTGAGATGACCGACCGCGGCATCGCGCGCGACGGTTACAAAGTGTTGGACAGCGGCGGCCGCGAGATTGGTTACGTAACCAGTGGATCGCCGGCCCCGTTCTTAAAGAAGAATATCGCGCTGGCCTACGTGCCTCCAGGTTTCGCGGCAGTAGGCGCGACGTTAAAGGTGGAGATTCGTGGGCAAGGCGTCGCTGCACAAGTTGTGCCGACACCGTTTTATAAGCGTCCGAAAAAAACTTAGCCACGAAGGATACAAAGTCACACAAAGTAATTTGCTGGAAGCTAGTAGCCAGAAGCCAGGAGCTAGATTCAATGATGCCCTATCCAACAGATCGCAAATACACGAAGCAACACGAGTGGATCCAGGCAAATGGCTCGACAGGCACCGTCGGCATCACTGACCACGCGCAGGAGTCGCTCGGCGACATTGTTTTTGTCGAACTGCCCATGGTCGGCGCGGAACTCACGGCTGGCAAGCCCTTTGGCACGGTCGAGTCGGTTAAGGCGGTTTCAGATCTGTATGCTCCCGCTTCCGGCACCGTAACCGAGGTAAACGAAAATCTCGCCACCTCGCCTGAAGCGGTGAATAAAAACGCGCACGGTTCCTGGATGCTGAAGATCACTCTGAAGAATTCTAAAGAGTTGGACGCGCTGCTCTCCCCAGCAGATTACGAAAAGTATGTAGCCGAGGAAGGTGGACACTAAAGGGCTGCATCGCCAGCAGTGTGATTCTGGACACGGTTTAGCCCACCCGCCGCTGGCACAATCGAATTGCTCTCCACTTACATCTAATCAACTTCCTATGCGTTATTTACCAAAATCTCCCGCCGACCGCGACGCCATGCTGAAGGCCATTGGCCTGCGCTCGGTCGATGAACTGTTCGCGCCAATTCCGGCGGAATACCGCCTGAACCGCGATCTCAAAGTTCCGCGCCAGATGGCGGAATCGGAGATCGTCGATTATTTCCGTCAGCGCTCGCGCGAAAACGGAGAAGGCTACACCAGCTTTCTCGGAGCCGGGGCCTATGCCCACTATCGCCCCGTCATTATCGATTCGCTCATCTCGCGCGGAGAGTTTCTTACGGCTTATACGCCGTACCAAGCCGAGATTTCGCAGGGCACTTTGCAATCCATTTTCGAATTTCAAACCATGATCTGCGAACTGACCGGGATGGAAGTGGCCAACGCTTCCATGTATGACGGCTCAACTGCCGCCGCCGAAGCCGTAATGATGGCGGTTCGCCTCACCGGTCGAAGATCCGTAATCGTGGCGCGCAGTTTGCATCCGGAGTATCGCGAGGTTCTGGCGACTTACGCGACCCATCAGGGCATGCCGCTCTCCATCGCTGGTTTTGCCAACGACGGTCGGCTGAATGTGGGCGAACTGGAAAAATCGATCACTCCGGAAACCGCCTGCGTTCTGATTCAGTCTCCGAATTTCTTCGGCACTATCGAAGATGTGGCTGCGATTGCCGAGATCGCCCATAAGAATGGCGCATTGCTCGTTGTGTCCATCGCCGAAGCAGTCTCGCTGGGAATCGTCGAACCGCCACGCCAAGCCGACATCATCGCCATGGAGGCGCAATCGTTCGGCGTTCCTCTCGGATTTGGCGGCCCTTACTGTGGAGTGATTGCAAGCCGGGATAAATTTGTGCGTCAGATGCCCGGACGCTTAGTCGGTCAGACCGTCGACAAGCAAGGCCGACGCGGATTCGTGCTCACTCTCGCCACGCGCGAGCAGCACATTCGCCGTGAAAAAGCGACCTCCAATATCTGCACCAATCAGGCTTTAGTCGCTTTGATGGTCAATATCTTTATGAATGTCTACGGCAAGGTTGGCCTGAAGGAGCTGGCCAAGCAAAATTTGGCAAAGACCGCCTATGCGGCCGGACAATTCGCCAAGCACGGCAAGATTTTATTTTCCAATGCGCCTCGCTTTAACGAATTCGTCGTGCAGACCGAGGAAGATCCGCAAGCCATAAATGGTCGTCTGCTGAAGCGCCAGATAGTTGGCGGCCTGCCGCTGAAAAAGTTTTATCCTGAACTGGGGAACGCTGCATTGTGGTGCTGCACAGAACTCACAACTCGTTCTGCAATTGACGCGGCCGTCGCAGGGGTAGCTAAGAGCGAAGCCCCGGCACCATCGACTAAAGAAGAAGCGGAAGAGGTGGCGCGATGAAGCCCACTGGACCTAAAGCCACGCTTCACGTCAATCAGAATGAGGGATTAATCTTTGAGAAATCTTCCGCCGGCAAAGCTGCCTGGAAGCTGCCGCCGCTCGATGTTCCGGAGGTAGATGCGGCGAAACTTCTTGGCGCTTCCGAAAGAAAAGATCTCGGCAACATGCCCGAAGTGAGCGAGATCGAAATCATTCGGCACTTCACGCGTCTCTCTACGTGGAACTACGCCATCGACCTTGGCATGTATCCGCTGGGCTCCTGCACCATGAAGTACAACCCGCGCGTGAATGAAGCCGTGGCCCGGGTCGAAGGGCTCGCGAACGGCCATCCGTACCAGCCGGAGAAGATTTCACAAGGCGCGCTGCAGATTCTAAAAACCCTGAGCGAGTGCCTGATCGACATCACCGGCATGGATGCCATCACGCTGCAGCCCGCCGCCGGTGCGCACGGCGAGATGACCGGACTGCTGATGGTTCGGGCCTATCACCATGCGCAAGGGCGCCCTCGCAAAAAAATTCTGATTCCCGATTCAGCGCACGGAACAAACCCCGCGACGGCGGCGATGGTTGACTATGCCGTCGAGAATTTGAAGTCCGATTCGCGCGGCATGGTGGATATCGCCGCGCTCGAAGCGCAGATGAACGAAGACGTCGCCGCGCTCATGCTGACCAATCCCAACACATTGGGAGTTTTCGAGCAGCAAATTCACAAGATCGCCGACATCCTGCACGCCAAAGGCGGTCTGCTTTATATGGATGGCGCGAACATGAATGCGCTGGTGGGGAAAGTGCGCCCCGGCGATTTCGGCGTGGATGTAATGCACTTGAACTTGCACAAAACTTTTTCCACGCCGCACGGCGGCGGCGGCCCGGGCTCGGGACCGGTGGCAATCAAGAAGAAGCTTGAACCATTCCTGCCCACCCCGGTTTTGGTGACTAGAGCCGACGGCAGTCTCGGTTTCGAATACAACCGCCCGCAATCGGTCGGCCGGGTGCGTGCGTTCTATGGAAACTTTGGCATGTTCGTGCGCGCACTCGCGTATATCCAGGCGAACGGCCCCGACGGATTACGTCAAACCACTGAAGATGCGGTGCTGAATGCCAACTACATTCGCAAGGGACTTGAGGGTACTTACGATCTGCCCTACACCACGCCCACCATGCATGAAGTTGTTTTCAGCGACAAGCTACAGGCCAAGAAGGGCGTTCGCACGATGGACATCGCCAAGCGCCTGATTGACTACGGATTCCATCCTTATACAACGGCCTTTCCGCTGATCGTGCCCGGCGCTCTCATGATCGAACCGACCGAGAGCGAATCGAAGGAAGAAATGGATCTGTTCATCGATGCCATGAAGGCGATCGCGGAAGAGGTGAATGAAGATCCGCAAATCGCTCTCAATGCCCCGCACTCGACGCGAGTTTCCCGGCTCGATGAAACGGCGGCAGCCCGCAAGCCGGTGCTGCGTTGGAAGCCGCCCGCGTAGTCGTTAAGCTAATTGAGTCCTAATCAGGTTGGCCGGATGTTCGGTCAACAATAAAACTGGCAATCAACACTCGACTTACTTCGCCGAGATTTCCACCGAGGCTCGTGTCGTGTCCCAGTCGATGTGCATTTTGCATCCGTTCGCCGACTTGTCATAAGCAATGGTGAAGTTCTCAACCGAGGACGGCAGCTTCGAAACTTTCATGTCCACGCGCGCCAGTTCATCCCCTTCGTACTTGTAAGGAATGCCCCACTCGCCAGTTTTCTTGTTGATGATCAGCGTCCACTTGTCGGCTTTGGGCACGGTGAAAATCGTATAGCTTCCCGAAGGAATGGTCTTCCCGCCGACCACTACGTCCGCACTGGTAACAAACGTAGTTGCTTCGTTCGCCCCTGTGCGCCACACTTCGCCAAAAGGCACCAGTTCGCCATAAATTTTGCGCCCCTTCACGCGCGGGCTGGAGTAGTCGGTCTTAATCGTCTTGCCGCCGCCCAGGTCGCAGGTGGCCGAAGCGGCCGGACTGGGTCGCTTTCCGCCGCCCATCTGCGCGAAAGCAGCCGTCGTGAACAGCATGGCTAGAACCATAGAAATGGCGAGTCGTTTTTGCATGAAGTCTCCTTTTAAGATCTCTTCTTGTTAAGAAGGTTAGACGCGCCCAAATGGGATATGTCAGCAGAGCAGCAATTATGCTCCAATCCTGGCAACCGTTACAATCTTCTCATGCCAGTATTCGAGGAAAAGCAGGAAGAACTGGAACATTACGAGACCATGATGGGCGTGCCCCGCGGCCGGCTGGCCGTCACGATGGATACCATCACCGACGCTATGGCGCTGGTGGGGCAGCACGGCGTCTATTGCCAGAGCCAGCGCTGGCCAGGCAAGCCGGTCATGGATATTCAGATCATCATGAAAAGTCTGACCGATGCGAAGGAATTGATTCAGAGCGTGATGGAAGAACTCAAAAAAGAGAGTTAACCGCAGAGGGTCACTGGGTTTTCTGAAATGCCCTGTGTTCCTGTGCGATCCCTGTGGTCAAGTCTTAGGCCAGCGTGTATTTCCCCCGCTCAATCATCTTCTGCGCAATCTGCTGCCGTAATTCGATCGTATTAAACGGTTCATACTTCGCCAGCCGCCGCAGAATTGCCAGCTGAGTGCGCAGCATATCTCCGTCGGCGACTGCGGCGATTACTTTCTTTGCGGAGGATTCGACCTTCTCCATCGCTTGCGTCATATAAACGCGCGTCATGGCGATCGGAATCGCGGCCGCGGCTTCGCCCTTGGTCTCCGCAATCTTTTGCGCGCGTAAAACTGCCGACTCCATCGCATAAGTTTCAATCGTCATGTCGGCGATCGCGCCCATAATCTCCTGCTGATCCTGAATCGCCTGCATATACTTCTGCGTGGCCGCTCCCGCAGCAAACAGCCCGAGCTTTTTGGCCTGCCCCACAACCTTGCGCTCTTCGGCGAGAGGTCCTTCAAGATCGTCGCTCATCGAGGGGCTGGAAAGCACTTCGTCCATTAATTTCTTGATGGCAGGCATCAGCGGCAGCTGCCCGCTCATGGCCCGCTTCAACAAAAATCCCGTGATGATCAGCCGGTTGATTTCATTCGTCCCCTCGAAGATGCGGTTGATGCGCGCGTCGCGATAAGCGCGCTCGGCGGGATATTCTTCGACGAAACCGTAGCCCCCATAAATCTGCAGGCTCTCGTCGACCACATAACCGACCATCTCCGAGGCCCACACTTTGATGATGGAACACTCGACCGCATATTCCTCGATAGCCTTCCGAGTTTCTTTTATCGCCTCGGCGCTTGACCTATCGATTTCGCTCAACGCCCCGTCCATCATGCCCACGGTTCGATAGACCAGCGATTCGCCAACATAAATCAACGCAGCCATGTTGGCGATTTTCTCCCGCACCAGACCAAAATCGGCGATAACCTTATTGAATGCCTTGCGCTGCTTGGCGTACCCGATGGCGTTTTCGAGCGACACTCGTCCCCCGCCAACGCACATCGCGCCCAGCTTGAAGCGCCCAATATTCAGAATGTTGAAGGCAATAATGTGCCCTTTGCCGATTTCGCCCAGCAGATTTTCCACCGGAACCTTGCAGTCGTTCAGAATCACCGGACAGGTCGACGAGCCGCGAATCCCCAACTTATGTTCTTCGCCGCCAATCGAAATTCCGGGGAACGTTCTCTCTACCAGAAACGCGCTGAACTTTTCGCCGTCGATTTTTGCGAACACGGTGAACAAGTCGGCGAAGCCAGCGTTGGTAATCCACATCTTTTCGCCGTTAAGGATGTAATGCTTGCCATCTGACGTAAGCTGAGCGCGGGTCCGGCAGTTCAGCGCATCGGATCCCGACGAAGCTTCCGACAACGCATATGCGCCCACAATTTCGCCCGCCGCCAGCCGCGGCAAATATTTTTTCTTCTGCTCCTCGGTGCCAAAATAAACCAACGGCAGCATGCCAATGCCGCTGTGTGCACCCCAGGTTGTCGCGAATCCGGCGTACTGGGCTATGTGATCGGCAATCACGGCTGCGGTGACTTTATCCAACTCCAGTCCACCGTAGGCCTCGGGAACTTCAACGCCGCTCAGCCCCAGGTCTCCCGCCTTTTTCAGCAGATCGCGGGAGACGGAGAAATCTTTGTGCTCCATCTTCTCCACATTGGGCAGGATTTCGTTGACGGTGAATTCTTGCGCCGTCTGGCCGATCAACCGCTGCTGTTCGGTGAAATCTTCAGGCGTGAAGACTTCGTCAGTCCGACGTGATTCCAGAAGAAAACTGCCGCCGGAGATTCTGTTCTTAGGAATTGCAGTGGTGGTAGCCATCGAAACCTTTCAACCACGAAGGACACGAAGGTTCACGAAGAAAATCTCTGTTCTATCAACCTTCGTGTAACTTCGTGTCCTTCGCGGTAATTGCCTTTTTTATTTCCAGCTGGAACCGCACACAAAGCGCCTGATGCCGTCCTTCAAATGGACAACATTGAAGTTTATAAGCAATCCAATCGATTTGCCACTAAGCTTCAGGTACGAAAGTATTTGGGCCTGATGCACGGGCGCGACGGCCTCCACAGACTTGATCTCGACCACCACTAAATCTTCAACCAAAAGATCGATCCTGTACCCGAGTTCGAGCTTCACTCCACAGTACACGACAGGCAGTCCAACCTGCGCGGCTGACTGAACTCCCGCTCGGGCGAGCTCATATTGCAGGCAAGTGGTATACGTACTCTCCAGCAATCCCGGCCCTAATTCGGTATGCACCTTCATGCCAGCGGTAATAATCGCGTGGCTGGCCTGCTGGGCGGTTAATTGTAAAATGGGAACAGTGGCCATAAGACCCTCCAGCTTCAGCGGTACCGCATCTGCCAACTGGAAGTCCAGGTCATCCATCACACCGTCCAAAGATAATTCACCACAAAGGACACAAAGGTCCACAAAGGGAATCCCGTTATTGTCAAGATTTCCTTAGTGAACCTTTGTGTCCTTCGTGGTGAATTCAGTTTTTAATTCAGATTCTCGAAAATCCCCGCCGCGCCCATCCCTCCGCCCACGCACATGGTCACCATCCCATACCGTCCGTTGCGCCGCTTGAGCTCGCGGATAATGGTCGCCGTCAACTTGGCTCCCGTACAACCGAGAGGATGCCCCAAAGCGATCGCCCCACCATTCGGATTTACCTTCTCCGGATCGATCCCAGCTTCTTTGATCACCGCGAGCGACTGCGCCGCGAAAGCTTCGTTCAACTCGATCACGTCAATATCAGATAGCTTCAGCCCAGCCATCTTCAAAGCCTTCGGAATGGCGAAGACCGGCCCTAATCCCATTTCTTCCGGCTTGTATCCAGCCGTTGCGAACGAAACGTAGCGCGCCAGCGGCGTGATCCCCAGCGCCTTCGCCCGTTCTGCTGACATCACTACTGCGGCCGCCGCTCCGTCTGACATTTGAGAAGAATTTCCCGCCGTCACAGTCCCTTTCACATGAAACGCAGGCTTCAGCGCAAGCAACGCTTCGAGAGACGTATCGGCTCGCGGGCCTTCATCCATTTTAAAAACAATTTCCTGCCGCTTCGGTTTCGATCCGTTCGGCGTCGTGAAGCTCACCGGCACCGGCACCACTTCGTCGTCGAACTTGCCCGCCTGGATCGCCGCCAGCGCCTTCTGGTGGCTGCGCAAGGAAAATTGATCCGCATCCTCTCGCTTAATCCCGAAACGCTGTGCCAGACGCTCTGCCGTGAGCCCCATGTTGAGATAAGCGTCCGGATAGTTGCTCACCAGCCACGGATTCGGCGAGACCTTATGGCCGCCCATCGGAATCATGGTCATCGACTCGGTGCCGCCGGCGACGATCGCCTCCGCCCCGCCGCTCATGATGCGCTCGGCCGCCATGGCAATCGCCTGCAGCCCCGACGAGCAAAAACGATTAATCGTTAGCGCCGAAACCTCCACCGGCAGTCCGGCACGCAGCGACGCGATGCGCGCCACGTTCATCCCTTGCTCAGCTTCGGGCATCGCGCAGCCGAGAATGACATCTTCAATCTCTTTGGGATCCAGTTGCGGCACGCGTTCCAGCGCTCCCTTGATGGCGATGGCTGCCAGTTCGTCGGGACGAGTTGCCCGCAGTGTGCCCTTGTAGGCGCGTCCCACTGGCGTGCGCACGGATGAGGCAATGATGACTTCACGCATGATAGTTCTCAATTCCGTAAATATCGAGGAGACTCAAGGTATTAGATGTCGCTCCACTCACGCTCGCTTCACTTGCCCGGAGCGTAGAAGTAATAGTCTGCCGTGTAACTACTCTTCGATTCCGCGTCGTTATGCGCCGCATCGCATCCCTCAGCTGGCGGCTTTCCTCCCTTGGTGTGCACCCGCTGGATGGTCGTCACCTTCGCAAGCGATCCTTTTCCCGAATTACTCGCAACTTTCACCAAGAGCCAGGGAATGGAATCCGAATCCAGCGAGTCCACCTGTGCCGCGGTTTTCCCTGTAACCTCACTGCCGTCTTTCAACTTCCATGTCGGCCCCGCCGAGTGCTGCCCTATCACTTTGTCATTGCGATCGCGAAGCTCGGCCTCGGGCCCTTTGAGCGTCCAACTGAACCGGTCACCGGCTGCGGCCTTGCAGCTATAAATCTGCGCACCCGAAGCGTGAACGAACAGGACAACTTCTTCGCCAGAGGGAACCTGAATCGCATCCGGCGCATCCGGCGCAACTTCTTTCTGCTGAGGATTATTCTGGGGGGAGGTTTGCCCCAGAATTGTCGCATGCCCCGTCATGATCGAAAGCAGCCCGGCGGAGATAGTCAGCAGGTGTCTTTGTCTCTGTTTTTGCATGAGAGCGATTGTAGCAGCCGGCCCTCCAGCAAAGAGGCCTCGGATTACCGCTTCTCCCAATGTGTCGAATTGAATTGCTTGGCATCGAACGTTCCCGGATCCAGCTTGGCATTGCTTTGAATGTCAGAGTAATCTTCGCTGAAAACTTTCCTGTCGTCCGCATAAACTTCCACCCGCGCCGCCACCCAACCGCCCGCCATCGACCGATAGTCTTCAAAGCGAATCTCCTGAAATTTCTTCGGGTCTGCCTGCGTCGGCTCAAATAGTCGGACAAACAACAGCCGCTTCTTTTCCACCCAGAATTGTTTGGACTTCAGATCGCGCTTTTCCGCGCCCACCACATAAACCAGCTCCCCCTCCCACACTTCCTCATGCACCTTTTTAAGGTCGTATCCCTCGCCCTCCACAACCTTCGCGGTGGTCTCAGGCCCCTGTCCATAAACGTCAAATCCCAGCACCAGCAGCATGTTTAGCCGAGGACGAGTACCCGCCTCCTTACCGTCTTTAATTATCGTGAGCGTTCCATCGACCATAAGATATCCGTCGCCCTTGCTCGGATCTCCAATATCGATGCGCAATTTCGCGGGCAGTTCCAGCGCCTCGTACCAGGTTTCAACTTGGGTGGTGCCGTTGGCGTTGTAGGTGGTGCTCTTCTGCGTAAACGTCAGATTGTGGTACCAGGACTTGGCGTAGTGGTCATGCATGGCGCGCAGCACGTCCTGGCCGCTCTGCATATCTTGAGCGTGGGACACGGTTAATGCCGCAAGAACAATCATCGGCAATCGCAACATCGCACTTTTCATAATCTCTCTCAAATTCCTCCTCCGCATCGCATGCCCAATTTATTATCAGTTCCTCAGCGTCTTCCCCGTCTTCAACGTGTATTGAATTCTCTCCTGCGTTTTCTTCTCGCCGCACAGCGATTTAAATCCTTCCCGCTCCAAGTCCAAAATGTACTGCTCGCTCACCGGCATCCCTGGCGTAACATTGCCCCCGCACAAAACCTCGGCAATCTTGGCGCCTAGTTTCACCTCGTAGTCCGTGATGAAATCGCCCTGCCGCATCAGGTGAACTCCCATCTTCAGCGTCGCCAGTAGACTTTCGCCCGGGGCGGGGATGTCAGTCCGCGGTACGGGCGGCTCATACCCGGTGCGCACCAGTTCCAGCGCACGCGCCTTGGCGTCGGAAAGCACCCGCTCACGATTCATGCTGATACGGTCGCTATCGTTCAGAAAGCCGAGGCTGCGGGCTTCATGGGCCGAGGTAGCCACCTTCGCGGTGGCAATCGTTTCGAACGCCCGCTTCATCGCTTCCAGCATTTCGATCGATCCGGCCAGCGCATCGGCAGAACCTTTGCCGCCGCGCGCCGCAGTGGCGCCATCAATCGCGCGCAGCAACATCTCTTTGCACCCGCCCCCGCCCGGAAGCAGCCCCACTCCAACTTCCACGAGCCCGGTATAGAGCTCGGCGTGAGGTTGTCGCGCCGCCGCATGCAGCGAGATTTCCGTGCCCCCGCCCAGGCATAGCCCAAAAGGCGCGGCCACTACCGGCTTGGATGAGAACTTGGTCGCCTGCGTCATTCCCTGAAACTGCCGGATGGCAAGATCAACATCGTCCCACTCTTCTTCCTGCACACTCATCAGCAGCAACATCAAGTTTGCGCCCACCGAAAAATTCGTGGCGTCGTTCGTAATCACGAAGGCGTCAAAATTGTCGCCGGCGCCGCCCGGTTTCAAAGTTTGCAAGATCAGGCCAACGATGTCCGCTCCCAGCGAATTCATCTTGCTATGAAACTCAATGCAAGCTACGCCGTCACCCAGATCGACCACGGACGCCCCGGAATTCTTCTTCACCACGCCATTCGACTTCTTTGCCACTGTCACTGACCACACGCCCGCGGGAACCTGAACCGGCCGCCAATTGCTCGCTCCTGTATTCCAGTACTTGCGTCCAGATGCAGTTTTAGGATCGTCGGCGTACCAGTTCTTCTGTCCGGCCGCGAGCAGTTTCTCCACATTCGCCGCCACCGGCCTGCCTTCTTTTTTCATTCGCGCGACCGTAGCCTCGACTCCGGCAGCGTCCCACAGTTCAAAAGGACCAAGCTCCCAATTGAATCCCAGCCGCATGGCACGATCGATCTCCACGATCGAGTCGGAAATCTCCGGCACGCGATTGGCCGAATACGTCCACAGATCCGCGAGTGACGACCACAAGAACTGCCCTGCCTTGTCGACCTTCTGCGCCCCGCCGCCTTCCATACCCAACAGCATGCGCAGCCTCGCTCCCGTCTCCTCAATATTCTTCGCCATATCGAGCGCGGCGAACTTTGGCTTTTGCCGCGGATGATATTCCAGCGTCTTCCAGTCCAGAGCCATCCGCTCGTCTTCTTTTCCTTCGCCCCCCTTCACTTTCTTATAAAATCCGCCCTTGGTTTTATCGCCCAGCCATTTGCGCTGCAGCATCTGCGTAAAAAAATCCGGCAGATGAAGATCGCTGCGTTCGTCGTGCACATTCGCGGTCGTATTCCCAACCACATGCCCTAGAATGTCCAAGCCGACCAGATCAATCGTGCGAAATGTCGCCGACCGCGGCCAGCCCACCGCCTGGCCCGTCAGCGCGTCAATTTCTTCGATGGTTAAATCCATCTCCTGCATCAGCCGCATCACGTTGAGCACGGAAAAAGTTCCAATCCGGTTGCCAATGAAGTTCGGCGTGTCCTTGGCAATCACCACGCCCTTTCCCAGCCGCACATCGCAGAAGTGCGACACCGCTTCAATCGCCGCCCGATCGGCCTCCGGCGTCGGAATAATTTCGAGCAATCGCATGTAGCGTGGCGGATTAAAGAAGTGCGTTCCAAACCACGCGCGCCGGAAATCATCGGAAAATCCTTCCGCAATTTTCCCCACTGGCAGCCCGCTCGTGTTGGTGGTGATGATCGTTCCGGGTTTTCTGACGGCTTCAACTTTCCGCAGCAGCGACCGTTTGATCTCAAGATTCTCAACCACGGCCTCGATGATCCAGTCGACCTCGGTCAACTTTTTCAAATCATCTTCAAAATTCCCCACCGTGACCAGGCGGGCGAGCGCAGCATCCATGAATGCCGCGGGCTTTGATTTCTTTGCCGCGTCCAGTCCCGCCGCCGCAATCTTATTGCGCGCCGGAGCATCCGCATCCGGCGGAACAATATCGAGCAAATAGCTGGGGACGCCGGCATTGGCAAAATGCGCAGCGATGCGTGCGCCCATAGTTCCGGCGCCAAGAACGGCAACTTTATTAATTCGTTTGATCATGAAGCCCCTTAGAAACCGACGTACCCCGTGCTCCCCTGAGCCCTCTGTGTTTAAGTTTTTGCCTCTAAGTTAGAGGTGAGATCCACGGAAAATTCCGCTACGGCAGTTTATCCACTGCCCAGTCGTTGTGGCCAGTGTTGACCACGACGATGCTGGTGAAACGGCGCCGCAGCCTGCCATTTTTGGAACCGCCACTACTGATAAGAACGATAGGAAATTCGTATCGATCATGCTTCAGTGCTTTCCCCCTAGTGATTTCAAAGGCTGCGGCACCCGCACCCAAAAAAAAACGTTCCACATCTTCTGCTGTGGCCGATTCCTTGGCATGACTGCTAAGTAGCACCATTCCATGTTCGACGTCGCCCGACTGCCATGCCTGAAGAAATCGATCTGCCACCGCCAGCGCCGATCCGTAGCCGGAGTCCAGCCCTTCAGAGCGAGACTTGGCTCCCAGCGCCGGAAGCGCAATCAACAAACACAAAGTTATGAACCCGACGAATCTCTGCATAGCGCCTTCAGGCACTGCGGTTTTCCGCGCCGCGCACTAATTCGCCATGTGCTCGCACATACTCCACCGCCCGCTGCGCCATCTCCTTCTCTCCTTTGTAAGCGAGCAACTTCGGGGCGTCCTCCAACCGAATCCAACGCGCCCGTGCCACTTCAATTCGCATTTCCGGCGCAATCACATTGATGCGCCCAGAGATATACCGCATCAGGTAGAAGGTAACAATCTTGAACACACGCTGCCCATCGCCCCACGCTCGCGTGTACACATACTTAATATCAGCGAGCTTACTGACCAGTTCGGCAGTGACTCCAGTTTCCTCGAAAACCTCGCGCACGGCCGTCTCCGGCGCCTTTTCTCCGGGATCGACCAGCCCCTTAGGCAGGGCCAATACCTTCTTCAGCTTGGTACCCCGGGACGGCCTAGCGCTGCGCTCGGCATCCCCTGCCGGCTCGATCGCGGGTATCCACCAGGTTCCATTCCGGTTTCGGACCACGACCCCTCCGGCTGAAATCTCCCGCACCATCTCTTCGCGAAGTTAACAGAAGCACTGGACTTAGTCATCCGTCCAAAAAACGGGGGTAATAGTACAGTAACCTCAGCATAAATCGCTCGTAACTCATGTAGCACCAAAGTGGAGTGCATCATTGCCCAAAAAAGTGGCATCCTAGAAAATGCGGCAGGAAAGATTCAACGCAATGCCGCCAGCAGTACGGAGTTCCAGCGTGAGGTTCCGGTGAAGAGTCTTGGCAAGATCATCCGGTCCGTGCAGGCCTTTGGGCGGGAGCTATCCCGCAAAGGTCTCGCTTCCGGCACGCGAACTCCGATTATCGGACTCGCCCTCGGCGGTGGTTTCGCCCGTGGCATGGCTCACATCGGAGTCCTGAAAGTTCTCGAAGAAGAAGGCATCCCCGTCCGGCTCATCGCAGGCACCAGTGTCGGCGCGCTCATCGGAGCCGCGTATTGCAGCGGCCTTTCCGTCCAGGAACTTGAAGCACTCTCACGCTCGGTTCGCTTCACCACCTTCGCCCGCTGGACGGTTTCACGCTACGGCTTCGCTTCGAACGACCGAATGGTTGCATTCCTCGCCCGCACTCTGAAAGTGAAAACTTTCGAAGAGTTGCTGATTCCTCTAGGAGTCACTGCCACCGATTTCAACACCGGCGAAGCGGTCGTCTTTCATTCTGGCTCAATCGTCGAGCCCGTGCGCGCCAGTTGCGCCTACCCAGGAATGTTTTTGCCGGTAAACATTCGCGGCCACTGGCTGGTGGATGGCATGCTCTCCCATCCCGTGCCATCGCGGCCGGTCCGCGAGATGGGCGCAGAGCGAGTTCTCGCCGTGCATTTGAGAGGACAGTGGTCGAAAGACGGCGCACCTCGCCACTTGTTCGATGTGATCGGCCAGTCTTTTGCCATCGCGCAGGACCAGATGAGCCATCTCTGGCGCGGCGCCGCCGACGTGGTGGTTGAACCTGATGTCGCCGGATTTGCTTATGATGACTTCAAACGTGCTGGCGAACTCATTCGCGCCGGAGAAGTTGCCATGCGCAAAGCGCTGCCCGAAGTTCTCCAGTGGATGGAAAAGCCGGCCGAAATTCCGGTTCCCGCGAAGCCCCGCCCTGTCATCGGACGCCCTGCGCCCATGTCTGCGGACTGACAGTTCATCAGTTCTGAACATTCTTTCTGAAATGCTAGCTCTGCGCGGCCTGGCACCCACTCCATCGCCCGCCACGTTGAGCTTGACCCTACCTCGTCACGCGCTTAGAATAAGTCTAGTCTGACTAGTCATTATTTGGAGTCTTGTTTCGATGCCAAAACGTCTTGATAAACAACACCACGCGCTTTCAGCAGCAAAGGTCGGCGGCGAATCCTGGCAGGTTCAGACGGCTAAGGCCCGGTTCAGCGAGGTCTTTCGTCTTGCCCGAGCCGAGGGTCCGCAACGCATTACTCGCCAAGGCAAAGAGGGAGTCGTAATGGTGGCGGAGGAACAATTCGATAAGTTAGTGCGCAAGTCTCGCCAACCCCGAAGCCTTGTCCAATTCTTCCGCCAATCGCCGCTGGTCGGCGTCGATCTCGATCTGGAGCGGAACCGAGATTCCGGCCGAAGCCTCGATCTCTAAGGAAATTGAGCGATGAGCGGATTCTTACTCGACACCAACTGTATTTCTGAAGTTGTTCGCGCGAGGCCAGAACCGCGAGTACTGACCTGGATGGATGCGGCGGATGAAAGATTACTTTTTCTGAGTGTCCTCACCCTTGGAGAAATACGCAAAGGCATCGCAGCCCTGCCGCAGAGCAAACGCCGAACCCATCTCGAGAGTTGGCTGGAAATGGAACTGCAACCGCGTTTCGCCGGCAGAATTCTTCCCATCGACGCCACCGTCGCGGATCGCTGGGGTTTGCTCGCAGCCGAAGCCAAACTCAAGGGAAGATCTTTGTCCGTAATCGACGGCCTCTTGGCGGCCACCGCACTTCACCACAATCTTACGATTGTCTCGCGCAACGTCCACTACTTCACACACACTCGGGTTCCGGTCTTCAATCCATGGGAGGCCTGACCGTTGACTAGGCAGCCGCAACCCTGTCTGCTTCCTCGCAAATCCTCTTCCACGCCCTCTCCACGTGCCGCTCCTGCGTGTTGGTCTGTCCTATGCAAAGCCTGAGAGTCAGTTTTCCATCCAGCTTAGTGTGCGTAAGAAACAAATCGCCGCTGCGGTTCAGTCGGTCCAGGATGCTCTGATTTACCGCGTCTCCCCCTTTGTGGCGAAAGCAGACCAGATTCAAGGGAACTGGAGCGGCCAGTTCGAAGTCTTTCTCATCGCGGACCCAGTGCGCGAATATTTGCGCCAGGCGCACATGCTGGCGAATGTGATGCTGCAAACCTGCGATTCCATAATGGCGAATCACGAACCACAACTTCAGCGATCGAAATCGCCGCCCCAGCTGGATATGCCAGTCGCGGTAGTCGATCACCGCGCCTGATTCCGTCGCTTGATTGCGCAAGTATTCCGGCAGAATACTCAATGTCTGAATCAGCGCTTTGCGATCTGCCACCCAGAAGCAATCGCAATCGAAGTTGGTGAACATCCACTTGTGCGGATTGAAGCAGTAACTGTCAGCAAGCCCGACTCCATTCTGCAGATGGCGAAATTCGGAACACAGCGCCGCCGTCCCTGACATCGCGGCGTCCACATGCAGCCAGAGATTATGCTCGCGACACACCCTCGCAATCTCGGCGATCGGATCCATCGCGTTCGAAGAAGTCGTACCGAATGTGGCGCACACAAAGCTGGGAAGCAGGCCGGCTCGCTTGTCCGACTCAATCCGCCGCGCGAGAGTATCGGGACGCATAGCAAACTTCTCGTCGACGTCGATCAGTCGCAAATTGGATGCCCCAATGCCCGCGATCATTGCCGCTTTCTGTAGCGACGAGTGAGTCTGGTTGGAGGCATAAGCGACGATGCGCCCGTCGCATCCTTTCTGATTGCTCGTATAATTCGTGGCACGCTCGCGCGCCGCCAACAGCGCGCACAGCGACGCGCTTGACGCCGTGTCTTGAATCACTCCTCCGCCAGTATTCGACGACAGGAATTTCTCCGGCAGCCCCAGCATCGGCACCAGCCAATCGAGCACCTGGGTTTCGAGTTCTGTGCAAGCTGGACTGGTCGACCACAGCATCCCTTGCACGCCCAGTCCGGAAGACAGTAAGTCGCCCAGAATCGCCGGGCCGGAAGCGTTGCAGGGAAAGTAAGCGTAGAAGTTCGGCGACTGCCAGTGCGTAATCCCCGGCAGAATCAGATTCTCCACGTCCTTCAGCAGAGCCTCGAACGGCTCGCCATGCGCTGGTGCATTCGCCGGAAGCGACGCGCGAATTTCTCCAGGCTTGACCCGCGATAGTACGGGAAAAGACTCAATGCGCGCCTGATAATCCGCGATCCAATCGATCATGGCATGGCCATGCCGTCGGAATTCGTCAGGAGTCATGTGAAAAGATTTTTCGTCAGACACGAACTCGACCTCGGAAACAAACCAAATCGTATCAGAGCAACAAAGATTTTCCTTAGTGAACCTTAGTGCCCTTAGTGGTCGAAGCCTTTGACTTTACTCTCACCACAAAGCTCACGAAGTCTCCGCTAAGTAAGCCGCCCAAAATACAATCGCGTCTTGTATTCGAACGCAACCCGCCCCTGAGAAGCGCAATCATCGAAGATGCGTCGCAGTTCGCGCAGCATGGCCGCGTGCCGCGGATGCTCCCGCCCTGGCGCGTAGGACGACGACATCAAACGTCCTTCCACCCCGGCGTAGTCAAACTCCTGCTGCATCGGAAACTGCCGCTCCTCAAATGGTGCCGGATCAAAAAATTCGTTTACCGCACCGGTCGTGTGCTCGTGCCGAATGTCCTGATAATCGGTTCCGTAATCCAGTAATAACCGTTCATACTCGCGCAGAAATTTCGTCGAGTCCGTAAGCCGCTCGTTCCACATCAATACCAGCCAACCACCCGGCTTCAGGATGCGAACGAATTCGCGTCGAGACCCCGGACGATCGAACCAGTGCGCCGCTTGCGCAGTAGTAACGAAGTCCACGCAGTGATCAGCCAGGGAAGTAGCCTCGGCGGTTCCGGCAACGCTGGCAAACTTCGGAAAGGCCGCGAGCAGCCGCTCTCCAGCCTCGCGCATCTCGGCATTCGGCTCGACGCCAAAAACGGGATTGCCATACTCCAATAAAGCCCGCGTCCAGATGCCGGTGCCCGACGCAATGTCTGCAACAGGGTGCCGCGGTGCCAATCCGCATTCCGCTTTCAGTGTTTGCAAAACTTCGGCCGGATAGCCCGGACGGTAGCGCACATAGTTTTCCACCCGATCGGAAAAACGGCTGGTAGCGTTGACAGCGAGCATAGGATTCAAATTCAGTTTTACTCTTCACATCTTAGCGGCGCGTGGCGATATTGTCCTCTCGTCAGGAACTTAGTAGCGGTGCAGTTTGATTGTCATTCCGAACAAGCGCTCTTTGCGCGGTGAGAGCCTGCCCTGAGCGAAGTCGAAGGGAATCTGGGCGAGCCGCGCGTCGCGTCGCGTTCTTTGCGACGCAATAATCGCGCGTTTGGCTCGCTTCCTTATTAAACTGCACCACTACCGGAACTTGTCTTTGCGCAAACTACTTCGGCCTAACTGATTTTTCAATAAGCCAAAACCCTCATCTCGTGCCGAGTGCGATACCATTCCATCTAAGCGAAAATTACTCTGCATGAGAATCGTCATCAAAGTCGGCACCAGCCTGATCGCCCCCGGTGGTCAAATCGACTCCAAACTGTTGCGCGGCATGGTCGATCAGTTCGATCTCAGCCGGAACGAATACCTCATCGTCACCTCCGGCGCGATCGCTGCCGGCATGTCCGGACTAGCGCTACGCAAGCGCCCCAGCGGGGTTCCCGGAATGCAGGCTTGCGCCGCCGTGGGCCAAAGCAAGCTGATGCACACATACGAACGCCTGTTCTTCGGCAAAAAAGTAGTGGCGCAACTGCTGCTTTCAAGCGACGACTTCACTTCACCAGTGCGCTACCGCAATTTGCAGAATGCTTTGTCTCAGTTACTTTCGCTCGGTGTCGTGCCGATCGTGAATGAAAACGACAGCGTCTCCGTTCGTGAACTTGAAGGAGCTTTCGGCGACAACGACGAGCTCAGCGCCCTGCTGGCCACCGCCGTGAAAGCTGACTGGTTATTGTTGTTGACCAACGTCGATGGCTTCCTGATTCCCCATGGCCGCAAGCAGCCCAGGCTGCAACGCGTTGTCCGAAAACTCACTCCCGCCCTCGAAGCGCAGTGCAATGGCAAGAGCACGCTGGGACGCGGCGGCATGATTTCAAAACTCCGCGCCGCCAAGCTGGCCAGCGAAGGCGGCGTTCACGTGGCCATCGTGAATGGAAGGCATCCCCAGGGAATCACGCTGGGAATGAAACGCAAAATTGGAACTTATTTTCCTCCACGGGAACGAAGCTGATGGCGCCTTCTATTACAACTCCGCTATCGACGAAGGAAAAGCTGCAGCGCGCTCGCCAGGCCTCTGCGAAGCTTGCCCTTCTCTCGACCGAGGAAAAAAATGCGTTGCTCCTGGCGATCGCGGATGCGATTCAGGCTCAGTCGCAATCGATTCTTGTGGCGAACCGCGAGGATATGGAAACCTCCGGCCTCGAAGGCGCGATGCGCGACCGCCTGCTGCTAAGTCCCGAGCGCATCAGTGGGATGGCGCAAGCTGTCCGCGATGTAGCCGCGCTCGCCGATCCGATCGGCGAAACTCTTTCAGAGTGGACGCGCCCCAACGGCCTGCGTATTCGCAAAGTGCGCGTTCCTCTCGGCGTGGTTGGAATCATCTACGAATCGCGCCCGAACGTTACGGTCGACACTGCGGTGCTCGCGTTGAAAACAGGCAACGCCATTGTCTTGCGCGGCGGGAAAGAAGCGGCCCGCAGCAATCAAAAATTAGCTGAAATTCTCGCGGCCGTGCCGGGCGTACCGGAAGGCTCGATTGAGCTTTTGGATTCGGCCACGCGCGAGTCCGTGCAGGAATTAATCAAAGCTCGCGGCTTGGTGGATGTGATTATTCCCCGCGGAGGCGCTGGCCTGATCTCATTCGTCAGCGAGAATTCCTCGGTGCCCGTGATCGAAACCGGAGCAGGGAACTGCCACATCTTCGTCGACGAGTCCGCCGACTTCGACATGGCAGATCGCATCGTGATCAACGCCAAGACGCAGCGCCCCTCTGTCTGCAATGCCGCCGAGAAACTGCTGGTGCACGAAAAGATCGCCGCTGAATACATCCCGCGAATCGTGAAGAAGCTGATCAAGGCAGGCGTGGAAGTCCGCGGCGACGAAAAATCTCGCAGCCTGGGAGCTAGCCTGAAAATTGGTCCTGCCGCCGAACAAGACTGGTACGAAGAATACCTGCGTCTGTGCATGGCGGTCGGCGTCACTGCGAACGTCGATCAAGCGATTGCCCACATCAATCGCTATTCCACGAAGCACTCAGATTCCATCATCACTCGCGACGAAGCCAACGCCCGCAAATTCCTGCGCGCCGTCGATTCAGCCGCAGTCTACTGGAACGCTTCCACACGCTTCACCGACGGTGGCGAATTTGGCTTCGGCGCCGAGATGGGCATCAGCACCCAGAAGCTCCACTGCCGTGGCCCCTTCGCTCTAGAGGAGTTGACTTCTTCCAAGTACGAGATTATCGGCACGGGCCACGTAAGAAGTTAAGCGCTGTTCCTGCTCGGGTACCAATACCCACTCACCTGCGAATCCCGCCTACACGATTTCTGAATTGAATTTCATCCGCCTTTGCTCTCGATGCCTGCGAAAAGGTGTTCACCTTCCTTGTGTCCGCTATCTGCCAAAATTTTGACATTGCTGAGACAAATTTCGGTTTGGATCGTGCTAAAAACCTTGCACGCCGACCCGTGGTTATCTAAACTTGTTCAACTCCAGGCCAACACAATTCTCCTTCAGCGAGGTATTCCCAGATGTTGCGCAAAACCATAACGCCAGTGATCTGTTTAGTATTGTCCTGTGGCTCGGCGTGGCTTTCTGCTTTAGCGCAGGAAGATGTGGCCATTCCCCACGCGCGGCTCAAGACCTACCATCCCGCGCCTAGCGGTTTTAGTCAGGAAACACTCGATCTCGTCGCCAGCGGAGAGTTTAGTTCCGCTACCCCGGCGAGTCCCATCAAGCTTCCCAGCTTTACTTACACGGTGACTTCAAGCCGAGACGGCAAGACCTATTCCGGAGTCATGGTCGGAGGTACGCCATTCAATGGTGGCGCGACCTCCACGACCGTCCCTGCCAAAATCATTCCCGTAATCGTGAAGACGGTTGCGCTCGGTACTGCCGTCAATTCCAATGGAGTGATTCAGGTTGCCACGGGATCCACCGCTGACCACACTACCTTCAATCCAGTCGCTGTAGATAACAAGTGCCTGACCACGCCAAACAACTTGCCGGTAGCCGTACTCCGCCAGTCCCCATTGTTCAACCATGCCGACTTCAATTTCGGGGGCACCGATGTGGGCACGACGCAGGGCACTGACGCCTTTCAACGGGCTAACTTCTGGGGAACCATCAACCGCGCCAGCTACCACGTCAATCTCTCGCCGATCCAACTCACTGCGCCGACCCTGAATGTTGCCGCACCTTCCAACGGAGTAGGAGGGCTCGCGCTCGATCTCCCGACTCTGATTCCCGGTTCTTGCGGCCGCGTTGCGCTGGTTGACATTGGAACGATCGATAATTTTGTGTCCAAGCAGCTCAGTGCTCTCGTAGCACAAGGTGTCAGCCCCAGTAATCTGCCGGTATTTATGTTTTACAACACCGCCTTCACTCTCGGCGATCCCACTAATCTCGGCAATTGCTGTGTCGGCGGTTTCCACGCTGCCGTCAATGTGGGAACGGTTGCGAATCCCGTAGCTCAGACGGTCGCGGTAGTTGATTTTGACATGACAGGTTTCTTCATCAACAACTCGGGCAGCGGCGTCCTCGACACGGAGATTGCATCCCATGAATTCGCCGAATGGATGGATGACCCGCTCGGAAACAACCCGACGCCAGCCTGGGGAAATGTGGGGCAGGTCGTGGGGTGCTCAAATGTACTGGAGGTTGGTGATCCACTGAGCGGCACCGAAGCGCCCAGAATCGCCATGCCGAACGGCTTCACCTACCACTTGCAGGAACTGGCATTCTTTTCCTGGTTCTACGGAGCCGACGATGGCGGGGCGCCTTCTCTCGGCGTACACAACTGGTTCTCCGATGACGGCACGTTCCTGGCCAGCGCGGGACCCGTCTGTCAATAACTCACACAGGCATAGCGCAGAAGAGCCGGAGCTCGCTTCCGGCTCTTTTTTGTTGGGTGCGCCGCCACGGACCTCAACTGGTAGTTCGCTGCCACAGTTGCGTGGGTAGAGAAAGAGGGAACAGAGCAGAAGTAAACTTCAGCGAACCTGCTGTGCTACCTTACTTACTTTCACCACCGAGCGCCCTATGAGATTGTTTTCGTCAGTTCTTTTTCCATTCATCGTTCTATTTTCATTTCTCCTCTCCAGTGCTTCTGGTCATCCATCCCCCACCCCTCAGCCCATCTTCGGTTTCCGCGACGCCACAACCGAAAACACCATCGAAGCGCGCTTTCTCGCCGTGCCGGACCCCAAGCTGGCGGAAGAACATCTACGCACTTTGACGCAAGCTCCACACATGGCCGGCACTCCGGAAGACAAAGCCACCGCCGACTACGTGGCGCAGAAGTTTCGCGATGCCGGCCTCGAGACCGAAATCATCGAATACAAGGTCTGGATGAACTATCCCGCTGAAATCAGTGTGGACATCACCGCGCCCCCCGGTGTTGAAATGCACGGGCCCACTCGCGAGCACGTCGATGGGGATCCTTACGATAACGATCCGCGCGTAGTCCTGCCCTTCAACAGCATGTCCCCTTCCGGTGACGTCGAGGCCGACGTGGTCTACGCCAACTACGGTACGCCCGAAGATTTCGAAAAACTGGACAAGCTCAAGATCGACGTTCACGGCAAAATCATACTCGTGCGCTACGGCCAGAATTTCCGCGGCGTGAAAGAGTTTATTGCTCAGCAGCACGGCGCGGCCGGAGTCATCATCTATTCCGATCCCTTCGACGACGGCTGGCGCCGCGGCGATAAATATCCCGACGGCCCCTGGCGGCCCGATACCGGTGTCCAGCGAGGTTCTGTCGGATACATGTTCGAATTTCCCGGCGATCCCACGACCCCGGGCATCGCATCGCTGCCTTCATTGCCCGACAGCCAGCGCATCGCTCCCGAGCAATCGGCGCAGATGCCGAAGATTCCGGTCACGCCGCTTTCCTACCACGACGCATCGCCTATTCTTCAACATCTCGCCGGCCCTGACTCGCCGCGCGAGTGGCAGGGTTCCTTGCCATTTACCTACCACATCGGACCCGGTCCGGTGCGGGTGAAGATGCACCTGAAGCAGGATTATCAGTTTCGGACTTTATGGGACGTAATTGGCCGCGTCCGCGGCAGCGACTCTCCCGACGAGTGGGTAGTCGCTGGCAACCATCGCGACGCTTGGGTCTACGGCGCAGTCGACCCCAACAGCGGCACCGCCGCGATGCTCGAAGCCGTCCACGGCGTCGGCGAGTTGTTGAAGTCAGGATGGAAACCAAAGCGTACCCTAATTTTCAGTAGTTGGGATGGCGAGGAAGAAGGCCTCATCGGTTCCACGGAATGGGCCGAGCAGCACGAAAGCGAACTGGCTCAAGCTCCCGCCTATTTCAACATGGACGTCGCCGTCTCGGGCCCAAGATTTGGCGCCTCCGCCGTGCCCAGCCTGAAGCAGTTTTTGCGTGACGTTGCCAAGGCCGTCCCCAGTCCAAAGGGCGGTACTGTCTACGAGGCTTGGCAAAAGATCGATCAGCCGGGCGCTGTTTCTGTTCAGTCTCCTGCAGAATCGGGCGCGGAGCCACGCCGTTCGCCCGCTGCAAACGTAAAGAACGATGTCCCGGTCGGCGACCTTGGCAGCGGCTCCGATTACAGCGCTTTTCAGCAGCATCTCGGTGTGCCCTCCACCGACATCAGTTCCACCGGGCCCTACGGCGTGTATCACTCGGTGTTCGATAATTTCGCGTGGTTCAAAAAATTCGGCGATCCCGACTTTGTTTACGAACAGCAGATGGCGAGAATATTCGGCCTGGAAGCGTTGCGTATGGCCGATGCCGACGTTCTGCCTTACGACTACGAAGAATACGGAACAGAGATCAACGCTTATCTGGATGCGACGAAGAAGAGAGTTGAGTCCAAACTCGGGGAGCACGCGCTCGATCTTAGAGCCGTAGAAGCCGCGGCGAAGCGCTTTCAGGAAGCCGCCGCAAAAATTCTGGCGAAGCAGAAAAATCCCCCGCGAGACCTAGCCCGCTTGAACCAAGCCCTGCTAGCCGCTGAGCGGGCTCTGCTGGTGCCCGGAGGTCTGCCGCACCGTCCGTGGTTCCGCCACGCCATCTACGCTCCCGGTGAATACACCGGTTATGCGGCGGTGGTGATTCCGGGAGTGAATGAAGCTTTAGACAAAGGCGACGCCGAGAGCGTTCGTCAACAATTGGCCGTGCTGACGGCGGCTTTGGATCGCGCGGCCAAGGTTCTCGAGGGATACAAATAGTCGTATTTGACTAGTCATATGACTAGTCCTATAATCACCGGAACCGGTAAATGACATGGGATCTTGGCAGCTACAGGACGCGAAAGCCCGATTTAGTGAATTCTTGAATGCGGCGCTCGAGAAAGGGCCACAAGTGGTAACACGTCGTGGCGTGGAGGCCGCCGTGCTAGTCCCTATTGCGGAGTGGAGGCGGCTGCAGCAATCCCGAACCCCCAACATCAAGGAACTGCTTCTTGCTCCCGGCTCCCGCTTTGATATCGTTCTTCCTAAGCGGAGCAGATGGAAGCGCCGCCCGCCCATCGACTTCAGTCATCCGGATTTCAAGTGATTCGGTATTTGCTGGATACAAATGTAATTTCCGAATTGCGCAAGACTAGGCCCCACGGGGCCGTGGTGGCTTGGCTGCAAAGTCTGGCGATCGAACAAATTTTTCTTTCTCCTGTCACGATCGGAGAATTACAGGCAGGAGTGGAACTGACCCGGAAACAAGACGCGGCTAAGGCTCATGAGATCGAGTCGTGGTTGACTGCAGTGGAAACGACGTTTGCTTTTGTGCCGATGGACTCGGCTTGCTTTCGGGAATGGTCGCGTCTGATGGCAGGAAAGCCCGCTGCTCTACGAGAAGACGCTATGATTGCCGCAGCCGCAAGGATTCACGGGCTCATAGTGGCCACGCGAGACGAGAAAGATTTTAAGCATCTCGGTGTCGAGATTATCAATCCGTTCAAGTTCCGCTGACCCCATGAACGCCACCCACGCACTCGGCCAATTCCTCCGCACGCTGCCCCACTCGGCGGCCGCCACGTTTCTCGCCCTCTTTCCCATCGTTGATCCCTTCGGGGGCGTGCCCATATTCTTCACCATGACCTCCTCCTGGTCGCCCAAAGACCGCCAGCGCACGGCCTTGAAAACCGGAGTCTGGGTGTTCGTCATCCTGGTCACTTTTCTTTTTTTCGGACGCTTCGTTTTACATTTCTTCGGCATCTCGCTTCCAGTTCTTAAAATCGCCGGCGGCCTGATCGTCGCTAATACCGCGTGGGGCATGGTCACGTCTCACGCCCGTATTACGCCCGAAGAAAGCGACGAAGCGCTCGACAAAGAAGACATTTCTCTTACTCCGCTGGCCATGCCGTTGATGTCGGGCCCGGGGGCAATCGGTGTGGTGATGGCGCTCGCCGCCAACGTGGACAGCGCTGCGTCGTACATGGGCATGGTCATCGGCATCGCCGCAATTGCTCTCACCGTTTTTCTTTTCTTCTGGTTAGGCGGCCCGCTGGTGCGGCGGTTGGGTCCCAATGCTGTCGGAGCCATTAACAAGATTTTCGGCTTTCTGATCCTCGCCATCGCCGTCCAACTCGTGTGGGACGGAGTTGCCGACTTCCACAGCTAGGATTGTGTGGCGCGGGCGCCCCCGCCCGCTTGGAATACTTACCCTCGGGGTTCGGATCCCGGCGGCTTTCGCGCTCCATGCCGTAAGTGAAGAACTTCGATCACGTGCTTATCGTCATCGAATCGGTAGTAAATCAGGAAAGGACTATGGAGCAGTTTCCTAACTCGGGGCCGCCTGCGGATGATGTTGCCCATGCGCGGAAAGCGGGCGAGTAGATCAATGTGGTCCAATAAGGAATTGCCGAAACGGATTGCTGCATCCGCGTCGTCTTCGGCTATGTGGCCGATGATTTCGGCGAGATCGTTCAGCGCCCTTTGCGTGTAGAGGAGGCCGTAATCCACTTGGGCAGCCGCTTGCGGACTTCTTCGGCCGGAACAGTTCGGCCGGCTTTCGCGTCCCGAACCCCTTCATCGATGGCGGCAAGCGTTTCCTCGTCTTCCTCGTCGGGGACGGGAGCAGGACTCTCGAGTTCGAACTTCTTCCCCTTCGCCATAGGCTTATCGTAGGCTGGAATCCTTGGGCGGCGCAATGGAATTCGCTCCCTCGTCTCGCACCCAGCTTTCGCTGAACGCGGCGACAGCCTGAAATCTAAGGTTTGTGAGGACCCCATTCGTGGTATTTCGTTGGGACAGGACCCACGACACCGATCTTTTCATAGCTCGCTATGGGGTCAGCTTCGTCCGCTCGGGGTTCGACCGAGACTAGTTCAGGAAATGGTGCAATGTGCTCGAACAAGAAGCTCCGCAACTCGTTGTAGGCTCGTCGTGAATAAAGGAGAAGTATCGCGGCAGAACACGCGAAGTCACGATAGTGAGTTGGGTCAGAGAGAATAAGGATGCGGGTTTTTTCTGATCTTTCAAATAGAAGATGTGCAACCGCGTTTCGCTTGTCACGCCAGGTCTCATACAACTCTTGCAGTGAAAGCGACTCTCCCTTTTTCGCAAGTTTCTGATCAATAGTTGCGCCGCGCTCATATATCTCGAACTTTGGAATTCGCATGTTCTTTGGCAACGGTGCCTTGATCCCTCTCGCACGGCAGGTCCCCAGCATTAATTTCTTTAGAGTTCCAATGCCCTCTACGATTCTGAAAGCTACGAGTAGACGGTAATAAGGGCTATTCGTACACAAAGCCTCCCGGAACAGTTCATTAATGATCCACAGCCAATCCCTAGATGGAGGAAGACGTATGTGAGTATCAGCTTCCAAACTGGGCCCGAATGGCAAGAATGTCTCAGTCGCAAGAGCCGGCGAGTCCGAGGATGCGGCCACGTCAAATTGTGTGAAGCGCATTGGCGAGAACGTCCATGAGCATAATTCGTCCAGAAACTGCTCAAGAGGCTGCCGCGCCCTTCCCAATGCTGCGACGGGGGTTCTCTCTTCAACGCGAGCGCAGATTCCCTCCACATGACCCTGACCGTCCGACCGAAAGTGAAAGCGTACGAAGGCGCCAGTGCCGCCGCTCCCAGCGGTTGACGCTTTCAGTCGATCCTTTGAAACCGTGAGAAAATGTGGCGTTTTGTAAGGCCATGCAGGTTTGGCGAGAACGCCTCTTACCTCCCAGATTCGGTACTCGGAAGAAACGCCAAACGTCTTAAAGACAGCATGCAGGGAATTAGGCACCAAGATTGCCAAGCCGCCGGGGGTTGGCAACTGAGGTATTTCGACTGTTACTCCAATCTCTTGAAGTCCCGCCTTAAGCCAGGTTTCATCAGTTACTGCAGCGCCGGGTTCATCTGAGGACGCGCTCATAGAGCAAGTTCTCGCAAGCTAAGATAGCGGTGTGCTCCGACTCTCGATGCTGGTCCAGAAGGAAAACGGCCTTGACCCCGCTAGGAGTTATTTGATCGACACCAGCCTCTCCACCAGTTCCGAATAATCCTTCTTCTGAATCCCATCCACCTGCTTGTTGCACTCGTCCACCTTCGACGAATAATTCGTCGAGCAGAATTTCGGGCTCACCCAGCACTATTTCTCTTTGACTTTCTCCGACAATTCGCGAAATTCTTTGGCTTGCTTGTGGCTCGCCTTTATTTGCAACTGTGCGAGCTGTCGAGAGTTCTCAGTCGTCAGGATCGGCACCAAAGCCTCCAGTTCCGTCGCTACTTCGCGTGCGTGATCGGCCTCTTTCAGCATCAAATGCTCAAATTTCCGGACTGCCTCGTGGTGATCCATAGACCTCGCTTTGGGGTAGATCCAAGTGCGTGTTTTACTTCAGCGAAACCAGCCTGTCTACCAGCTCAGAGTAATCCTTCTTCTCGATCCCATGCACCTGCTTGTTGTATTCATCCACCTTCGACGAATAATTCATCGAGCAGAATTTCGGCCCGCACATGGAGCAGAACGCCGCTTCTTTGTAGAAGTCGTCGGGCAAGGTTTCGTCGTGCATGGAGCGCGCAGTCTCAGGATCCAAAGACAACGCAAACTGCTTTTCCCAATCGAACTTATACCGCGCATAGCTCAAAGCGTCATCGCGATCCCGCGCACCAGGCCGTCCGCGCGCAATGTCTGCCGCGTGCGCCGAAATCTTGTAGGCAATAATCCCGTCCTTAACGTCCTTCTCATTGGGCAAGCCTAAATGCTCTTTCGGCGTGACGTAGCACAGCATGGCCGCGCCGTACCATCCAATCATTGCCGCGCCGATGGCCGACGTGATGTGGTCGTAGCCTGGAGCAATATCCGTAACCAGCGGCCCCAGCGTATAAAACGGAGCCTCATAACAAAGCTCGACTTCTTTCTCCACCTGCTCCTTGATCTTGTCCATTGAGACGTGGCCGGGCCCTTCGATCATCACCTGTACATCGTGCTGCCAGGCGATCTTCGTCAGCTCGCCCAAAGTTTTCAACTCGGCGAACTGAGCTTCGTCGCTGGCGTCGGCCACGCAGCCGGGACGCAAGCCGTCTCCCAGCGAAAAGCTGACGTCGTACTTCTTGAAAATCTTGCAGATGTCGTCAAAGCACTCGTAGAGAAAATTCTGTTTGTGGTTGTAAGCCATCCACTGCGCCAGAATCGCGCCGCCACGGCTCACGATTCCAGTAATCCGCTTCGAGATCAGCGGCAAATACTGAATCAGCACTCCGGCATGGATTGTCATGTAATCCACGCCCTGCGCCGCCTGCTCCTCAATCACTTCCAGCATAACGGAAGCATTCAAATCCTCCACCCGCTTCACCCGCGCGATCGCCTCGTAAATCGGAACGGTTCCAATCGGCACCGGAGAGTTGCGAAGAATGGCCTCACGAATCTCGTGGATATTCCCGCCGG
>Ga0209332_1000043_pt1 | contig 30170 bp, 22 predicted proteins | sample BlaSpr_A8_OM3_M1_FD_187974 | JGI IMG/M metagenome (GOLD analysis project Ga0209332, IMG submission 187974) | Forest soil microbial communities from Thunder Bay, Ontario, Canada - Black Spruce, Ontario site 2_A8_OM3_M1 (SPAdes) (version 2) | ecosystem: Environmental > Terrestrial > Soil > Boreal...
GGCATGGGAGCGGTCTACAAAGCCGAAGACCGCGAACTCAATCGCTTTGTTGCCCTGAAAGTAATCCGCCCCGAACTGGCGTCCGATCCCAGCATGTTGCAGCGTTTCAAACAGGAGATCCTTCTCGCCAGCAAAATCAGCAACCGCAACGTCATTCGAATTTACGATCTCGGCGAGGCCGAAGGCATCAAGTTCATCACCATGGAGTTCATCGAGGGGAAAGATCTACGGGCCCTCATCCGTGAGAAAAAGAAATTTACTCCGGAAGAAGCCGTCGACGTCGTTCAGCAAATGTGCCTCGCTCTGGATGCGACGCACAGCATCGGCGTGATCCACCGTGACCTCAAACCGCAAAATGTAATGCAGGATGCCTCCGGCCGAATTCTGGTCATGGATTTTGGCTTGGCTCGCACTTTGCAACTTGGTGGGTTGACCCAAACCGGCGCCCTCGTCGGCACCATGGAATACATGTCGCCCGAGCAGGCACTGGGCAAGGATTTAGATCAGCGCTCGGATATCTTTGCCATCGGCCTCATCTTTTACGAATTGCTCACCGGCAAGACGCCTTTTGGCGCGGAGAGCGCCATCGCTAGCCTCATCAAACGGACTCAAGAGCGTGCCATTCCGGTCTCCGATGTCGATGGTCAAATCCCCGGTGCTCTGAGCGGCATTGTAAGCAAATGCCTGGAACGCGATTTAACCCAGCGCTACCAGGACGTCTCGTCCATCCTTGCCGACCTCGATACGTGGAAGGACAAGAGAGCCGCCGGCACAATCAATTTCGACGCTAACGTCAAGCCCTGGGGAAGAACTCTTCCCTGGCCAATCATCGCCGGAATCATGACCGTCGTTGTTCTCGCAGCGATGGCTTTCATGCTTCGGGACCGTCTTTTCAAGCCTTCTTCCACAGCGGAAATTGTGGCGCCCGCGCCCGCCCTCTCGCTGGCGATTTTGCCCTTTCGCAATGCCTCCGGAGATCAGGCTCTGGACTGGCTAGGGCCCAGTGTTTCGGACATGCTCAGTACCGACGTCGGGCAATCCGCTAAGTTGCGAACCGTTTCTCCAGACCGCTTGCACCAGGTGCTGACTGACCTGCAGATCACTCCGAACATAGCGATCGACCCGACTATGCTTCGGCGTATTGCTGAGTTTACCGGTGCAGATACAGTCGTCTGGGGGCAGTACGCCCGATTCGGCGGCGAGATAAGGATCGATGCCACTCTCCAGGACTTGAAGCACGACCGCCGCGTCCCCTTGAAGATTGAAATACCAAGTGAGAAAGATGTTCCCGCCGGCATTGGCCAGCTTGCCGACTCCATCCGCCACAATCTTGGAATGTCCAACGACGTGGAGAAGGAGTTGCGCGCCACTTCATTCCAGCCGACCTCGAAATCAATGACCGCCCTTCGCGAATACAACGAGGGCACAAGATTGCTCCGCAACGGAAAGAGTGGAGAAGCGCAAAAACAATTTGAAGCGGCCACTAAAGAAGATCCAGCTTTTGGCTTGGCCTATTCCAGGCTGGCACAAACTTATGCGTCACTCGGTTATGACAGCGATGCGGAGCGTTCGGCCCAGAAGGCAGTTGAGTTAAGCGACGCCCTTCCACAACCCGAAAAGTATCTAATTGCCGCCATCCAAGCCCAGATCGCCAACAATTATCCGGAAGCAATAAAATCCTACCAGTCTCTAGCAAAGGCCTGGCCTGCGAATGCAGATGTTCAATCTGCATTGGCCCGATTGTATGAAGATACTGGTGATTTTGTTAAAGCGAGTCAGAATTATCAGAATCTGCTGCAAGCGAACCCCAAAGATATTCTGGCTATAGTCTCAACGGGCCGCATCGCAATTAAACGCGGTAATCCGCAGGACAGTCTCGATCCCCTGAATCGAGCCCTTAGCCTCTCCATCCAATTGGACAATCGCGAAGAGCAAAGCGCGAGTTTGCATTTGATGGGTGTGGCCTATCGAATGTTAAACAAGCCGGAGGATGCGCTTCGAAACTTTCAGCAGGCTCTGGCGATCCGCCGCGCCACGAATGAAAAAAGGGGAATCGCATTCAGCCTCAATGAAATGGCGGTCGTCGAATCTACATTGGGCAAGCCCAAAGATGCCTTGGCTCACTATCAGGAGGCCTTGCAGGTGCGCCGTGAAATCGGAGACAAACGTGGACTCGGCGACACTCTGCTCGATTTGGGTAATTTCTATGACGATAGCGGCGACCATGATCGCGCTCTGAAAATGTATAAGGAAGCGCTGCAATTGGAGCGCGACATCGGCAATCAGGGCTTGCAGGCGATTTGCCTGAACAATATCGGCGCCGTCTATTTTGAAAAAAGCGAATATGCAGATGCCCGTACATATTACGAGCAGGCTCTACAACTTCGAGAAAAATCGAAGGCCGCAGAAGGTATTGTTGAGAGCGTTCACAACTTGGCCGAGACTTTGGCGAGGATGGGTCAGTACGATCAAGCCATCACCCAATACATGCGTGCGTTAGAGTTGCATCGAACCATGGATGACACGCGCGGCGCGGCGGTCGAATCCTACAGCATGGGCACATTGTTCGATTATCAGGGCCGCTTCGGCGCAGCGATTAATTCCAAGCAGGAGGCCCTGAATACTTTCCGCAACCTCAAGGATCGCACCTTCTGGATGGCGGAGCTTTTAGGTGGTTATGCCGAAGCCCTTACACTTGCCGGGCGTGGAGCAGAATCGCAGCCCTATCTCGACGAGGCGCTTAGTTTATCGCGTGAGTTGAAGAACGATGGGATGGTGGCTCAGACGTTGGACTTTGAAGGCGACCTCGCCTATTACAGCGGCAATGTTAAGTCAGCCCGCTCCTACTACCAAAGTGCGTTGCAGGCAGCATCGCATACCAAAGAGCCCGACAAGACCTTGATCGCGAAGGCCGACCTTGCCCGCGTTGACATTGAAGAGGGTCGCGCGGCAGCAGCCACCGGCAATTTGCGATCTGTGGCGCAACAAGCTGAAGAACAGGGCTTTGCCTACATGGGCGTCGAGTGCTCCATAGCGATGGCGAAAGCATTGCTCCGGATCCGCGATTACCCGCGCGCTCGTACGGAACTGGAGCACGCTCTGCAGCAGGCGGACAAACTCGGTCTCAAGCCGCTCAGCGCAATCGCTCACTATGAGCTTGCTATCGTGTTGCAGCAATCGGGAAATTCCACCGACGCGCCCGAGCATTTTAAGGCTGCGATCCAACTGATAGACAACATGCGAAAGGAACCCGGCGCCGAGAAAATATTGCAGCGCTCAGACCTCAAAGCAATCTACGACGACGCCAGCCAGGCCCTAAATTCAGCCAAGAACTAATAGCCTTAACTCGCAACAGAACATCCGCAGTCAATACATCGATACCGAATCCATCGGTGCCCGCCGCCGGAAGCATACTCAGTCAGATCACTCTCGCAAACATATTCTCGCGACGTACCGATTGTGACACAAAAAAGGGGACGCAAAAAAAAGGTGCAGGTTTGTAGCCTGCACCTTGGAGCACTAACGTCCTTCAATCAATTGAACTGGAAGCCGACTGCGGGGTCCAGCACCACGCCATTGCTGAAAGTGACTTGTACATTGGCGCAGCTGTTTTTCCATGATTTCTGAGTCTGCCAGTTCATCTGATAGTTTCCGCCTCCCAGGTTTTGGAAGCCAGAATTGCCTGGAGACGAGACGTCAGTAGCTGTACTTATCTGAGTGTCGGTCACGCAGGAGATCGAGAAATACTCTAGGTTTACCCATGGCGCCGTGCAAGCCCCAGGAGCCGGGTTGGGTGACGCGCACCAAGTGAGGTTAGTGATGGGATTGCCGAGGTTGTCCAGCCATTGGAACGCTAATGGCCGGGTTGATCCCGCTTTAACGATGTTTAGCGCAGTATCCACAACCGGCGTTGCGAATCCCACAAATCTCGACGTGGAACCGCTGGTGATCACTGGAGCCCCCGACGTGTACATTCCTTCAAAGCACGACCCTGTGCCACTGCCCGTACCCTTTAGAGTTGGGTCTAGTCTGGCCACGTAATAGTCTGTGAAAATGCTTTGTGCGACCGCCGCGGCAGTTGTCGGACAGCCCGAATGGTGGACGACCAGGAAATCGGGCCCGCCTGTTGCAGGCAGATCAGCCGGCAGATCGTAAACTTCAAGCAACTGATAGAGCAGCGTATTGCAGTCGCCGCCGCCCGGGACTCCGCCGAACGAACAATCCGCCTGATACTCGACGCACCGGTCAATGCCGTCCGTACTGTAATCCGCGACCGGAACGCAGGTTTCATTCTGGAAGTTACTGGGCGGAATGAAAGTTGACTGCACAACCGGCACCGCTGTGAAAGTCAATATTTCCCCTCCCGTACTGTAAGGCGACGGGGTGATCTTTACTGGGTCATTCTTGCCCGGGAAGTCATATTCGGTTTGGTGTCCCGGACTCAGGATGTGCGTCACCGAGGCATTGATTCCCGGTAAGCCCGCCTGAGCATAGACGGTAACGTTGATTCCGTTTCCTCCCGTGGTGCTTGCGCCGTTTGTGCTGAGGTCGGAAAAGTTACAAGAAGGGCCGCCACCGTCGGTAACGCAAGAACTGTCTTCGGCCACATAAAAGCTGATGTGGTAATTGACCCCCACGGTGGTGGGAATCGTCTGGCTGATGGCGTCGTAAGCTTGCACGGCACCGTCATACCAGCAGAAGCTATAAGTGTAGCAATAGGCGGCACCGGATTCCACAACTCCCCCGTACGTGGCACCGTATATATTGGCATAGGTCCAGCCGTTCGGCACGGAGTTGTTTCCACTCACAGGGTCGATATAGGTACCCCCCGAAAAGTCGCCATTGGTCAATAAGTTTCCGCTATCAGACGTCGTCACCGACGCGTTGGCGAACGAAATGAACGCCGGATCGTCACGAAAGGCGAACGTGATGGCAGTGTTGGTGATGCCCGCAGTGAAATTCACCGTGTACTGCTGGTAGGTTCCATTGCCGCCGCCAGGTATCGGTGTACCGCTCAGGTCCAGAATTGCACCTGCGGGCGGAGGATTATTGTTTCCCGGATCAGCTTTGATTTGCTGGAGCGTCTGGCCGGCAGCGGCAATCACCATGAACGAGGCGCAGAAAAGAACCATAAAGGCTGTCTTCGTCACCACACTAGCTGTCATAGAATGTCTTTTCATTTGAAGCCTCTCTCTCAATCGGTTGTTAGGTGGAAAGTTTTGCGGTCATGGCGCATCCCATATATGGGACTTTCCGCCGCCTAAATGTCGAAGCAAACCTGGAAATCTGAAATGGGACTTTCTACGTGCACGATCCCTGTCGCGGGGGGAAGAACAGGACGACGGGGATGTTATGTGCGCAGACGGCTGTTGTCAAGCTGTTTATTCGCCGGTTCTGGACGAGTTCCCGCTGTCCACGCCGACTTTAGCCGCCACGGGCGTGCAGCGATTTACTCTCCTGCAACGCCTAATCCGGAGTGTAACCGAGGAAGTCTTCATGCCCCTCGAATACCGTCGCTAGTTTTGTTATGCGAAATAACTCCTGCAAGCGCTTGTTCAGGTGGACAAGTTTAAGCGCGCAATGCTGTCTCTTCGCCGATAAGTACAGACTTACGATTGCGCCAAGTCCAGAACTGTCCATGTAACTCACATCGGTTAGGTCCAGGACCACACTCTTCGTCTCCGGCATCAGGGCGCGGACAGTGCTCTGCAACTGCGCAGTCGTGCTCGAGTTGATCTTGCCGGAACAGTGGACAGTAATTTCGTCCGGAGTCCTGACAATCTCAAGATTTAGTTCTGGAACTGAGATAGGGTTCGCGGCCATAACGTGGTCTCCTTTAGCTAGGATGATTCCCGTTCGCGATCTGCAGTATGAAGCCGGGGCCGGTTCAGCCAACCTCGATCAGCCGTACAATGGGGCCAACCCGAACCAAATCAACATACTCTTAGCCAAAGAAAAGTCAAGGCAAACCCATTGCAACAAGCAGTCAAAAACTGCTCATAACCTCGAGTTAGAATGGGCATCGCACATCAAGATACTTCCCTATAATTTGTGGTCATGCCCAACCTCGATCATTCCGCAATGCTGGCGGTCGCCTTAGCCGAGGCACGCAAAGGTCTCTCCGAGGGCGGCATTCCCATCGGCGCTGCCATCTTCGACGCTGAGGGCAAACTCGTCAGCTCCGGTCACAACCGCCGCGTACAGAACGGCGATCCTTCCCTCCACGGCGAGACCGACGCCTTCCGCAACGCCGGACGCCAGCGCAGATATCGCAACCTTATTATGGTCACCACCCTGTCGCCCTGTTGGTACTGCAGCGGACTCATCCGCCAGTTTGGTTTCGGCTCGGTGGTAGTCGGGGAGAGCCGCACATTTCAGGGCGGCATCGACTGGCTTCGTTCTCTAGGAGTGCGAGTCTATGATCTCGATTCTTCAGAGTGCTCATCGCTGTTAGGCGAATACATCCGCAACAATCCAGAGGTGTGGAACGAGGACATCGGGCAAGAATGACTAAGTCGTCAGCAGCTTTGTTGCCCCTGTGTAGCTCTTCCCCCGTGAACCTCCGTGCCCCCTGTGGTAAAGATCTTGAACCACGGAGCGCAAGGGCTCTCGGGGGAAAGCCATGTCCCCAACCTAGAAGTTCAAGCTCAAAGACATCTCAATCTGACGGGGACTGCTGATCGTCTTGTTCGTGATGCCCAATCCGCTAGCGCTAGGTGGGACATACAAAGACTGACCGACAGCCGGGAAGCCGTTGAAATTAATGTTCTGGCTCACGTCGTCGATCGGAATATCAAAGCTCGCAGTGTTCGTGAGATTGAAAATGTCGAACTTGAACTTGAGGGCATAGCGCTCGGTTATCGCAGTGGATTTCATAATCGACATGTCAGCGCGCCTCTGCCAAGGTTGCCGGAAAATATTGCGCTGCCCATGGTCGATGAAGTTCGTTTCATAAGGATCGTTGCTCGGAATCGCCCCGTTTAAAGCGCCCGGGGTGAGCAACGGAAGTCCAAAGCAATTGGCGTTCAGCGCGGGTGCCCCAGGGTTCACCCCAGAAGCTCCAGTAACAGCCTGCTGCGGCGTGCAGCCAGACAGCGGAACCACCGGATTCGTGATGCCGTCGTTCACCCCGTAAAATATGCTGCCAACAGCTCCCGAATAGTCGACCACGCTGTACGGCTGTCCGCTCTGGAGCACGGTCAACCCCGAGATCGCCCACCCGTCGGCCACTTTGCCCTTGAGAGAAGCGGTAGCGAAAAACTTTGGCAGCTCGTATGTGTAAGTGAAATTGATTACGTGCTTGCGATCGAAATCGGATAGCCCGTAACCCGAGCGCAGGTTCTGCGGATTATTTCCGTTGTAAAACAGTCCCATCGCGCTTTGTTCATCGGTAGAGTGCGAGTAAGTGTAGGAGAAGCCAACCGCTACACCATGGCTCATGCGCTTTTCAACGTGAGTCTGAAGCGCGTTGTAAGCCGAGATGCCGGCTGCGGTGTACGACTCCGACTCGCCGGAATAGCCGATATACGGAACGCGAAGATCGACATTTCCTCCCTCAAATGTTTGCAAGTAGGGTGTGTTGCTGGTCGGAAGGTTACCCGGCGGCAGATTCGCCGGGTTGAAGGTGTTGGGCTGCGTAACAATCGAATATCCGTAGGTATAGTCCTGCTCGAACGGCGTGCCCGGACGGATAGGGTTGGACGGCGACGCGATCCGCGCCTGATTAAAAGGCAGCGGAACAATCTCATGGCGGCCAAGATTTCCCACATATCCGATCTCGATCGCCAGATCGTTGCGCGGCTGCCATTGAATATTTAGCGTCTGGTTCATCGTGTACGGAAGTTTGTTGGCCCGGTTGTAATCAGCGAATGAGAATAACGGCAACCCAGTCGATATCGTTGCCGCATTCGGAATCGCCAGATCCTGTGGATTGCCACTGGGCGGGGGACCCAGCGCAGGCCCCCATGGCGCCTCGAAGTTACTGCAATTCGAATACGCATAAGCGCTGCAAGCCGTCGTGTTGACCCACGGCGGAGTCTGGTTCACGCCGAACGGCCCGCCCGCAATCACGCCAGATGCAAATCCCGGAGACAGGTAAGTGAACAGTTCTCCGCGATCGTAATACATCCCCCAACCCGCGCGCACCACCAACTTGTCACCGAACCTTCTCGGGCTCCATGCCAATCCAATCCTCGGCGCCAAACCCCACTGCCGGCCAGTGAGAGTCGAATCACTGACGCCCTTGGTCGGGAATAGTGGATTGTTTCCGGCAACGATAAAGCCATTCGAAACGATGGTGTCCGTCGCCGCGTTATAGTTGTAAGCGGACGGATCGAAATTGAAAATCTTCCCGTACTTCTCCGTCAGCCCTCCATGATCGTCGAAGCGGAGACCAGCACTGATGCTGAGATTGGGGCGGAGCTGAAACTTATCTTGTACGTACAAGCCGCCTTCGTTAGAGCGATAGTAACGGTTGGCATCGCCTTGCAGGAATGTCGTGTCGATGAATCCATTCGCCGAATATGTGATGGGAATGCCTTGGATAAAATTAGCAAAATTGGTGAAACCAATCGTACCCGTGTTCGTTCTTCGATCGCGCGCGTTGAGCTGCGTGTAAGAAAAACTGCCACCGAAAGTAATCGTATGCTTGCCGCGGCTCCAAATGGCATTGGCGGAAGGCATCCAACGATTTTGAAATACGCCGGTAAAGGCGCCTTGCGAAGCTGCGGTTCCTCCGATATTCAAGCCGGCATTGAAAACGCCACCCGAATTGGCGGGGGAACCGTTTCCTAAGTCATCCACAATCGTGATTCCCGGGAAAACTGAAGAGCCAAAAGCGTTAATCCCCATCTGCTGAGGGGTGAAAGGCTGGCCAATCGTGCTGTAAATCTTCTCGCGAATGAAACCGAATACTTCGGTAACGCTGAATTTAGGGGTGAGGGAATGCGTGTTTGTAACGCTCGCGACCTGACTGCCAGCATCCAGCTTTTGCGAAAAGCCCTGCACCGATGAAAGTCCAAAGGGAGCGGTGGTCGGATCATGCTGGTAGTAGTACTTCAACGACAGCGTGTCTTTGGAACTCACCAGATAGTCGAGATCGGATACGGCCTGGTCGGTGATGAAATACGCCGGCTGCGTAATGAAAACATTCTCCGGGAAATTTAGAGTCGGCGTGAAAGAAGGATTCGCCGACGGAATCATGTACTGGCCGTTTGGCAACTTGTAATTCATCATCTCGAATGCGACTGGATCCACCTGGCTAGCGGTGATACACGGCAACGGATTTGCCGATGTGTTGCAACCGGGAAAGAAGTTCTGGTTAGTGACGTTCGCCAACGCCGCCGCGCTACGATCGTCCGAAAGCCCGAAAGGCACCGCCGTGCGCGAAGTCCCAATCTCCAAATCCGAAACGTGAGTGTGTTGATAACTCAAGAAGCCAAACAATTTGTCTTTGATGATCGGAAAGCCAAGCGTTCCCCCCGCCGTGTAACGATGCAGCTCCGGCACTTTTTCATTGCTCGGAATATTGGCATCCTGGTTATAGAAATACGGAGCGGCATTCAGCCAGCTCGACTCGCGATGGCCGTACAGACTGCCATGAATCGAGTTCGTCCCAGAAGCTGTGCTCATGTCAATATGCGCGCCGCTCGTCGACCCCTGTTGCGCGTCATACATCGAAGTGTTCACGCGAAATTCCTGAATCGTCTCCGGCGCGGGTGTCGGCAATCCCTGTCCAATGGCGAGATAAGGCGATGCCGTACTCTGAATAACTTCCGCAGTAGTGCTTCCGGCGCCGGCAACGCCCGTATTGTTCACGATGCGTGCCGATGCCACCGAACTCGTCGTCTTGCCATTAAATAAATTGCTGGCATCGACTCCATTAAGCAAAAACGTGTTGCTGGTATCGCGCTGTCCGTTGGCCCAAATCGGCTGATTGCCCAACCCTGCATTGGCGCCAGTACCAGCGGGCAGTTCGGCGTTAACGCCGGGAGAAAGAATTGCCAGTCCCGTGAAACTGCCCGTAGGCAGCGGGACAGAATCAATCTGATTTTGTTCCAGAATATAGCCGTTCGTCGTGTCCACCGCATTCATCAGCGGATCTGCCTGAACCTCAACCACAGTCCCCACCTGCCCCACCGGCAACTCGGCATTCACTGTCGCCGTGCGATCCGCCTGAACGGTAATCGAAGGACTCTTCTGCGTCTTGAATCCCTCATGCGTAAACGTCAGCGTGTAAGTGCCGATGGGCAAATTCACAAAGTCATAACTGCCGTTGGCGTTCGTCTTTTGCGTGCGCGTAAGTTTCGTCTGGTCGCCAACGATCGTTACCACAGTCTCGGGCAGCACACCGCCAGTCTTGTCTGCCACCGTACCGGTGATGCCGCCAAGCGTCTGTTGAGCATGAACCTGCGGAGCGAAAGCCAATGGCATCCACACCAGTGTCGCCACTATCAGAACGGCCAGTCCAATCTTTTTGAACATCAATTCCTCGCAGAAAAATTGAAAACACCACTGCCAGCACCGCTGGTCAGCAGTCATATCCTGTCTTAATTAAACGGTCTTTCTTGAAACAGTCTTCGCGGCAAGGCTGGCGTGCCGCGTCCGCACGCAAAAATTGATGCCCCGAATGTACGCGGTTTCCCTGTGGATTAGAAGCGTCGTACGCAGTCAAAATTTCTTTGGCACAGATTAGATATTTTTATGAGAGAACCTGTGATCGCTAAGCAGGAGCAGCAGGCAATCAAACCAGCGAACTCACAAAGCAACGCCCCCCCCCGCCACTGCATAATTCGCGTAGGGACGGACGCGTTCGTCCGTCCCCCCGACTTTCTAATTCGACCGAGGTTTCACTTAGCTCCTGACAAACTTGTTTCTCCATTTCGCCGCCGAAGCGCAAACCACAGTAATCCGGCCATCAAGTAAGCGAGGTAGATGTAAGGCAGCTTGCCATACGGCCCTTCGGGCACCGGATATAAATTACCCACAAGCGCCAGCAACATAGCAACGGCTGCAAGCCCCGGAACAATCCGTCCTCCGCGGCGATACGCTCCGTGCAAACGCAAGTAACGCGGCAAGGCCGCGCACACCAGCGCATAGGCAACGATGAACCCATAAGTCGCCAACGATCCCATCCACCCGTAGACATCCAACCCACTCGCCCCTCGCGCCGCCAGTATCGTTACCGGAAGCAACGCAGCCATCCCCGTGAGAATCACCGCCCGGCCCGGCGTTCGATTTCGCACATGCGTCATGCGCAGAAAATCATGGGCAAGACCATCATGCGCCATCAGCATCAACACTCTCGCTGCCGCCGTAACGCACGCCAGCGTCCCGGCAAACAGGCTCACCAGCGCGCCAATGTCGATCAACAATCCCAGCACCGGAACTCCACCGACTCGCGCCAGCACATACATCGGAGCCTGACTCGCGCCCAGATCTTGACCCGCAATGTGAAACCCAAGGACCTCCGCATAAGCACAGACAGTAAAAAATAATCCTGCGAGAACGGCGCTTTGGATCACCGCGCGCGGTATCGTTACCAGTGGATTGCGCGCTTCCCCTCCCAGCGTGGTCGCGCTCTCGAACCCAACAAAACTGAACAGAGCAAGCACCAGCCCAAGCCGCAACCCGCTACCCGTCATGCCGTGGAGATGAAACTGTTCCGAATCCACGTGCCAACCGTTACGCACGAGCAACAAAACGACTACGATCACGATCACCGTGACCGACGCCGCCTCAATCCACAACATCAACCGCGCCGAAATTTTAACGTCGCGGTAAGCAATCCAAATCGAAATAGCTGTAACCAGCGTGGCGAGTAACACCGCTGAGTACACATGCCCCGTAGCATCGCGCAGCAACAGATTTGCATAATGATAAAAGCCGCCAATCACGCTTGATCCCGTCGCCACATACGCCAGCAGCAGACTCCACGCTACCGTCGCGCTCAGCCAGGGCGGCAAAGTGAGTGAAGCATACGTGTACAACGATCCCGGAGATGCGGAATGTCGCGCGTAGCGGCCAATGCACAGCGCGACCAGCAGAATGGCCACGGTAGCGAGTACATAAGCCAGCCACGTGCCACTTCCCGCCAAAGCGCATACCAGCGGTATCGTCGCCGCTGGCGTTGTCGTTGGAGCCATCGTCGAAACAGACTGCGCCAGCGTTTCCATCGGAGATAAAATCCCCCGGCGCAATCCGTAATCGGTTGTTGTCGAGTCATTCGTTGCGGCTTGCATTGCAGGTTGCATCATGCGGAGGCAATTTTCTCAGAGCCTGTGTTGGCGTCGGATTGTACAACACCCCGCAATGCGGCCAGTCACGAAGCATTCAATATCTGGAATTTCCGAGTGACTGCCGCTTTGTCGATGGAGCACCCGCCTGTAAAAAGTGTCATCCTGAGCGCAGCAGGAAATTCACGAAGTGAAGTTCCTGCGGAGTCGAAGGACCCCTACAGCATTGTTACGATGGAGTGCGAGGCGTTCTTACGATGCTGTTCGGCATTTTCCCGGCAGAGTTCGACGCATCGCCGGGTGATGGCTGTAGAGACGCGGCTTGCCGCGTCTCCCGCCACATCCAAAGCGCACCAGTACTCCTCGTTCTACGCTGTTGGGCCTTCTCTCCTCCGCCCGAATTTCTCCAGCGCTGCTACAGTAAGAAAAGAGTCCCCCATGAGTCTCGATAAACAGCTATTGAAAAGTCTTCCCAAGGTTCTCTTACACGAGCATCTCGACGGAGTGCTGCGTCCCCAAAGCGTTATTGAGTTGGCAAAGGAAGTCGGCTACTCCGACCTTCCGACTGACGACTCCCAAGCCTTAGCGCAATGGTTCTTTCGCGGCGCGAATCAAGGTAGCCTCGCCAAATATCTCGAAGGCTTCGCCCACACCATCGCGGTCATGCAGACCGAAGAGGCCCTCGAGCGCGTCGCCTACGAACAAGCCGAGGACCTAAGCAAAGATGGCGTCTTGTATTTCGAAACTCGCTTCGCGCCCCTCTTCCATACTCAAAAAGGACTGACTCACCAGCAGGTCGTCTCCGCCGTATTAAAAGGACTCGAGCGCGGCCGCAAGGATTTCGGCATTGCCTCCGGATTAATCATCTGCGCCATGCGCAACATGGATGTGTCGCTCGAAATGGCTGAACTGGCAGTTGATTTCCGCGCCCGCGGTGTTGTCGGCTTCGATCTTGCCGGAGAAGAAGGCGGCTATCCTCCCAAAAAACATGTCGCCGCTTTTCACTACATTCAGCGCGAAAATTTCAACATCACTATTCACGCCGGCGAAGGCTACGGCAAAGAATCGATCTGGCAGGCAATTCAATATTGCGGAGCCCACCGCATCGGCCACGGCACGCGGCTAATCGATGACATCGCCGTAGTCGATGGCAAAGCCGTCAAATTAGGCGACCTCGCCCAATACGTTCTCGATAAGCGCATCCCCCTGGAAATTTGCCTGATCAGCAATGTGCACACCGGCGCAACGCCCAGTCTCGCCGAGCATCCTTTCAAGATTCTTTATCAGGAAAAATTTCGCGTAACCCTGAACACCGACAACCGCCTGATGAGCAGCACCAGCATGACGCAGGAATTCGAAGCAGCCGCCGATACTTTCGGCCTGACCATGGACGACTTCGAAAAGATCACTATCAACGCGATGAAAAGCGCTTTCCTGCCCTATAAGGAGCGCTGTAATTTTATCTACACCGTCATCAAGCCTGGCTACGCAAGGATTCGCAAGTCCGCAAATTTGACAGCTCACTCGCGGCAATAACAATCACTCGGCAACAGATGCCAGAGTTTCAGCCAGAATCAAAGTTCCCCGAACTATATCCTCCGGAGATGCGTATTCATCCGGTCGATGGCTATACCCGTTCCGGCAGGGAATAAAAAGCATTGCAGTGGGAGCAATGCGCGACATGAACAACGAATCGTGATAAGCGCGGCTCACCATGGGAAGAAATTTCAACTGATGCTTCTCGCACGCTTCGGCTAGAGCCTCTACCAAAGCCGGCGCGCACTCCGCCGGCGCATCGGCGTTTACCAGCTCTGTTTGAATCGAAACCTTCCGCTCTTCTGCTATCGACTGACTCGCGCTTTCAATTTCCTTCATCACTCGATCACGCCGCTTCAAATCGGTATCGCGAATATCGGCGCTAAGATGTACCCGGCTCGGAATGCTGTTCACCGCCCCAGGAAAAACTTCGCAGATGCCAACCGTGGCCACCGTGTCGCGCGCTCCACTCGATCGCGCCGCATTCTCAACCGCCAGAATTAATTCAGCCGCAGCGCACAACGCATCTCGCCGGTCTGCCATCAAGACTCCGCCAGCGTGGCCGCCCGAACCTTCAAGCAAAATCCTCAAACTCGCCGGTGCTGCAATCCCGGTAACCACCCCAATCGGAATTCCTTCCTTCTCCAACTGCGGACCCTGCTCAATATGTAGCTCAATGAATGCCTCGTAATAACCGTCTGGCAACTTTACCGTTTCGAGATCCCCGTCCAGGCCAACCTTCGCGCGAACTTCATCAATCGACGCTCCATCCTTATCCTTCAGCCGTCGCGCGTCCTCTGCCGGCAATGTTCCCGAAAGCATTCGGCTCCCAATGCACCCTATGCCAAATCGCGTCGGCTCTTCCGATGTAAACATGAGCAACTCGATCGAACGCCGAGGACGAAATCCACTTCGCTGCAATGCGCGGATCGCTTCCAACCCTCCCAAAACTCCGACCACTCCGTCATACTTCCCCGCATTTGGAATTGCATCGATATGAGAACCTGTGCCAATCGCCGGCGCCGCCGGATCAGATCCCGTCCATCGCGCAAAAATATTTCCGATTGCATCCTCGCGCACCACGAGGCCGCACTCCTCACAGCGCGCTTTCAGCCAGCCGCGCGCTTTTAGATCAGTTGGAGAAAAAACAATTCGAGTAACTGCGGGAGGCTCGGCATCTGAAATTGTCGCGAGCGCTTCTATCTCAGATACCAATCGGGTTCCGTCAACTTCGAGTCTCATCGTTGCTTGCCGGGATTTGGGCCCATAGCGACGTGCGGGCCTGCAAGAGGATTCCGGTTCCAATTTTTATAAATGAGATATTTGGCGGGAACCTTTCCAAGCGCGCCGAACCATTGCGGGCACCAGGGCGCCATCCAGATAAAATCTCCCGCCGTTACCGGATACCAGGAATCGCCGAGGCGATAAATTCCGCCCCCTTCAAGCATCATGAGCCCGTGTTCCATAACATGCATTTCCACCATGCTCAGCGCGGAACCGGGCTGATACACCATCGTATTAACGGCAAAGTCAAAACTCATCTCGTCCGGCAACAAACACTTGACCTGCAAATCAGGATCATCGCCGAGCGGATGCGAGCCAACCTCATCCTCGCGAGACACAATGAATTGCGGAGGCGCGCCCGACGCCAGCGCCTCGTACATTTTTTCGATCACCGCAACTCGGCTACTTTGTGCCGCGGTAATCCGATGCATCAATCCCTGCGGAATATATGCATATCCGCCTACTTCAAGTTCTGATTCGCGACCGCCTATCTCCAATTTGACCGCGCCCTCCATCACAAAAATAAATCGCTGCGCATTCGTACCGCCAAGTTCACCGCCAACTTCACAGTCCGCCGTATACTGTGCAAAACCCGCGCCCATCGCAGGAGATGTGTGCACACTTGCCGAGCAACCTTTCATTCCAGGCAGAGTAATGCGAACAAACGTGTCCGGCGTCAGTAAGACATGACTCGTTTGTTGTGAACTGCGCGTATGGCCTAAACGATGCACTTTATGTCCTTGGCATAAAAGATAAAAACTCAGATGAAGCAGCGAGCTGTTCCAGTAACTGCACGCCGCATTCAATCGCCTTCGCTACGTCTTCCACTCGCACTGATTCCGCCGGATCATGGCTGATCCCGCCCGGTGTCCGCAAGAAAATCATGGCCGAGGGAATCTTTGTCGCCATGATCATCGCGTCGTGCCCGGCTCCGCTCACCATCCGGTACGGCTCACACCCCGCCTTCTGCATGGCCTCCGCGATTTGCCCCGACAGAAACGAATCCATGGCTACAGCCTGCTGGTTCACGAGTTCAACCATCCGCACTTCTAGCCCGCGGCTCTTCGCAATGCGTTTTGCCTGATCCACCAAATACTCGACCGCAGCCTTTCGCGTTTCGTCATCCCGATGCCGCACGTCAAGACTCAATTCCACTTCTCTTGCAATCACGTTGCCCACACCGGGTCTCGCTTGAATCGCGCCCACGGTTGCCACCAGCTCGGGAATACTTTTCGCGCGCCGTTCCACAGCACTGATCCACTCCGCAGCAGCGGCCACCGCGTCGTGGCGAAGATTCATCGGCGTGGTCCCCGCATGATTCGCTCGCCCAATAAATGTAAACTTGAGCCGGCTTTGGCCCGCAACTGCTTCTACTACTCCCAAAGATCGGTTTCTACTTTCAAGGATCGGTCCTTGCTCAATGTGGAACTCTAGATAGCCGGCCACGTCTTCGTCTTCGCGCAAAGCAGCGCCAGAAATTACTGCTGGATTCAATCCGAAATCTGCGATTGCTTCCCGTACCGAAATTCCGTCTGCATCCCGCCGCTCCAAAACCTCATCATCGAGCGTCCCCGCCATTGCGCGGCTTCCGATAAATGGAATGCCAAAGCGTACGCCCTCTTCTTCAGAAAAACCGACCACTTCGATTGCAAACGGAAATCTTCGACCGTCAATTGCACGAAGCAGCGCAACAGAAATGACTACTCCTAAAACGCCGTCATACGCCCCAGCATTCGGAACGGTATCCAAGTGCGATCCGATGAGAAATATCGGCCTACGATCACCTCCTACGATCCTCGGATAGCTGATCCGCAAATTCCCCGCGGCATCCACTTTCGGTTTGATACCAAGCGGCGCAACCCAGTTGGCAATCTCGCGGTGGCAATCACGCATAGGCGGTGACAGAAATGTCCGCCGTATCCCCCCAGCATCTTCACTGAAGCGGGCAAGCGTCTCGCAACGCGCCATAACCTCGCGCGCCAACACTTCGTAATCATGCATAATGTGCAGTGCTTAAGCAGGTTGAAACGTCCGTTGCCACTCTTCTCCTCGGACACTTGTCCCCGGACACATTTGCCCAACGCCTGTGATCCCCTGTGCTCCCTCTGTGTCCCCTGTGGTAAAGATTTTGACTCCCTCTACCTGCAAAAAAGAATCCGCTTCATCCCTGCCGTTGAAGCCGTGCCCGTATGCTGCCATGCGGTTCGTCCATAGGCACAAAAATCTCATTAGGATTCTCCTGTCCAAAGCGCGAAAGATCCACCAGCAAGCAGTGCTTGTTCGGCATTAACAATTCAATGTCCTCGATTTCCGCAACTTCTTCCAACACCGCTTTGCCCATAGTGTACAGAGTATGCTGCACCGATTTGCTCTGATGCTCAGCAAAAACTTTCACTAATGTGTCGCGAACTTTGCTGCGCAAAACATTGAACGCCAGGTCAGCTCGATAATATTTCCAATTTGCGCTAAGAGCCGTGCCCAGCAGTCGATCCTTAGCCGGCTGCAATGTAGTCAGCGAATCCTGTATGTATCCTTCGAACGCAGATCCAGAGGTTTTCATCAGAACCAGTTCCTCCAAACCGCCGCTCACAGCGAACTCGCCCATTTCGCCCTTCCTCACGGTTGTTGTCTGATTTTCACTGCCCGTTTGAACAAATGTGGTTGGATGCGCTTTGCCCCCGGTTGCAAGATGCTCCCACGCTTTATCAGAAACGGAAACTTCAGCCGCCGAGACTTGCGGATTTCGCTGCAGTAAAAATTCGATCAGCTCTTTAGCAAAATCCTCCATCGCTTCCGCCGAAGAATTTCTAGCGAGCGAGTAGACCGTGTTCTTTATCGTATCGGTCGGAAGAATTTTGCTATTGTCTCCTTCCACGAAGCAAGAATCGAAATCCCCCTGCAGTAAAACCTTGACGGTCCACTCCCGTAAGTCATGCCACCCATCCTTCCGCTTCACCTTCACCAGCCGGACCCGCGATTTCCCGTACTCATTTTCCGCGATGGCAATCATGCTCAGCTTCCTCGATAGGTCGTATAGCCGTTCGGGCTCAGCAACAGCGGAAGATGGAAACGCTTATCTCCACTTCGCACCTCAAACACAATCTCCACCGACGGATAAAGTCCTTCTACTTTTCGTTTACGAAAATAGGCAGCCGTATCGAAACTCAAACGATAGGTTCCCGTCGTGAGCGCTTCCCCGTCGGGCAATAGCTGCGTGCATCGACCGTCACGATCCGTGCGCCCTGAACGCACCAGCTTCCAGTTGCCGCTCGCTTCCCGCCGCTCCAGTCGCACCGGAACCTCCTCGGCAGGCTGGCCTTGTGCGATGTCGAGAACGTGAGTCGAAACACTCATCGTGATTGCAGCCACTTTCTTAAACGTAGGTGCGTGATCTGCCTTTGCTGTTCCCACGCTTCCTGAAGTTCGCTTGCCTCATCATTGTTCAACCGGCGATTCAAAATAGATAGAATTTCTTCCGGCGACTTTCCCATCGCGCACACAATAAAAATTCGATTGAAGCGACGCTCATATTCGCGATTGCCGTCGGCCAGCGTAAGTTTCGTCGAAGCGTCCGCGTCAGCAACCTTCCGCTGTTCCTGTTCCGACCATTCAGCCGCCTTTACAGACTTCGCATCCAGCTCTCGCGCTTCACGGTTATCGGATTCGCCAATTCGAGGATGGCTGCGAAAAGCTTCCATCCAGTCCAACGCCGTCAAACTTCGCCAGATCTCATCCGAAGTTTCCAAAACCTCCGCTTCAGCCGCCAACGGCCTTCGTACCGCCATCGCCGCCGCCCAAGCCCGTGAACCACAGCACGGCAGTATCTCATTCGCTGCAGTTGCAGCGTCAACAACATTCCAACGGGCAAGAACGTCAACCAAGCCGGGTGCCCCACACATTCGCGTTCCTCGCGGATGTGTGGGCATGCGCAGCTGTTCGAAAAATTCCGCAACCAGATTCCCCGCCACCACCGACCGGTATTTCGCGGTCGATCGAATGTCGTCGATCGGCTGAATCGCCGCCATCGTATTTCGCCTTGCCAGTTGCAAAAGCTCCGCATCGATGGCTTTTCCTTGAACCGCCCGTTCCAACTCCGTCAGTCGCAGCGGAATCGGAGCCACGCTCCCGAGTGCAACCCGTACTTCGGCAATCACCTTACCGTTCGTTCCCGCTCGAACTTTGCCCAGCGCAGCCACGCATACCTTCGAGATGGCTTGCGCCTTGCGTGCTCCCACCTTTCGCGTGTACTGAAAATAATCCGAAGAAACGCGCGGAATGCAGATGGCTCGAATCAGCTCGTCCGGTGCCATATCCATCTTCTTATAACCGCTGTGGAAGCCCACGTAGGGCACTCGCCGCTCTCCTCTCACGGACACCAAAATTAATTCTGCGTCGTATGCCAGCAACGCCGGCAGAGAATCAGCCGCTGGCGAGGCGTTAACAATATTTCCTCCTAGCGTTCCCCGATTCTGATTCGCAATTCCTCCAGTCCAGCTCGCCGCTCGCGCGAGTAACGGAAATTCTCGCCCCACAATTTCATGCTTCCGGATCTCGGTGTAAGTACTACCCGCGCCTACTCTAATCTCCTCCGCCAAAACCCGCACACCTTGAAGTTCGGGCAAATTCCAGATGCTTACCAGCTTCCGCCCAGCAAGTTTTCCGGCCGCATACTGCACCATCACATCGGTGCCGCCCGCTATGGCCAGCCACTCGCCCGGTTGCTCTGCCAAAAGAGACATCACGCTCTCCAAATTGCCCGGTGCCACGAATCGGTAATCAGCCGGATCGGATCTCATACTCCACCCTTGATCGTCATCCTTGATCGTCAGCCTCGCTCGTCATTCTTTGACCCGCGCCGCTTGCGCCACCGCCTCAACGATCTGCATATATCCCGTGCAGCGGCATAAATTGCCCGCCAAAGCCTCGCGGATCTCATCTGTGCTTGGTGAAAGATTCTTATCTAGAAGTTGCTGGCTCGCAAGAATCATTCCAGGAGTGCAAATGCCGCATTGCGCCCCGCCGCATTCCAGAAATGCTTTCTGCACTGCGTTCAATCGCGGACCATCCGCCAATCCTTCAATCGTCGTAACATTCAAATCCGCCGCTTGAAGAGCCGGGATCAAACAGCTATTCACCAACACACCATTCATCAGAACCGCGCAAGATCCGCATTCCCCTTCTCCGCAACCTTCCTTGGTTCCCGTTAATTCAAGTTCATGCCGCAGAACGTCCAGCAATCTTTCCATCGGAAAAACGTAAACCTCTACCCGCTTGCCGTTAACGCTGAATGAAAGTTTGCATCGGCCGCCGTGTTCGGAAGAATGATTCATCGCTCTCCAGCAGGGGCGAGAGTTTGCGATGCGGCTTCGAAAATATCTTCTGGCATCAGCGGAACGAAATCGAAGTCAACTCCCATTGCATCGACGATCGCGTTGACAATAGCGGGCGCCGGACCATCCATCGGCAGCTCTCCAATTCCCTTCGCGCCGTACGCCCCGTGAACGTTGCCCATTTCCTCAAAGTACACGCGGATCGCAGGCATGTCCGCCGAAGTCGGCATGATGTAATTCGTCATCTGACCGTTTTGCATGCGTCCATTTTCCCAAACGACTTTTTCATACAACGCAAATCCGATTCCCTGAGCCACGCCGCCCACGATTTGGCCCTTTGCCAGCAACGGGTGCAGCACTTTCCCAACTTCCTGCAGCGCCACAAAATCTTCCACCGTCACCGAGTACGTCGACAAATCAACTGCGACTTCCGCCACATAAACTGCCCAGGCGTACGCAGCATAGGCTTCGCCCCGGTAATTCTCATCATCCCAAAATACGTTGGGCGGCGGATCATACCGCGCGAACGAACGCAGTTGACCATGCTCGGCGACGTACTTCCTGCAAGCATCGCCAAATTCTTCCGCCGAGTATGGAGCGCTTAACTCCCCACTGGCAATCAGCGTCTGCCTAATTCCCAATGCGGCGGACCGCACGAGATTTCCAACCACCATCGCCGTTCGAGAAGCCACGGTCGGCCCGCTGTTTGGAACTTGCGCCGTATCCGGTTGCGCTATATGTACATTTTCGTATGGTACTTCCAGCGCTTCAGCCGCGATCTGGCAAAGCACCGTATTCGTCCCTTGTCCAAATTCCGTGCTCGAAACGAGCAGGCGCACCGTGCCGTCAACGCAGCCTTCCACTCCCACCACCGACGCCAGATAGCGCTCCCCGGAACCAGTAAATCCTGCGCCGTGAAGAAAGGCCGCAATGCCAACGCCTCTTTTTGTTTGACCTACTTCATTCTCCCGAGCAAAGCGGGCTTTCTTATTCGCATAGTCTGAAAGTTGCAACGCGCGCTCCAGCAACTTCTCCAGATCAATCTCCTCTCGCACCACTTGTTCCGTAGTCGTGGACTGACCCGGCTTAAGAAAATTGCGCCGCCGAACCTCCACCGCAGAGAGTCCTAAAACTTGAGCAATTCGATCCATGTGCCGTTCCATCGCGAACAAGCTCTGCGGAGCTCCGAACCCACGAAACGCCCCGTGTGGCGGCGCATTTGTCGCTACCGCCTTTGACCGGATGCGAATGTTCGGCCAATCGTAGGGCCCGCCGGCATGAATCGTCCCGCGCGAAAGAACGACCGACGATAGCGTCGCGTACGCTCCCCCATCGATCGTGAACTCAATTTCTCCACCCAGAATCTTTCCATCTTTACTGACCGCAGTGCGGTGCCGCGTGCGCGAAGGATGACGTTTCGTAGTCGCCGTCATATCTTCCATCCGGTCGTAAATAATTTTCACCGGACGTTGTGACTTCATCGCCAGCAGCGCCGCATGCGCCGCAATCATCGACGGATAATCTTCCTTGCCGCCGAAAGCCCCGCCCGTCTCCATTTGCACGATGCGAACCTTGTCCTCGGGCAGGCTGCATAACGCCATGAGCGCCTTGTGAACGTAATAAGGACACTGCAGCGAACCCCAGACCGTGATGCCATGCTCGCGATCGAACGTGGCGATCATGCCGTTGTTTTCGATGTAAAGCTGCTCCTGCGCACCCGTTCTGTACTCTCCTTCGACGATGTAATCGGCTTTAGCCCAAACGCTATTCACATCGCCTTTGTTTATCAAAAATGTTTTAAAAATATTGTCGGCTCCCCAGATGACCTGGAATTTCTCTTCGCTCTCTTCAATAGTGAAAATAGCCGGCAACGGCTCATATTCGATGACGACAGCACTGATCGCCTTGCGCAGAAGATTCGGATTCTCATGCGCCAGCAATAGAATCGGCTCTTCGGGATGATTGACTCTTCCATCCGCCAGGCAGGGCTGATCGTCCCCAATAAGAGCGATGCAATTCTTGCCCGGTATATCGCGCGCGGTAACGATGGCAAATTCGTTCCAGTCGATACTTGGGTCAAATGAGATTTTTTTGATTACCCCGCGTGGAATTTGACTGCGAACGGTCGCGCCATAAATCATTCCGGGCAAAGTCATATCGTCGATGTATCGCGCTGCACCCGTAACTTTGTCGTGCCCTTCTTTGCGCGGAACCGACTTTCCAACCGACTTTTGAACGACCGTCTCTTCGCTCATGCAGAATCCTGCTTAGCTCGCCGCGTACTGCCGTTTACTGAGCGTCACTTCCCGGCCTCTTGCCTCTCCAAAAAATTGCCCATCTCGGAATACCAGTTCTCCCCTCAGACATGTTGCCTTTACCGCGCCGCGAAGTTTTTTCCCCATGTATGGCGATATGGGATACCGATGATACAGCCGATCTTCCGTGACTGTGAACTCTGTTTCCGGATCAAAGATAACCAAGTCGGCATCGAACCCTTTTGCTATTTCACCCTTGCGAGCGTTGCAGCCTGCGAGTCGAGCCGGCGCTGCGCCCATCCAGCGCGCGATGTCGGTCAATGTGAATCCCCGCTTCGCAGCTTCAGTCCACATTACCGGCAGCGCCATTGAAAGGCTCGCAATGCCTCCCCATGCGGCACTAAAATTTCCTTCTTCGAGTTTTTTCATTGCCGGCGGACAAGGCGAATGATCGCTAGCCACGAGATCGATGATCCCATCCCTCAAACCTTGCCACAGCTTTTCACGATTATCCCGCGGGCGAATCGGCGGTGCGCACTTGCATAACGTCGCACCATCGTCGATCTCTTCGGCGCAAAAATGTAAATAATGTGGACAAGTTTCAACACTAACTGGCAGCCCTTCCTCTCGAGCCGCTCGCAGCTGAGCAAGCGCCTCGCTCGCCGAAAGATGGACTATGTGCAATCGAAATTTAAACTCGCGGCACAGCGACAACAGCAATCGGATGGCCGCCAGTTCCGCCTCCGGAGGCCGCGATTGTAGATACGTGGCATACAGTTTCCAGTCAGCGTTTTTGGATTGCAAATCTCGAGTAGCGTCATCCACCGGTCCGGGAAGTTCGGCATGAACCAGGAGCGGCAATCCAGTTCGCGCCACATGCGGCAACGCGGCGCGCAGTTGCGCTTCCGTAACCATCGTAAAACCATTGATGCCGGGATGCACCAGAAAGCACTTGAAGCCCGCCACACCGGCGGATGCCAGGGCTTCGATGTCGCCTTCATTGTCGCTGACCACGCCGCCCCAGGCTAACCAATCCACCCGGCAACGCTGCTCTGCGGCCTTGCGTTTGGCAGCAAGCGCAGCCACCGTGCTGGTCGCCGGCAAACAGTTGAGCGGCATATCAACCAGCGTCGTGTAACCACCCGCCGCCGCCGCCCGAGTCGCCGTCTCAAACCCCTCCCACTCGCTGCGTCCAGGATCATTAATATGCACATGAGAATCGACCAGACCCGGAAGAATTGCCGCATCACCGAAATCGTGAACCGTCGCATTCGGAGGTATCTCGTCAACCCCAACAATGCCTTCGATCTTTCCATCGCGCACCAAAACGGCGCCCGGTCGAACGCCTTCAGGACCGACGATTCTGCGGGAAAGAAAAGTTTGCAACCCAAACATTCGTTCGCTCTTGGCGAGAGTTCTCCGCCAGGCCCCGAGCCTATCGCGCCCTGCCCGCTTTTTCAACCTTTCGGCAACCAGCAAACGACACAGCGCGCGCACTATTCCGGATCAGAACTTTGCGTACTCTTTACGTCCACTTTAATGCTGCTCGAATGGAGTGGCGGGCGTCCTCGCCCGTCACTGCCCAGACCCCTGCCGTTAGACATATACTTCAACAGAGTCACCCGCTTTTATTTGCGGACTTACGCTGACTTGCCCTGAAAGAAATTGAACAGAATAGCGAAATAGTGATTAGCGATTAAATGACGAAGCCACACAACAGCCACATGGAACAAGGGTTCATGGCGCGGGCCATCGAACTCTCGCTCGACAACGTCCGCTCCGGCCGCGGAGGCCCATTTGGCTGCGTCATTGCTAGAGACGGCGACATCGTTGCCTCGGGCGTCAATCGAGTCACCGCCACCAATGATCCCACCGCTCACGCGGAAGTTGTGGCTATCCGCGAAGCCTGCCAGAGGCTTCGCTGCTTCGACCTCACCGGCTGTGACGTCTATACTTCCTGCGAACCATGTCCCATGTGCCTGGGCGCGATCTACTGGGCTCGGATCAGCAAAATCTATTTCGGCAACGTCGCCGCCGATGCTGCGTCAATTGGGTTTGACGATTCCGCCATATATGCGGAAATAACGATGCCACACTCGCAACGAGAGATTCCCATGATTCAAATGATGCGTGAAGACGCGCTGGCCGCATTTAAGGAATGGGAAAAGAATCCAGGCAGGATTCTTTACTGACGCGCTTATATACTAAAGCCGAATCAGCGGATCTCGTCTGAGCGAGCGTTCTCTCCGGCCCCAACGATTAACAATTGGAGACGTTTTAAATCATGCCCGTGGATAGCGGACCAACCGATACCAAACACGAAGACCTGCGAAGTCTTCGCATCGACCGCTCCTTGCGCGATGGAGGAGAACCATCCGGCTGGTCGCGACGCGTGATCCTCGGCGGAATCTCATTAGTTGTGCTTCTCGGCATATTCGCACTGGCGTATCGCGGACTATCTTCCGCGACCCCGGAAGTGGAAGTAGTCCGAGCCGCAGCCCAGGGCAATGACATCGCCGGCAGCACCGTACTTTCGGCGAGCGGCTACATTGTCGCGCATCACAAAATTAGCGTGAATTCGAAGGTCACCGGGCGCGTGGACTGGATTGGCGTGGAAAAAGGCGACAAAGTAAAAGAAGGCCAAATTCTGGTGCGACTCGAAAATCAGGAATTCCGCGCCCAGTACGAACAGGCCCGCGGCGCAGTCGATAGCGCCAAAGCGCGATTGCTCCAATCTGAGCACGGATCCCGCCCCGAGGAGATTCAACAAGCCGACCATAATCTCTCCGAGGCGCGTGCCACCGCAATGAATGACAAAATCAATCTTGACCGCGCGCGCGACCTTTTCGCTCAGGGAGTAGTTTCCAAACAAAGCATGGATGATGCGAGCGCCAAGTACGACGCCTCGCTCCAGCGAATGAATTCGCTGGAGCAATCTTTCCAGCTGGCGAAACTCGGCCCGCGCTCCGAGGAAGTTCTGCGCGCCCGCGGCGACTTGCTGCAAGCCGAAGGGCAGATGGCCTATGCCAAGGCTCAACTCGATGCGACCGTGATTCGTGCTCCCGTCAGCGGCACGATTCTGGAGCGCACCGCGGAAAAAGGTGAACTGGTGACCGCGCAATTCGCTAGCGGCGCCGAGGGCGGCCCGCGCGGATCGGTAGTCGCCCTCGCCGACCTCAACGACATTCAGGTCGAGCTTGACATCGCGCAAGACGATTTCGCAAAACTTTCTCCGAAGCAGGAAGGCATTGTAACTCTCGATGCGTTCAAAGATCGCTCTTATAAGGGCGAGATCGCTGAAATGTCGCCCGAAGCCAACCGCCAGAAAGCCACGGTCCAGGTCAAAGTACAAATCCTCCAGCCAGACTCTTACCTGCGTCCGGAGATGAATGCAACCGTGCAGTTCAAAGCCAAGGAAATTGCTGTCGACAAAGGCGGCAATCAACCAGCTTACGTCTTCGTTCCCACCGCGGCGTTACGCGAAAAAGATGGAAAAAAATTTGTGCTGCTGGCTTTCAATGGCAAAGCCCTTCGCCGCGAAGTTCATGTTGAAGGACAACGCTCCGGTGGTTTTATGGTTGACTCGCTGGTAGGTGGAGAAAGCGTAATTACAACCGCTCCGGCTGATTTGCAGGATGGACAAAAGATTCGAATCAAGGGGCAATCGTGAATAAAACAACAACCGCAACTGCATCGACGCAGCCCACCGCTGGCAGCAAAGTTGTCCAGTCCCGCGGAGTAAGCAAGATTTTCAAACGCGACGCCTTCGAAGTAACCGCGCTCGATAATGTATCGATCGACATCGCAAGTGGAGAATTTCTGGCGCTCATGGGCCCTTCCGGGTCTGGTAAGACGACGCTCCTCAATATGATCGCCGCCATTGACCGCCCAACCTCTGGCGAACTTCTTGTGATGAACGAGAATATTTTCCGCCTGGATGATTCGCAATCGGCCCGGTGGCGTAATACCCACGTCGGCTACGTTTTTCAGACCTTCAATCTGATCCCGGTGTTGACCGCATTCGAAAATGTCGAGTTGCCATTATTGCTCACAAAAATGACGTCGCAGCAGCGCCGCGATCACGTGATGACCGCCCTCAAACTGGTCGGCCTCGAAGACCGCGTCCACCACTTGCCGAAGCAGCTTTCCGGGGGACAGGAGCAACGCGTGGCGATCGCGCGCGCCATCGTTAGCGACCCCACGTTGATTCTTGCCGACGAGCCTACCGGCGATCTTGATAGCAATTCGGCAACTGAAATCCTGGAAATCCTGAAGCGGCTGAATGAAAGTTTTAGTAAGACAATCGTGATGGTGACCCACGATCCTCACGCCGCCAGTTACGCCCACGTCACGCGCCATTTAGAAAAAGGCCGCCTACTCCCCGCATAGCCGGTTAGTAGTGAAATTTCAAGAGACCAGAAGATTCCTAACAGACGCAGATTACTGCCGCACACATAAGATTTGTCATCCCGAGCGAAGCGAGGGATCTGCAGCTCGCCACCCGCCACGATCACCGCCGCCTTTCTGTATGCTTTGCCTTGGGTGGCGCAGCGGTTCACCGCTGCGAAACTCGCTAATCTCCTGACGGCTTTAGCCACCGAGGTCGCCGCTGCAATCATTCAAACGGCCGCCCCACGAGAAGCAACTGACTCAGACTCACTAATCCACTCCCACACCCTCCGGCCGCGCTCATTGCTAAGGCTCCGAGCTTCGCCATAACTCACCAAACGATTTAAAACAGTGGTCACCGATGCGAGTGGGTCTTTGTGCCGCAACATAATCTCCGGCGCTTGCCGCTCAAGTTGCACACACACCTCGCTGGCTCCCACCGGTCGATGGATTCCCATCAGAACTCTGCGGCATGCTTTAGTAAAGCCCGACTGGCGCCCATTTGGCTTGCGGCCCATTAATTCCAGCAAGTCGTCGCCCAGCACGGAATCGCCAAAAAGATCTGCCAGCCCGGCAATGGTCTGCTTCAGCGTGCCGATACGCTTCATGATCTCTGAGCGTTGTACGAGCAGTTGCAGAAGTTCTTCGTGCGCAGCCTTTACCACTTGCTGCGCCGAAATACTATTCTCTCGAACTCCAATCGCGTGCGAGCCATCGCCGTTATTCTTCCCAACTTCCATGGTGCTCTCCACGACTGGCCGTGAAAATCCGCCACCCTCGTCATCAAGTACGAAAAAAAAGCCTCCGAAGTTCCACTCCGAGGTTTTGTTATGAGTTGGACTCGTCCGCCGCAGAAAGGTTATCGAGGAAAAAAGCTGTTCGTGTGGCGCGGACACTCCTGTCCGCGGCCCTTAGCAGTATTCGAGAACTGTGCCCACGGGTAACATTCAGCGCCAAGCAAAAAACAACAGCGCCCGCACCCCAGAATCTACTACTAGCCCATCACCGTAGTATGCTCCGGACGGATCTTATAAAGCACCCGCACTTCTCCCGGCTGCGAGTATGGGTATTTATCGACTCCCATGTATTTTTTCGCCATCTTGTTGATGTGTTCAGCGGCGCCTTCCTCGGTAATCTCAACCACCGTGCCGCGAATCTCCAGATAGCGGTACGGATTGTCAGGATCGATAATGGCCAGCGCCACCCGCGGGTCGCGGCGCACATTGCGGTCTTTCTGCCGTCCGCGGGCCGAGTTGAAAATAACGTATTGGCCGTCGAAGTCGCACCACACCGGCGTCACCTGCGGGCGTCCATCCGGCATGAGTGTCCCGAGGCTTGCGAAGGCGCGCTTCTGAAAGAGATCTGCGTATTTTTCTGGAATAACCGTGGTGGCCATCGCTTGCTGTCTCCTATAAATGATTTATTGCCGCTTCGCTGCAGATCCTCGTCTCAAATTGCCAATCAAAGATTTGCGAATCAGATTGCCAACCAAAGATTGCCCAACCGATTATAGATGCCGAAGGGCTAAGGTGGTGCAACGCCATTTCCCATTTTTCTTTTCGATGTCCTGTAGACTGGTAATCTTTTCGGAGCATTCTTCGCCTATGCGAATCACTAGTCTGCGAGGCAGTAGCATGAAGGTTATGAGTTCACCCCGGAGAGCGCCTCTAGATAGGCCGCTACTGCTCCTGTTTTTTTGCTTCCTATTCTTATCGGCGAGCGCTGTTCTCGCCCAGCCATCCTCCGGGCCGCCTCCGCCAACCGTTGTCTTCATGACCGATTTCGGTATCCTCGACGACTCAGTCGCGCTCTGCAAGGGCGTTATGTACGGCATCGCACCCAATCTCCGCATCGTCGACCTCACGCATCAAGTGAACGCATTTTCGATTCGTGACGGTGCCCGCTTCCTCTTTGGCGCCACGCCCTACTTCCCTTCCGGAACCGTATTTGTATCCGTCGTCGATCCCGGCGTCGGCAGTTCGCGCAAAGCAGTTGTAGTGAAATCGAAACGCGGCCAATTTTTCGTGCTGCCCGATAACGGCCTGATGACCATGGTCGAGGATCGCGACGGTATCGAAAGCATTCGTGAAATCACCAACCCTGACTGGATGGTGGGCTCCAAGATTTCCTCCACCTTTCATGGACGCGATATCTTTTCTCCCGTCGGCGCCCACATCGCGCGCGGCGACGACTGGACCAAAGTCGGCCTCCAAGTAAAGAAATTAGTCAGACTCGATCTGAAGCCCGCAGTAGTGGATGAGAAAGGCCTGACCGGAGAAGTAATTGCCCTCGACGGTCCCTACGGCAATCTCATCACCAACATCAGCGCCGAAGATTTTCTGAAACTAGGCTACCAACAGGGCGATCGGCTGAAGGTCAAAATTGCCGGACATGAAATCGAGATGCCGTTCGTTCGGACGTTCAGCGACGTCCCGCTGCAACAGCCATTACTCTTCATCGACTCCCGCGGAAGAGCCAGCTTCGCAATCAACCAGGGAAGCTTCGCGGCCGTGTACGCCACAGACCCTCCGCAACCAGTATTCATCCCCCGCAAAAAAAATTAACTCTCCCTAGAGACGCGGCAAGCCGCGTCTCAGCTCGTGTGGTGCGGACACTCTTGTCCGCGAACCCCTGCATGCAAACAGACAACGATCCCGCTCCACACCCACAGCAACACTACTCCCCGCTGCCCAACTCTTTCGCAATCCGCGGCAGCACAGCTTTCAACAGTGCAATAAACTGTCCCATAACTCTTCGCCCCACCTCCAGCACTTCGTTGTGATCCAGCGCCTTATCAAGAATTCCAGCAGCCATATTCGTCACGCACGAAATTGCCAGTACATCCATTCCCATGTGCCGCGCCGCAATTGCTTCGGGCACCGTCGACATGCCCACCAGATCGGCGCCAATCGTGCGCAGATATCGAATCTCCGCCGGAGTCTCATAACTAGGCCCCGCCAACCCCGCATACACGCCTTCACGCGGCGGAATGGAAAGCTTCTTCGTCTCCTCTAACGCAATCTCGCGATAACGTTTCGAGTACGTGTAGGTCATGTCCGGAAAGCGCGCTCCAAAGCGCTCGTCATTCGCGCCCGATAGCGGATTCTGCCCTTGCAGATTGATGTGGTCTTTCAGCATGACCA
>Ga0209332_1000044_pt1 | contig 30005 bp, 25 predicted proteins | sample BlaSpr_A8_OM3_M1_FD_187974 | JGI IMG/M metagenome (GOLD analysis project Ga0209332, IMG submission 187974) | Forest soil microbial communities from Thunder Bay, Ontario, Canada - Black Spruce, Ontario site 2_A8_OM3_M1 (SPAdes) (version 2) | ecosystem: Environmental > Terrestrial > Soil > Boreal...
AGAATCACTTCGTCGGGCGCGAGTGGCTGCTGTATGAGTGTTTCGGCTGTTTCCGGCTCAAAAAGATGATCCGCCATCAGCAGCAAGAAATTCTCTTGCATTGCGTTTCTGGCTTTTAGAGCGGACACGCCATTAGCTTTGTGGTAGTCCGGATTCTCCACAAAGGTTATTGATACACCGAGAGACCGGCCTTCAAACCAGTTGCGGATCAAGTCCGAGCGATATCCCACGACAATCACGAAGCTCTCGATGCCGGCCCGGTGCGCACGTTGAACGATGTGCTCGATGATGGGTTTGCCACGAAAGTCAACCAAAGGTTTGGGAAGACCGCCGGAGATCGTCCTGATTCGCGTCCCGTTACCGGCAGCGAGAATGAGACACTGGTTTACTTTTTTCATAGGACACCTTCACATCGAATCCCGAAAGACCTACGCGACCACTAAAATCCAAAAACCAACTTCCCCCTGAAAGTGCGAACTGCACTGTTAAGAAACTGCCCGAAGCGGAAGCTGTCCAAATCGTTCTGCACATCGCGATAGTTGGCGTGATTGAACAGGTTGAACACTCCAAACCCCAACTTCAAGGTGTGCTCCTTGCCGTGAAAGGGCAGCCCGAAGTTCCTAAGCACCTGAAGATCGAACGAATCAAACCGTGGGAATCGCTCATCGTTTCGCGCACCGACGAAATCACGCCTTTCGTTCACAACGGAATACGGAAATCCGGTGTGAATATCGAGGACTGGCATGAGCATCAACTTCCAAGGCGCGTAAAGCTCCCCCCATGTCAGGAAGCGGTTGGGCGCATCGAAGGCCAACGGACCGCGAGAGTTCGGCTGGATCACGGCTTGGGGGTCGTTCCCGAAGAACTGGTTGAAGTCGTTCAGATCGCCAGTGGCCTTTGACCGCACGTACGAGGCATTCAGAGTTTGTCGGTGTATCTTGTACTGGCCAGTTAGCTGAAACTCGCGATAAAAATCCCGTCCAGAGCTGGCCAACGACACCACGCTGCCCCCGGCAGTCGTTTCGGGATTTAGGGTCAAGTCATCAACGGTGTTTCGCTGTTGATAAGCGACCCGGAGCAGCAGGTTCTCCAGTACCTGGCGGTCCACTTCCACATTCCAACTCTCGCTTCGTGGGTTCTTCAATCCGCCAGAAATCACATTGGAGTACGGGACTGAAGAAGTCACATTACCTGCTGGATCAAAAGTGAGGACTGTGCGATCCGGAAAGTTGGGGAAGGCTGGGGCATTCAAAGGCACCCGATCGTAAAACAACCCCGCTCCAGCCTTTAGCAGAGTTCTGCGATCCGTTGTCAATGCGAATGTCAAACTGGCACGCGGGGCGGCATGTGTCGAACTGGTAATGGAGTCGTTGTCGAAGCGCAGTCCGAAATCCAGGGTGAGACGCGGACCAACTGTCCATTGATCTCCACCGAACCAGGCGACCTCGTTTTGTTGGATAGAAAATGTAGTTGGCGTGCCAAAGTTGATTTGTTCGAGTGTCGAACCTGCCGTACCGACGATCGACACCGGGAGGAACTGCTGACGCCCGTCGTAGGAACTATGAGACAAATCGAAGCCGACCTTCAATTCGTGGTCGCCCAGAAAATGTTTGGGGCTGAAATGGTAGAGCTCCTGCCATTCGACTCGACGCGTATCTCGATTTTGCCGATTAAAGAAGCCACCTTCCGTGGTTTCGACCAACATCTGATACGGAGCTTGACTGTTGGGAAATGTGTCTGCGTCAAACTCTTCATAGGCGAACCGCGAGGAGAGCAATGCGCCCGACTCCGCAACGTAGCTGTGTTGCGCAGAAATCTGATCTCCACGCTGGTGTAAGTTTGTGGTCGATGGCTGTGGGTTGAACGGATTGAGCCCAAGATAGTCAAACTTTTGTGGAAAGACAGCAACAAACAGAGTCGCGGTTTGTCGGTCGCTAATCTTCAAATCGAATTGGCTGAAAGAATCAAAGCTCTCGAGCGTTGTGTCGCGTTGCAGCGGCGGCAGACTCTCGACCGGCGTTCGGATGAACCGGTATTCCAGAGACTGGGTGAACGCGAGCCTGTTTTTTATCAGCGGCCCAGTGATGGTGGTGCGTGGCGTGAAACCTCCAATGCCAACAATGCTCCCGTCGCGATCTCTGGCCCGCGGAGCAAGATTTTGTATGGAGAAGTGAAATTTGTCGAAGTTGCTCGTACGGGTTTCTACGCTAGAGACTGCTCCGGTGAATTTTCCATATTCGGGGTCATAAGGGTTGGAAATCACCTGAACGGATGAGACCACATCAATCGGCAAGCTGATGGCTTGGCCCCCAGTCGCCGGATCAGTGACGTTTGCCGAATTCACCAGCCAGCCGGCCTGCGTCGCTTGCGCGCCCTTCATGTTGATCCGGCCGTCTGGTCCCCGGACTACTCCTGGAACCAGCGGAAGCAGACTGTCGATCTTCTCCTCTTGATTCGGTGCTTTCTCCACGACTGATTGACTGATGGTGTTGTGCTGAGCAGATTCGTCAGCTACGAAAGCCTCGATTGCGCTCACGTTTACGGTGTGGCTGACCATTGTCACTTTCATTTCGAGAGGGACAGTGGAGGACGCGCCCGGGGTCACCTCCACCGCGAGTCCGCCACTCAACCCACGAGCATTCGCTTCGATCTCGTATGTCCCAGGGGGAAGGCTATCGATCGCGAATGCTCCCTGTCCGTCCGACTCGGTTTCCTTGGTTATAGGGCCGTGAAGGACGATGCGAACGCTGGGCAAAACAGCAGGTTCTCCATTTGTGCCCTTCGTGAACACATCACCTCTTATTGATCCAGCTGCGGGGGAACTGCCTTGAGCGAAACCAAGGCTCAGGAAGAGCAAGATCGACAACGCGGTACCGGACAACTGTCGCAAGGCTGTTCCTCCTGATCACTTAAATTGCAATGCGCTGCCCAAACCATGGGCACCCGACGCGATTTGTTTCAAAGCGTTGAGAAAACGAGAGATGCAATGAATTCGGGCACAACCCACAGTGGATGGTGAGGTGTCACTTGAGTTCACTCGACTTGACATGTCGAAACCTTGTGACAGTCACGCAATTGTCATGAGAAAGAGAATGCGCGAGGCCGCGCTGCCGGAACGGACGTGGCGTACTCTGGCCAGAAAGAGAAAGCAGGGGCGAGTGCGGTGTTACCGGACGGCAGGGTTTCCTGGGTCAACGTGACGAAGTCAAAGCGATGGCGGCTTCGGGAATGATTGTCCGCGGTTCCTTGCTCCGAACCACATTCACGACGTAGTCCCGGTGATCGATGGTCAGAACCTTTTTCCCATACAGCCGTACCTGAACCAGTGTCTGGTCCTTCTGCGGAAGCCAGAACCCATCAATTTTCTGGTACTGCCGTACGAAGTCAGCGCGTTGTATCCAGAAAGACAGCTTTTTCGCGGGATGGCCTTCGATCCGTACCACCGAGTAATCCTCTACATCAATCCAAAGCTTCCCCTCAAACAAATACTTGTCTTTCCGCTTGGGCTGGACCTCGGCAACGAAGCAACGATACGGACCCACCTGTTGTTCGCCCAACAGGTTTAAGGAATAGTTGTCAGCGGAAATGGCGCTGTCATGATGTTCTTTGCCGGCTGCCGTTTCGATCTCGCTCTTGATGAGCGGATTCAGCGCCATATTTCGGACCACGCCTGAGCCAGACTCGGAAGTGACCGTGAAAGTCTTTTTGTCCGGGGAGAGAAACTCCATGCGTCCGACTTTCTCGGCGTGCACCTTTCCCCTGAGATCGATTACTTGATAAATCCTAAGTACTGTGTAATCGTGCAACGATGACTTGCGTTTTTCGTTGTGAGCGGCGAGTTGTGCAAGCACTTGGCTTTCGTTGACACCAAGCCTCAAAGGCTCGACGACCGCCGCGTCCCATTGTGGTAAGCCCACATCACCCGTCTGAGCCTGCGCCTCTCCCACACGCATGAACATCGCAAACATCGCGGTAGCTCCGATTGAAAGTGTGAGTTTGCTGCGTGACGTTGCTCTATCCTTTCGCCTCATGTCTCTTTCTCCAATTCATTTCTCCTGCTCTGTACCGATGGGCAGGCCAGCAAATCCCCACAAAACCTCAACGATTACCTTCCTTCAGGGAGGCGGGCTTCGACTGTTTAGGCGCAGTACGCGTTTGGCTTTCTATGGGCACCTCAAACGATTGATCCAATATATCGTTGTAGCGAATTGTGCGGTTCCCTACGAGCAGGTCACGCCCCGCAGCATATTTAACGGTTCCCTCGCCCAGCGGCGGCGTATACAGCACCACTTAAATTGTGTCGCCTACCTTGACCGAAACGTCATAACTCGCGGCGTCAGAGACGCCACTTCCGGCAGTTTTATGAACTTTAACTTCAGTGATGATACCCACTTGATACTTTGAGGTGGGCTGGCCAAACGCCAGAAACACCGTCAAAAAGATAAGAAACAGACCCACTAGCCTCAGCATACTTTGAACCTCTCGTCCGCTCCTGTTGGAGTTCCCCTTACCTCTAAAGCCTACCTATGTTTTCCTCCTGACTCAGAGTTGGCCGGTCAGGATCGCGGTTGGTCGCCCGGAAGCGGACAGGTTTGATTGTTTGATCGTTTTCGCAATGTTGCGGGCCAGGTTGTGGGTAGCCCGCAAATTGCTGCCGAAGAAGCGAACGTCGCCATTCACGGTGCGCTCTAGAACGACCTTACCCTCTCGTGTAAGAAGTTGACTCCGTACAGTTAACTTCGTGGCGCCGCTCACGGTGGTCACTGCACGCTGAGTTTCGCTGCCAGGCGTGTACTTCTCTACAGTTGTTTTGAGCACCAGCAAATTTGGAACTTCGCTGGCCTTCAGGTCGCCGTCGCGGAACACCTGCTGGAATTGCTTTGTCTTTTTCAATTCGTCCAGGAGATTTTCGTAAATCGCGATTTGGAACGAATAGGCGAGGTCCAGGTTCCCAGGGGCAACCTGATCGACTTGAACGCTCCTGCGCGTGGCGGAAGTCCCATTGCCACCGGAGGAGTTCGCGGCCCCAGTCTGGCCAGGCAGCTGACCAGGAAGTGCAAGGATGACCGCCACCAACGCGATCAGATAAGCGATCGATAAATTACATTTACTTGTTTTCATGCCTGGCCTCCATAGCGCTTTCTTTCGTTAACTGATCTTGGTGGGAACTGATGGTTACGCCTCGAGCTATCAGTTCATTCCTTACAAGCTCGCCCTGTCCTTTTGTTAACTGAAAAATCGCACCATGAATTCCTCCATCAGCGTCCACATATTCCAGAGTCAGGGTGTCGTACTTCTTATGGGCGAAGAGACTGACGACTCGGCCACCACCGAATGGAGCCGCCGTCTTGCCCAATGTCATTGGCAAGCCGCCGACCTGCTTGCTCTCCGCACCCAGAAAGACATCCCGAACTGATGCAATCTTCACGTTCGCGCCAGGCTTCCCGTTCTGCTGGAATTGCAGCGAATCGTCCTGAACGGACAACGTCCCGGTGCTGTTGTTCCTCGCGTTCGTGAATCCCAGCAGATGAATCGCCCGAGTGCTGAATGATGCGCTCGTGTTCCCGCGCTGCGTAATTTGCTGCGCTGGCGCAGCCAGGCCACAGCAAATCAACACAGCCAAGAACCTCGAAACGGAGCGGAGCTCCGGGCGGCGAGTCTGCCTTGGCATTGGTAAAACAAAAAAACGATTCATTTTTCCTCCAATCGCGGCGTGGGTGTCGAGGGAAGCTCGTAACCCTTTCGACTACCCTAGCAATTACCGTGCCGCGACTCGGACGTGTCTGCACTCTGGGACCGGGCTTTAGCCACGTGTTCGCACATCAACAGAGCGACAGTGGCGCATAGAACACTCCCAACCGGTGTCACTCAACTTGACAGAAACGTCATAGCTAGTGACATCAGCGCCACATTTTTCTGCAACCGAGGCTGCTTGATGTCAGTGATGGTGTCCACGGTTGTCCGTTCGAAACACAATGTCGAGCGCGCCCGGCGAAAGGCAGTAGTCGTTATCATCGGGATCGAGTTCGTCCACCGGCTCGCGAATGCTCGTATCAGACGTGAGACATGCATGACATTAGCATCGCTCAGGGCAGACCTCGGGACGATCACCATCAGGAATGGCAGTATCGTTAAAATTCTGCGAATAACACATTGGCTCTCACGTTCGTCCTGTTATGCGGCGGGACTTGACGGCCTAGATTCAGTTCGGTGCAACGGTTCTACTTCGACCAATTCCTCAACGGCCCCTAGAACTTATAGCCGGCCCACAATGCCCAGTAATTGAGGTTGCGGCCTGGCTGACTCTCTTTAACGAATCTCCCCGCATAGAAAATTCCGTAGTCGGCTTGGAGCCAGAGGTGACGATTCGCTTGCCAGTGCACCTCCATGCCTGGACGATGCCCGACGAAACGCGCGTCGCTCTTTCCTGCGGGAATAATCAGAAATCCGGGGACGGAATATACACCGTCGCGCAAACTTTCTCGCCACTGAAATATCCAATCAACAGAGGCCGTCACGCTGTGCGGCAAGGCCGTTTCAACATGAGGGTGTACGTCGATAAAGTTGATGGGACCAGGACCTGCCGTGGCGAGGATGCCAAAATAATTGCCCTTCGGGAACAGGGGATTGAACGTGCCAAGCGTATTCGTCCTAGGATCGTCGCCACTCGATATGTCTGCCTTGGCGCTGAATCGCGGTTTCAGCGGAACAGTCGGAAACCGGTACCCGGTTTCCGATGCCACAGTCCATGCCCGGATATTTGCGGAACCGAAGCTGCCAAATTGCCAAAGCGCTTCATAGTCGAAATCCCAACCGGGTTTCGTTTGGGCGACAGGACGAGAGAGACGCGCACCGATGCTGTGCCGCTCCTCTTGGCCGACACCTCGGTTGAATGCGGCTGTCTTTCGGTCGAGACCAAGGTAGTAAGTCTCCAGAGTGATGCTCTTTGTCAAAGGTCGGACGCCATACACGCCCCAAAATTCGACTGAGTGGTCGGGCGCATTGTCAAAAAATCCGGGCTTGTCCAAGTCCGGTCGCATGGCGAAGCCGTCAATCTGCCAACGGCCGATGCCGGTCTTTACCTTGAATCCGTCAAAACTCAAGCGGACATTTGGGCCCTCCCTCACATCGATTATGCGACCAGATCCGTATTCCATCTCCTGTCTGCCGGCTCTGAACTTGATCCAGTTTCGATCATCTCCCGTTCCGACTTCGAAAAATGCGGCCTGAAAATCCAGTTTCTTTTCGTCGATCGGCCTCGGACCGCCGATACGGTAAGAATTCAAACCGCTTTTTAGCTCCACGAACGAGCGGACGTGCTTGCCATAGTGAACGTCAAGGTAAAACATGTAACGTTCGTTGAAATAGCCGTTCATGAACGGCTGTTGGCCCCAGTTGTCGTTTCCAATCTGTTCCCAAATCTCGCGAGCTTCGCCGCCCATGGATAGGAACCAGCCATTCCGCCCTGATCGCAAAGGAATATATTTGATGGGATCCCAAAAATCCTGTCGTTCCGCGGAATCGGCAAGGAAACTCCAATCGTCGTCCTCGCGAAGCAAGTGATAGGTTGGTGCCGGAAGGGGGGATTCGTTAATCGGAATCGATTGGCCTTGCGAGAGCAGCGAACCCACAGAAGACAGGACGATCAATATCACAACGGTTCGCATCTGTATCTTCCTTGTCATGCCGTGTGCGGTCCTGCTTCTTCCATCGCATCATCTGTTTGTGTCCTATTTCTTCGTTACTGAGTGGATCTCAGCGATGTATCCTCCCGGAAACCTGACAACAACGGCCTCTCGCTCGTCAGTCTTGTACGGAGGAACAAGCACATCCGCACCAGCGGCTTTGGCCTTGGTAAGCGTCTCCGAGAGATTCGTCACCTCATATCCCATCATCTCTCGGCCGTAGGGGTATGGAAGGTGACCGTCAGTAACAAAAGCGGTCAACTTCCCGAACTTTGATTCGATCCTCACTCGCCGGTAGATCTCCGCAGGTCTTCCGATTTCGACGCCTGGTGCCTGCGCATCATCAGACACGACGGTTCCATGGGAGAAGGCAAGAAAGCTGCGTACGAAGGCGTCCACTTTGACCGGTGACACATAGACCCGATTCTCCGGAATTGTCTGGAGCGGAGTGTAAGACGGCGAAGTGGTATGCCAATACAATTGTGTGTTGACACCGCCGGGCCATTCAATAATCGCGTCTCGACCGATCGGATCGTTGAAGGGAGCGACGAACACGTCTGCGCCAGTGGCCTTGGCGGCTCGGACCGCTTCGTCCATGTCGGTGACCAAGTAGCCCGTACGCTCCAAGCCGAATGGATATGGAATCGGTGTTTTGAACCCAAAAACCGATACCGAGCCCACGGGGGTGAGAACCAGCTGCGACATAGTGCTGCTCTGGGTCGGAGTTACTGTGAAGACTCCCTGCTTGGTCGTTGTGCCGCCAAATGTTGCAAGCAAGCTCGCGACGAAGCGATCAAAATCTTCCGGCGCCACGTAGACGTGTGTTGTGTCGTACTGCGGCCCGACAGTTACGCTTAGGGTTTCGGTTGTCTCCGCAGTTTGGGCGAAAGTGGTGACGTGCGAAGATCCAACCGCTAAACCTAGCGCCAGAACTAGCGCTACGCACGTTCCAACGGTAATTTTGTTGAAGCGCATTTCGTCTTCTCCTAACTTGACAATCATTTAGTTCGCTCGACAACCTCGGGCGCTGACTCTGCTAAAGCGTTTCGGACGGCCCCCGAATCATAGCGTTCGCCGACAAGACTGATGGCCACAGCACGCGGAACATCGAGCTTCTTTGTTTTGACCCAGATCCCCAACTGTTCGCCAAGCACCATTCCTAACAGGCCGAGTAAGGCGATGATAGGCGGCGCAGGACTCTTGACCCGGATGAGCCCGTAAAGAGCACCCACACCCAGACCAACTACAAACGATAAGAACAACCCTTTCATTTCCATCCCTCCTCCGTCGCTCCAATCAGAATGCAAAGCAGTCGCAACCCAGCCCCCAAAGGCCGAGGTCGCCCAGCACTTGCAAGTGCGATTTCGCCCGGTCAGCTGCGGAGTCCTCGATGTGCGAACAGGAAGCGGAGTGGGACGCGCCAACAGCCTGGTGCTCACCCTTTGCATAACCACCATATTCTTTGACAGGAGACCAGCTTGGACTCACCGGTAATGCTGGCGGCGCGAGGTTTGAGAATTCTTCGGTGGCATAAACGATCTTCCCACCTACGATGGTGAGCACGGATTCGAGCTGCTTGATCTTCTCATCTGGAATCGAGAAATAATCCGCGGAAAGAACGGCCAAGTCCGCCAGCTGTCCGGGAGCAAGCGCTCCCTTCTTACCATCTTCTGTTGAAAACCAACTGCTGCCCATCGTGTAGAGCTTGAGTGCTTCCGCTCGATCGAGCCGATTCTCTTTCGGATACAGACCAAGACCGCCTATGGTCTCGCCAGTAATAAGCCAATAGAGCGATAGGTATGGGTTGTAACTTGAGACGCGCGTTGCGTCTGTGCCCGCCCCTACTGGAACGCCGATCTCGAGCATTCTCCGAATTGGCGGTGTGCGTTTGGCTTGCTGCGCCCCGTATCGCTTGACAAAGTACTCACCTTGGAATGCCATGCGGTTCTGCACGGCGATACCTCCGCCGAGCGACTTCACACGCTCGATATTGCGATCGCTGATGGTTTCGCAGTGATCGAAGAACCAGTGCAGGCCGTCAAACGGAATCTCTCGATTCACGTCTTCATAAACGTTTAATGCTCGCTCGATCGTCTCGTTGTATGTCGCGTGCAAGCGAAACGGCCAGCGATTTTCTACGAGATGTCTAATGACGGCTTTCAGCTCGCTTTCCATAACGGGGAGCATGTCCGGCCGTAGCACAAGAAAGTCTTCGAAGTCCGCGGCGGAAAAAACCAGCATTTCCCCTGCGCCATTGACGCGATAGAAATCATCGCCGGCCCCAGCCTTTGTCATTTTGGTCCAGCTCTGGAAGTCGGCCAGTTCCTGTTTTGGTTCCTGAGTGAAGAGGTTGTAAGCAAGCCGAAGGGAAAGTTCTCCATTGCGGTGCAGTTCGTTCACAACGGCGTAGTCATCGGGATAATTCTGAAAACCGCCGCCCGCATCAATGACACTGGTGATTCCGAAGCGGTTTAGCTCACGGAAAAAGAGCCTCGAAGAGTTGAGCTGGTCCTCGCGCGAAAGTTTCGGCCCCTTGGCCAGGGTGGAGTAGAGAATATTTGCGTTCGGCTTCGCGATGAGAAGCCCTGTGGGATTCCCGTGACGATCGCGTTGAACTTCGCCGGCCGGAAAGTCCGGAGCGTTCTTGTCATAGCTCAGAGCTCGCAGCGCGGCTCCGTTCAAGAGCGCTCTGTCATACAAATGCATCACGAAGACCGGCGTATCTGGCGCTACAGCGTTGATCTCATCAAGCGTTGGCATCCGACGCTCGACGAATTGAAGCTCTGTCCACCCGCCGATAACTCGGACCCACTGCGGAGCAGGCGTTCGAGCAGCCTGCTCTCTCAACATGCGCAGAGCATCGACGAGCGAAGGCACACCATCCCAGCGCAACTCAAGGTTGTAGTTGAGCCCGCCGCGGATCGGATGCATGTGCGAATCATTGAGTCCAGGGATGACGGTGCGCTGCCGGCCGTCGATGACGCGGGTCGCCGGCCCACGTAGACGCAGAATGTCTTCATTTCCACCGGTGGCAGTCACCTTTCCATCAGTAATAGCGATCGCCTCGACAAATGAGGGCACTCCATTCGTGGCGATCTTGGCGTTGTGCAAGATGATTTCAGCAGACACAGGAATCTCCTATTCGTTTTCCTTCCCCTTGTGAGAGAGAGGACGGAAGCAAGCTTCCGCCCCCTTGTTTGTTACTTGTGAGCCACGGCGGCAGTGGGAACGACGTATTCGGGGAACTTCGTGGCTGGAGCACCGTGCACCATCGTGTACGCGTACTCGACTCCGATCCCATACGCTCCGTAATGGTTCTTCACAATGTCCATCACGGCATCGTAAGTTTCCTTGTGAGCCCAGTCGCGCTGCCACTCCAGCATGGTTGAGAGTGACGTCACGGGTTTCGCCCCCGCCTGGATTACTCGCTTCATAGCGTTGTCATGAGCGAGTTGACTCACGTCACCGCAGCAATCTTCCACCACATAGACTTCGTAGCCGTCGTGAATCGCCTGGACCGTCGGAAGCGCAACACAAGTCTCGGTCCAAAGGCCGGCGATGAGAATCTTCTTGCGTCCGCTTTTTTCGATCGCGGCGACAACGTTTTTGTCGTCCCACGAATTCATAGATGAACGCTCGATGGGTTCCTGCGCCGGGAATACGGCTCGCAGCTGCGGCCACATGTTCCCGCTGAAGGACTTCGTCTCGACCGTGGTCAAAATCACAGGTACACCGAACACCCTTGCGGCTTTTCCGAATGCTACGGCGTTGTTGATGATTCCTTGGCGATCGAAATTGCTTGTTCCAAACAGCATTTGGCCCTGATAGTCGATCAGCGCCACGACGCAATTGTCCGGAGTCAAGAGTCCCTTCTCGCTAAGCTTGGGACGATTTCCGTTTGATGAATAACTCATTCATTTCTCCTTCTTGTACTGGTGATACCAGCAGTCCTAAGTTGATCGCGAGGCTCGCGACCTGAAGCGAGAGTTTGCAGAGTGGTTGGCCCGGCAAGGTTTCTTCGCAGCTAGATTGCGTGATAGCTCGCGCATCCACTGTGCCGAAGTTAACTCTGCACCTTCGTTCACGAACATTGCTTTTGCACGAAGAGGGCCAAAGTGGAACGGTCACCCTCAACCCGCAACCCTCGCGATATACGAGCGCGTGAAGCCGCAGATTGCCGTGAGTCAAGCGTGAAGAAGTGTCATGTGATAAGCCGTGTCATGAACATGACGCCAGACATCAGTCACCTTGGGTCGGTTTCGCGAGAAGGAAACGACAATATGTTCAACTGCACCGCAGCTGATGGCGAGTAAATCTGATTTCCATCTCCTTCGAACGTGATGGCAGATGAATTGCTTTGATACACGGCGACGAGGCAATGAACAACAGTGAACCGCAAGGCCTGAAGTTGGTGCGGAAATGCGGTGGATATACTCCACCGCTCTCACGTCAAAACGAAACTTCGCCACTGGGTGTTCTCCCGGGAGGAGACATGGCAATTCCAACGCAGTACACCTCGCGAAGAACCGTTCCACTGCCGCCCGAAGAGGAGGTACGCAAGGTGATTGGTGACACCTACGATCCCCATAAAGTCCTCAATGTTTTTCAGATGTTTGCCGGAACCGGCGATATGTACTTCGCAACCGTAGGGCTTGTGCGCGCGATCTTTCAGGCTGAAGGGATCAGCCCGAAGATGCGAGAACTGATCATTCTGCGTTGCGCGAAGGTTCTCGATTCGCCCTATGAGTGGCAAGCTAACGCTGTTCTCGCAAAGAACATCGGGTTGTCTGACGACGAGATTCTTGCCGCGGGCTGCGATGCCCCTGTGGAAGGTATCGATGCCCAATACGTGCTGGTGTCTAAGGCGACTGACGAGCTGTCCATGACTGGAACCTTGCGAGACGAGACCTTAAGCGCCTTGCTCAGCAGCTTCGATGTAGATATTTGCCGTAAGTTGATACTGATGATTTCCTGGTTCAATCTTTTGAGTCGCTTCAACAATGGGTGCCGCGTGCCGCTAGAGACAACGGACAAAATCGGCTCCAACAAATCACCGCTCAATGGTTAATTTCGTTTATGCGGGAAGACTTTACGCGAGATGACGAACGAAAGGCTAAAGACCCCATTCTGGTCGTCGTCGCTTGATTTTGGAGTTGAACAGAATGCTAGAAGCTATCTTAAGTGAAGTTCGTGCGGAAGCACCGTGGATAGCATGTGAGCATGACCTCCTTTTCGGCGCATGCTCAATAACGACCCCGGAATCGAACCGGAATTCTGAAAGTCGAGGGAACCGATGAAGACAGGTAACGTGTTGCGTCGAGTCTACGGTGTGACAGCAGCACTCATTGGGGTGCTCTTCTTTTTCATCATTGTTGGAGTGTTCGGCTTGCCATTGGCGATTGCTGGGCTGGTCGTATTCGTACTCGGTGCTGTTGTGGTCTGCCGCGTATTCCCCACCGAGGGTGCGAGATTATGAAACTCGATCCTTCCATTCTCGCCAGAATTCAATTTGCCTTTACGGTGAGCTTTCACATCATTTTCCCGACGATGTCAATCGGGCTTGCTTCCTTCCTAGCTGTGATCGAAGCGCTCTGGCTGAAAACCAAGAACCCCATATACCTCCAGATCTATCGGTTTTGGCTCAACATTTTCGCTATGGGCTTCGGGATTGGTGTTGTCACCGGAATTGTGCTTTCGTTCGAGTTTGGTCTCGGATTCGCTCGCTTCGCACAGATGGCTGGACCGGCCATTGGTCCCTTGATCGCACTAGAGGTCTTGACCGCCTTTTTCCTGGAGGCAGGCTTTTTGGGAATCATGCTCTTTGGTTTTAATCGCGTCGGCCCGAAGCTGCACTTTTTCGCAACCTGCATGGTGGCTCTGGGTACGCTTCTATCGGCTTCGTGGATTCTCTCCGCCAACAGTTGGATGCAGACTCCGGCTGGAGTCGCAATTCATGATGGCCAATTGACCGTCGTGAACTGGCGTCACGTGTTGATGAATCCGTCCTGGCTCTACCGACTGCCTCACATGTTGACAGCGGCCTACCTAACGGCATCATTCATGGTCGCGGGAGCAGGTGCTTGGTATCTGTTGCGCGGCAAGTACCAGGATTTTGCACGGAGGACTGTCGCTCTGGGAACCGCTTTCGCGACAGTCTTGATCGCCGGACAGGTTTTCATCGGAGACATTGTCTACGGCACCATGCTCAAATACCAACCGTCAAAGATGCAGGCGGCCGAGGGCTTCTGGGAAAAACAATCACAGTCGCCGGCACCGTACTACTGGTTCATAATTCCGGACCAAAAGAATCAGCGAAATCAGTTCGCGCTGGGAACACCCTATCTCGGAAGTATTTGGCTGACCCACAGCCTCAACGGTCGTGTCGAGGGTCTGAAAAATACACCACGCGAGCTCCAGCCCAGAATGGCACTCGTATTTTTTGCATTTCGAATCATGTACTGTTTGGCGATGCTCATGTTCGCCGTGGGAGTCGCTTCACTTTGGTTGCGATACCGCGGGACGCTCTTCGATTCTCGATGGTTTCTTTGGATGCTGGTCTTCATGACCCCATCCGGGATTATTGCGACATTGGCGGGGTGGTATGTTGCAGAGACTGGACGACAACCATGGGTCATCTATGGCATCCTGAGAACTGTCGACGCAGTATCTCCTGTTCCTTCGCAAGCTCTCCTGTCGACTCTGATCGCGTTCGTCTGCGTTTACGCCGTCTTCATCACTGCCTTCCTAGTCTTTACATTCCGCATTATCCGCCGCGGGCCTGTGGAAGCTCCTGCTTACGCAGAAGCGTCTGGTTCTATAAAGAACGCATTCCGGCCGTACGTTCTAGACAGCCCGAAACGATTGGCGGATAACCAGTTCTCGGAAAGGAGTTGAAAGAAATGGATCTCCCACTGCTGTCGGCTTCCTTCTTGGCGTTCACACTTACCCTTTATGTGATCCTGGACGGCTTTGACTTAGGAGTAGGGATCTTGCTCCTATTCCAGCCAGCGAAGGCATCACGTGATCATATGGTGGACTCGATTGCACCAACCTGGGATGGCAACGAGACTTGGATCATCATGGCTGGTGTAACACTGCTCGCTGCATTTCCAATTGCATATTCAATTTTGTTACCAGCCTTCTATCTTCCGGTGATACTCATGCTTCTTGCGTTGGGATTTCGAGGCGTCTCATTCGAGTTCCGTGCGCAGTCAAAGCAGCATCGTCGTGAGTGGGACGTTGCGTTCGGAGTTGGCTCGCTAGTTGCCGGGCTGATGCAGGGACTCATTTTGGGTGGCCTCATGCAGGGGGTGACCGTCCAGGACCGGCATTTTGCGGGAAGTGTTCTGGATATCTTTCGTCCTCTACCCATAATCAGTGGCATCACCCTTCTGTTCGGCTATGCCGTACTTGGAGCGGGATGGCTCAAACTGAAATCGAATATGTCGCTGCAACACTTTGCGAGTGGTTCCCTTCGTGTTTCTGCGCCGGCCTTTGCTGTTTTCTTCGGCATAGCTTGCTTCTATGCGGTCAGAATCCAGCCCGGGGTTCGTGCGCAGTGGGCGTCACATGGGATCACTCTTGCTTGCCTTGTTGGTTTATTTGCTATTGCGGCAGGAACGTTAACGGCACTCCCCGAAAAGAATAGGAACGCACTGCCGTTCTCGCTCGGCCTGTTGCTCTTTGTTGTGGGTATCTCAGGGACAGCTCTTATTGTATTTCCAGAGGTCGTCCCGTTCAGTGTGTCACTTTGGGATGCAGCATCATCCTCCACCAGCCAAGGATTGGTGATGATCGGCGCCGCTTGTGTCACTCCGCTAGTGCTCGCGTATTCCGCGTTTGCTTATTGGATTTTCCGGGGCAAAACACCTGAGAACGGATGGGAAGGATGAGGACTCAGCGGCGCCAAATTCTGTGGTTCTGTGCAATTTATGGATTGTCTCTAGGGACTTTCGCTCTTTTCGCGATGCTCGTCCGAATCGTACTGAGATGGACTACTTGAATGATTGCTAGTCCTAACCGGCGAAATGGGATCCCGCAAGAGCCGCGTTGCTCCACTGCCGGCGAGACGTGTTTTGCAATCATTCCGTTCCCCCCGGTGAGAAAAGTCAAAATGATTCTCCCGCTAGTTCTTCGCTTTTCTTCCAGAGCGCCTCACCATTGTTCGGATCGAGCGCATATCCGCGTACTCCTTCGCTGCTCGCGGTGATAGGAACGTCATCTGGCACGACCTTACCGACGTGGCAGTTCTCGCAGTAATGTCCACCGATCTCGTCAGCGGGAGCAACCACCGCGGTCCACACCGAAGTTGCGGCTCCTTGAGGAATGGTCTTCAACTGGGAGGGTGCCTTACCCTCTGCCGCGAGCTGCTGGTTCATATGCTCGATCATCTTTCTAACAACGCTCGGATCCAAGTGTCGATCCAGCTCAGTCTGAATGCCTCCTGGATGTACAGCTGCAGCACGCACGCCACGGTCCCGGTGCCGTTTGTCGAAGGCAACTGCGAAGAGGATGTTTGCCGTCTTGGACCTCCCATACGCAACGAAGGGCTCATAGGGCGTCCGCTCAAAGTTGGGATCCTCGAGGTCCACATTGGAGAAGCGGTGACCCGCGGAAGACAAGCTGATCAGCCGCCCACCTGCCCGGATAAGAGAAGCAATCCGGTTGGCCAGTACAAAGTGGCCCAGGTGATTAGTGCCGAACTGCGTCTCGAAGCCGTCAGCCGTACGACCGAAGGGGGTGGCCATCACACCCGCGTTGGCGATAACAACGTCGAACGGTTCGCCCCTTTCCAAGAGGTGACCACTGCAGTCTCGCACGCTTTTAAGATTAGCCAGGTCAAGCTCAACTATTTCGAAGCTACCGCCTTTGGCCGCACTTTCCCTGCGTACCGATGCAGTCGCCGCTTCGGCCTTTTTCAAGTCCCTGGCCGTGCCAACAACCTGCGCACCATGTGCTGCAAGCGAGCGCGCAGTTTCAACTCCCAGTCCGGCCGAAACCCCGGTGACAAGAATCCTTTTGCCTTGCAGATCGATCCCAGCTAAGACATCGTCGGTGGTTGAAGTCGGCCCAAATACCCTTGTTCCTGACGTTGCGCTAAATACGGTACCCATGTTTGTCATCCTTTGTCACAGAGATTCCTCCGGAAGCTTCTGTACGCGTCATAGAACAGCAACTCAGATACCAAACCAAGAAGTTCGCACCCTGATGAATGCTCAACGCCGTCAGGCGACGCATCTGCGTCAAAAGTGTTGCCACTTGCAGATGACAACTCGAGAGAAGTGATCCGTTGAGTGACGCAGCGTTCTACTTCGCGACTTCGCCGATGCAGGATCGGCCCTCGCTCGAAGCGGACGTCGGTTTCAAGCTCGATTCCAGAGAAGACACCCCCATCGGAAAACAACTCGAAGTATGGAGTGCAGAAACGAGCCCCTTCCCTGATACTGTTAGTGCTGATGCCCGGTAATACTAGAAAGAGATAAAGGTTCGAATTGTAGAGGACAGTAACTTTTTCGAGTAGAGGAAGACAACGGCCGCAGCAAGACCGCTGTGCACGAGATTACGCATGACCTTAGAAGCGCCCGAAAGTCCAAAGCCGCCTGCGAGTCGCCGCAATAGTGTCAAGAAGGTTATGTTTGCGTCGAGTACCGCCGTCTTCAATCGCTCCAAAGAAGAGGCGGTAGCTACATAACGATCTATATTCTTGAAGTCGTCAGCAGGAGAGCTGTAGACAAGCGGCACAATGCTAGGTGCTGCGATGAGATCCCCGTGGGTCTGGTCGTCGGTATATGCATAATTACGAGTTCACGATCGGGCTCGGACTGAACGCTGATTACCGTATACCGTCAAGCTGGAGTATCGACCAAGTCGTTCACGACATCACCTTGAGCTGCGCCGTTCACGCAGCTCATGCAACTGAGTCGTAGCGCGTGATGGTCCGAGTTATTAGGCTCTCCAATTCCATGTTATAACCAGTAGTTTTAACTTGCGTTTTGTAGGGTCTCTTCTTAGATCATCTGGGCGGTGTTGGATGATCTCCAGTGCTGTTTCCACGACTTTCTCTCTGAACGAGTCAAATTACTTATGCAGCCGCTGAGGCGTACGACGGCTTGGTGCAAGCACTGGCCGCATGTGCCGCGCAATTTGTGATCGCGCGCGCGTCAGCTGCGCCTTGACCGTTCCCTGGGGCACTCCCAGGATTCGGGCTGTCTCAAAAATTGAGAGCCCATCCACTATACGCAGCTGAAATGTTCTTCGCAAAGCAGGCGACAACCGTGCTCCGCATTTTCGCAAGAACGCCATTAGTTCGGAATTTCGAAGCTCCTCTTCCGGGCCGGGCCGCTCGTCGGCGAGTCCTTCCGATAGAGAGCGCGGTTGTTCCTTTCCGAACTGCTGGTCCAACGAACAATGAATCCGGCGTGGTCGTTTGCGCAATTGCATCAGTGCGCAGTTGCGGACAATCGTCGTCAACCAAGTAGATATCTGCGACTGCCCCCTAAACTGATTTATATGTTTGTAAGCGGCCAAAAGGGCTTCCTGCACCGCATCCTCTGCGTCAGTTGCATTCCCCAGAAGTCGGAAGGCACAGCGATAAAAAGACGGCATGCGGAGCAACAGAACGTCCTGCAATTTCTGAGTTGCGCTTTGGTGGTCGAACGCCTCGATGCGCTGACTCTCTCTGCGTACGGCTGCTTCCGCCATATCGTTTCTCCATTCCACAAGGGAAAAGCACGTGTCCTGCCAAAGGACCGGTCGCCGCGTCACACGTCATCTACCGCAAACAGAGGGGACAGGCTGTGTCAATCAGGCTCCTCAAGTGACTGGCACGCACGACGTCGGCCGCTTCTCCTAGGGACCGCTTTGGCAGACGGCGTGCTTGTTGCGCCAAGAAGAGGGGCAATTCGGAGGATGTATGGCAAAGATAATCGAATTCCATATTCCGCAAAGGTTTCGCAAAGTTGCAAAGTGGTTGCCGCCAAACGAACGCGGCAAGCTGCTGGAGTTTTCGATGGCGGTACGAAAATCCGCGTGACAGGAAGCGCGACGCCCGGATCACGTCATGCGCGTCATTCTCATGACTTCTGCTCGTCGTGTCAGGGCAATGACTCTCGGCAATCTTGAGTTTCGGTCGTAGCCCGTGCGCCGGCGCCTGATTGCTTAACGGGCTCGTTGCGCGCTGAAGGGGTTTCGCTCAGGCTGTAGGTACTAGCAGGCTGCAGAGGTCGATTCCCGTCTCGCCATGGCATCAACGATGCCGCATGCTCGTTGGCTCCCCCGGACTTTGACGAAGCCGCCTGAATCCATCTTCTGATTGATCCTCGTTGTCGCTATCGATTGAGGGGTTTTGTAGTGATGGAGATGAAATTGCACTGACTGACAGATGTAGAGCAGCCAGTACCGGATTACTGAAACAACATGGACAAGAGCGCACAAGCTCGCGGCATCCGCAGGGTGGTCTCCACTCATATGCCTACGGTTCTTGGCGTCTTCGACCTGATCGGCTTTGAACGAGAAGACATGGCCAAACGAGAACGAGAAACTGCCTTGGTGATGGCCCTTGGCGATCTGCACGACGGAGTGCCCTTGCTGCGCGTTCATTCGCAGTGCCTCACCGGCGAAGTGCTGGGATCTCTGCGCTGTGATTGCCGAGGGCAGTTGGAACTCGCAATGTCGGCCATCGCAGACGAGGGATCGGGTCTGGTGATCTACGAATATCAGGAGGGCCGTGGCATCGGGCTCATGGCAAAGCTGAGAGCTTATGCCTTGCAAGACCAAGGTCTCGACACGATCGAAGCGAACGAATCTCTAGGTTTTGACGCTGACTGCCGTGATTTCAGTCTGGCCGTGGCTGTCCTGCATGAACTCAATATCCGGCAGGTCCGCCTGATGTCAAACAACCCGCAAAAAGTTGAAGCACTAACAGACGGCGGAATCGAAGTCATCGAACGGGTTGCCTGCGAAGCGCCGCCAAGCCCTTATGCATTGCCGTACTTGCGGACCAAGAAGGAAAAGATGGGACATTCGCTCACGATCATGTGAACGATTGGAGAAATTGGCATTAATCGGAGCACCTATGTCTAGTCAGCAGCTTAGTGCAGTGGATCTACTTGTTTCGTCCGACGTTTCGCGTGTGTCCGGCGGTGATGAGCGCTGCGATGTGTCCCCGGCAATGAAGTTCGCCGAGATCGAGAAGTCACTCGGCGAGTTGCGATCAGGGCGCATGATCGTCATTGCCGATGATGAGGATCGTGAGAATGAAGGCGACCTCGTGGTCGCGGCAGAGATGGTCACTCCTGCAGTGATCAATTTTATGGCTACCTACGCGCGGGGTTTGATTTGTCTCGCGATGACCGGCGAGCGGCTTGACCGTTTGGAGTTGGGACCCATGGTGCTCCACAACACCGCGAACCTTGGCACGGCATTTACCGTCTCGATCGATGCACGAGCAAGAGGTGTAACCACCGGAATCTCGTCGTACGATCGTGCTCAAACCATCTTGGCCGCGGTCGACCCCCGAACTGGCCCTGAAGACTTCGCGCGGCCTGGTCATGTGTTTCCCCTGCGCTCACGGCCCAACGGCGTTCTCGAAAGACGGGGCCAAACAGAAGCGTCGGTTGACCTCGCACGATTGGCAGGGTTGCATCCCGCCGCGGTGATCTGCGAAATCATGAACCGCGATGGAAGCATGGCGCGAGGCTCCGATCTGGCAAGGTTCTGCTCCGAGTTTGGCTTCACGATGGCGAGTGTAGCGCAGCTCGTTCACTTCAGGCTCGCTACGGAATCAGGCCTTGCGCGAGCTAGCCAGTATTAGCGCCCAGGTCAATTCGATTGTTGGCGCTGAGCACTTCTCAGGAATGGTTTAGCGGCCGACTTCTGCACCATAATTATCTGCATGGATTCGATCCAATTTGACTAGGTGGACATGAAGCGTGCTACTGAAGAGACAGGCACTCGTATTTAGTGATCGCAACCGCGATGCAAGCCCAGACTCACGAAGTCCCGATCATTAACTTCGCAAGGCGACTAACACATGCTGGGCCGGTCAGTGTTATCTGTATGCCTCTTGCGTCAGGTGTCATCTGCGTCGTCACGCAATTGCGAAAACGAATTCCAGCCCGATGTTTATAAAGCGTGGTTTGTGGCAGCAACTCTCATGGCACGGCAATTGCATGAACGCGATGGGTAACGCTTGTTAAGAAGAACGGATATGGCGAGAAAAACAGTGGCGGAGTTGCTGGTTGACGTTCTGGCTGAAGCCGATGTCGAGACGGTCTATGGAGTACCGAGCATATCGCGAGGATATCAGCTCGCGTGAGGCTGCTCTGAAACTAGGTTTGCTCAATGCAGAACAGTTCCACTTATGGGTACGCCCCGAGGAGATGACTCGCCCGCTAGGAGGAAAGCAATGAGCGAACGCAGGAAGGTAGTCATCATCGGCGGAGGGTTTGGCGGGCTTTCTGCCGCCCAGCACTTGAACTCAAATCTCGTGGACGTGACGCTTATTGATCGGCGGAACTATCACCTTTTCCAACCACTACTCTATCAAGTCGCAACGGGCTCGCTTTCGGCGGGAGAGATCGCCTCCCCGCTACGCAGCGTTTTGAGCCGACAGAAAAACACCCGTGTCTGGCTCGGGACAGTTGTGGATGTCGATAGCGATTCGAAACGCGTCGTTTTGGCCGATGGGACCATCGTTCCTTACGATTCACTGATCGTTGCCGCCGGCTCGCAGACATCCTACTTCGGGCACAACGAATGGCAACAGTGGGCGCCTGGTCTGAAAAGCATTGAAGAAGCTACTACTGTCCGGCACAAGATTCTGTACGCATTCGAGGTGGCCGAGCGTCTTTCGGATGCTGAGCAGCGCCGCGCCTGGCTTACATTCGTCATTGTTGGAGCAGGGCCCACGGGCGTGGAACTCTCCGGCGCCATCGCCGAAATTGCTCGCCAAACCTTGAAAAACGACTTCCGCTCTATCAAGCCGGAAGAAGCGCAGGTCATCCTGCTGGATGGAGCGCCTCGGGTACTAACGTCTTTTCCGGAAGACCTCGCTGAAAAAGCGAGGCACTCGCTCGCCAAGTTGGGTGTCCAGGTCAGGTGCGGCGCAATGGTAAAGCACGTGGATGACGAGGGTCTAACAATCGAATTCGACAACCGAACGGATTCGATCGCTGCGAAAACAGTAGTCTGGGCCGGTGGTATCACTGCGTCGCCGCTGGGCAAAATCCTGGTTAGCCACACAAAGGCCGAGGCCGTCAAAGGAGGAAGAGTCAAGGTAAATCCTAACCTCACGATTCCAAACTACCCGGACATCTACGTCATAGGAGATCTGGCTTCGGCGATGGATGGCAAGGGAAAGCCGCTGCCGGGACTAGCGCAGGTCGCCATGCAGGGAGGAGCCTATGCAGCCAAGGCGATCTTGCGAAAAGTAAAGGGCCAGTCGGAGCTTCCAGCGTTTCATTACTTCGACAAGGGGTCTCTGGCAGTGATTGGGCGCGCGGCCGCAGTGGCGGACGTTTTCGGTGCCCATCTATCGGGCTTCATAGCCTGGCTGGTGTGGGTCTTCATCCATCTTATGTACTTGGTCACTTTTCAGAGCCGAATTCTGGTCTTTATTCAGTGGGCAATCCAGAATCTGACATTCAGCCGCGGTGCCCGGTTAATTACCGGTGCCGCTCCCACGGATTTCAATTTCTCTAAGCAGCTCTCTGAAATCAAGCCTGAACCGGTAGCTCCACGTTGACCTACTGGGCTCCCGTCGGCAGAGACACAGATGTCTCAAGGCGGGCAAGTATGCAAATCTGGATAGCGACAGCGGCCGCTAGTCATTTCCGAGTTCCACCCTCAACCCCGAGGCTTTGGGCGGCTCCGAATTGCATCATCCGGTACAATTTATCCGACGTTGTCAACCGCCGCATGATCGGCGACGACCAGACGCAGCTCGCGACATTTTGGTTTTTACTTTCCTTCTGATTAAGGCGCGTCGTTATGAGCACGCAGGATGTGCCAACCGTATTCATTGTCGATGATGATAGAGATGTACGTGAGTCTCTCCAGGAGCTGCTGGAATCTGTAGGCTTGCACCCTAAGTCTTTCGGAACTGCGCGAGAGTTTTTGTCGAGTCCGCGCAGTGACGGCCCCAGTTGTCTAATTCTTGACGTGAGACTTCCCGGCATTAGCGGCTTGGACCTTCAGCACGAACTGAAAAGAGGGAAAGTAAGTATTCCAATCATCTTTCTCACAGCACATGCGGACGTTCCGATGTCGGTCAAGGCCATGAAGTCTGGCGCGGTTGAGTTTCTCACCAAACCATTCCGGCACCAGGATCTGCTCGATGCGGTTCAGCGATCGCTCGCTCGAGATCGCATCGGCCGCGAAAAGCAGCGTGACATTTCTGAACTGCGACAGCGATACAACACATTAAGCCTCCGGGAGCGCGAGGTGATGAGCCGCGTTGTTACCGGGATGCTTAACAAGCAAGTTGCGGCGGAGCTGGACGCCAGTGAAGGCACTGTCAAAATGCATCGGAGCCAGGTGATGAAAAAGATGCAGGCTAAATCCTTGCCTGATCTCGTCAGAATGGCGGACAAGCTGAAATCCATCACGCAGTCCACTTTTCGCGAATCGATGCTAGCACCACCCGATTATCGATAGTAAGGATCTAATCTCTAAAGTCTGGTTCAGCCTGCCTAAAGTTTGATTGTTCCAAGTGAGGTAAAGACGTTAATCTTGCCACATGGCGATGGACCGAAAGTCAAACTTAATAGCGATCATTGATGACGACGATGCCATGCAGGATTCACTGCACGACCTAATAGAAGCGGCTGGACTAGTCGCACGGTGCTTCGGATCTGCGGAAGAATTCCTCGAATCCGATTTGCGTACCCAGGCTGCATGCCTAATTGTTGATATCCGTATGCCGAAGATGTCGGGCCTGCAGTTGCAGGCCAAGTTGAAAGAAGAGGGATGCAATATTCCGGTCATCTTCGTCACGGCTCATGGAGACGCCAGGATGAGAATTCGAGCGATGAGAGAGGGTGCAGTCGAGTTCCTCGCAAAACCGTTCGATCATCACTTGTTGCTCAAAAGAGTTCGTGCTGCTCTGAATATGAATATGTGAAAAGCCTCCATTTATCGCAGTCGCGTGGAGACGTAAGCCTAGAGGTTTCTGTGGGAGATGGTGCAACAATCACGGACCCTGTGACGGATCATGCCGAGCGTGCGTTCGAGCGGATCATCGGCAATAGCACTGCCCTCGAATCTGTTCTCGAGCAAGTGGAGCAGGTTGCGCCCACAAGCTCGACTGTCCTCATCGAAGGCGAAACCGGTACAGGGAAGGAACTCATCGCCCATGCCATTCACAATGCAAGTCAGCGCTATGGACGCGCATTCATAAAGCTGAATTGCGCGGCCATTCCGCTGGATCTTCTGGAAAGCGAATTGTTCGGTCATGAGAAGGGCGCGTTTACCGGTGCGATTGCGCAGAAGATCGGGCGCTTCGAAATGGCTGATAAAGGCACGCTGTTTTTGGACGAAGTGGGCGATATCCCCTCGGCGCTGCAGCCGAAGTTGCTGCGTGTGCTGCAGGAACAGGAGTTCGAGCGACTAGGCGGCGGTCACACGCACAAAGTGGACGTCCGGCTGGTGGCGGCAACCAATCGGGATCTGGTAAGGTTGGTCGCTCGCGGTCAATTTCGCAGTGACCTGTATTATCGTCTGAACGTCTTCCCCATCTTGCTGCCGGCGCTCCGCGAGCGCCGGGAAGATATTCCCGCTCTAGTCACGCATTTCGTGAAGCTGTTTAGCCGCCGCATGGGGAAGCAAGTCGACAGCATTCCTCCGGAAACCATGTCTGCCTTCCAGTCGTATTCCTGGCCTGGCAACATCCGCGAGTTGCAGAACTTGGTGGAACGCGCGGTGATCCTTTCGCGGGACGGCGTGCTCCCAAACCCGCTTCACAAAAAGCAAACAGAGCTCATGACCCCCAGTCTGCATCCCAGCCGAACTTTCCACTCATCGATGACCTTGGAAGGCTCAGATCGCGCTCTGATTTTGGAAACGCTTGAGCAGGCCGGCTGGATCGTCGGTGGGCCGCGCGGCGCAGCGGCGAAACTCGGACTGAAACGAACCACGCTGCTGGCCAGGATGAGAAGGCTCGGGATTTCGAGACCTATCTCCCAGGAGGGAGCAGATGTTCTCAGCGAGTCACTGTGACGATGCTCAAGTTTGAAAGTCTCGTGGGGCAACGCCGTGAAATGAGAGTCAAAGGTTAGCAAGCACGGACGGTTGGACTAGCAGGTGCCAAATCAACACGATTCTGGTGGTGTTCGTCGCGCATTGCAGGTTGGGCCCCAAGCCACAGACATTAGTACAATTTCTGCGGATCGTGTATCGGGAAGGTCCGGAGTCCAAAATCGAGGTGACATATGGCAAGCAGCGAACGTTCAGAAGTCAGGGATCTCCTTGCACTTTCGATGATCCCAGAGGCGTGGGTGGGGAGAGAGCCGCCTGCCATTGCCGCTGACCTCGCCGATTTGCTGATTGGATCGCTCGAGTTGGATTTCGCTTTTGTGCGCTTGTGCAATCCCACAGGGTCCCCGGCGGTCGAGGTGATACGGGGAGACTGCTGGAAGGGATTCCCTGAATGGCTGCAACAACGTCTCGCTGCGTTCGGTCAAATTTCTCGGACGGAAATCGTGACCAATGTTGGTGGGGTCGAGAAATCCTGCTGCGCTGTTGTAATTCCTATTGGCGTAAATAGCGAGCGGGGTCTCATTGCGGTGGCGTGTGATCGCTCCGATTTTCCCGACCAGATCGATCAGCAACTGCTTTCCGTGGCTGCGAATAATGCCGCAACAGCATTTCAGAACGCACTCCTTATCAATGAGCTACGTATCGCTCAAAAAGCGTTGCGCGACCAAGAGCAAGAACTTCGCAAAGCCCGCGACGAGTTAGAAATTAAGGTGGCGGAACGAACCTCGGAACTGCGCAAAAGCGAAAAAGAGCTTCGCGATGTGATCGATACCATTCCCGCGATAGTGTGGAGTACTTTGCCCGATGGCTCCAATACTTACGTTAACAAGCGATTTGTGGAGTACTCGGGGTCATCGGCGGAACAGATGGCCGGGTCAGGGTGGCAAGCGCTAATTCACCCTGATGATCTTGCGCGACATACAGCTGAATGGATGGAAGCAGTTGCTACCGGCAAGCCCCACGAAAATGAGGTGCGTTCCCGCCGCTCGGATGGGCAATATCGCTGGCAGTTGGACCGCGGAGTGCCGCTCCGAGATGAAGATGGAAACATCGTCAAGTGGTATGGCATCACGACAGACATCGAAGATCGCAAACGCGCCGACGAGGCGCTGCACCTAGTGTCTACCGACTTGCAAGACAGCAAAGCCAAGCTTGAAGAAGCCCAGCGGATCGCACATGTCGGCTACTGGGAGTGGGACCTGACGTCGAATCGCGTGATCTGGTCAGACGAAACCTACCGCATCTATGGACTGCGGCCGCAGGAGTATCCCATTGACATAGCTGTTCTACGAAAAATGATCCACCCCGAAGATTTAGAATTTGTGTTCCGAGTGGCCGAGGAGGCCCTTCGCGGAGGATTGCGCACGGACGTAGAACACCGAATCATCCGTCCCAGTGGCGAACTACGCACGGTGCATAGTCAGGGCGATGTGAAGAAAGACGCGTCGGGGAGGCCCTGCCAAATGTTCGGTACGGTCCAGGACATTACTGACCGCAAGCGCGCGGAGGACAAAATCCGCGAACAGGAAGCAGAACTACGACAGATTGTGGACCTTGCCCCTCAACTCGTCACGGTGTTCGGCCCCAACCGCGAACGCCTTTATGCCAACCGTATTCTGCTCGACTACCTCGGCATTAGTCTTGATGAGTGGCGGCAGAGACCTGATAGCATTGAGTTCCTTCATCCCGATGACAGGGAACGGGTGGAAGCTCATTCTGCTCGTGCTCTGTCTAGCGGCGCTTCATACGAGTTGGAGTTCCGAGTGCGCAAGAGCAGCGGAAACTATCGCTGGTTTTTGACTCGTTTCAGTGCAGTGCGCGACGATACGGGACAAATCATGCGGTGGTATGTTGCGGCTACCGACATCGAAGATCGCAAACGTGCCGAGGAAGCGCTTCAGCAAAGTCAATTTTATCTCACCGAAGGGCAGCGCCTTGCCCGTATGGGCAGTTGGGCATTTAACCCCTCTGGTGTGTTTGAGTACTGGTCTGAGGAGCTGTTTCGAATTTACGGGCTCGATCCGCAGATGGGAGCCCCCACACTTGAAGAGTATCTAGCCACCATTCACCCGCTAGATCGAGATTTTATGGCTGAGACCATAAAAAGGATGCATGCGGAACGTTCTGGCTGCGATGTAAAAAAAAGAATTGTTCGCTCCGACGGCGAGCAACGCTACATTCGCTCCGTCGGAATTCCCGTTGTTGACGGCGGACTCCTTAAAGGCTTTCTCGGCACCGCGATCGATATCACCGAGCAAGAACTGCTAAACCAGGAGCTGGAGCGTAGGCAAGCGCATTTGACCGAGGCGCAAAAGCTGACTCATACCGGCAGCTGGGCTTGGCGCTTAGCGGATCGGAAGACGGTACACCTCTCCGAAGAGTGGTACCGGATTTACGGCTTCGATCCAGCTCTGGGAGCGCCGACTTGGGAAGAGTATTTCGAACGCGTCCACCCGGAGGATCGGCTTAAGTGGACGGGCACCATCGAACGGGCAATCGTGGAAAAAGCGGATTACGATCTGGAGTTCCGTATCCTTTTACCGAATGGAATGGTGAAGTGGATTCGCACGGTTGGCCATCCCGTCCTTTCCAACACAGGAGATTTGGAGCAGTTCGTAGGCAGCTCGACCGACATCACAGCGCTCAAATCTGCCGAGCAAGAGCGTGAAAAACTGCGACAACTCGAGGCCGATCTGGCACATATCGATCGTGTGAGCACATTGGGGGAGATGGCAGCATCGCTGGCCCACGAGATCAAGCAGCCCATCTCTGCCGCCATCACCAGTGCCAATAGTTGCGTTGAATGGCTGGCACACGAGCCGCCCAATCTTGATCGGGCTCGTGCGGCAGCAGCCAGAATCGATAAGTATGGAAATCGTGCAGCTGAGATCATCGACCGTATACGATCCCTTTACAAGAAGTCTCCTCCACAACGTGAGCTGGTCGACGTGAACGGAATTATCGAGGAAATGCTCTCGCTGCTGAAAGGTGAGGCTACGCGATCCTCAATTGCCATGCGCACGGACCTTTCGGCCGAACTGCCTAAGATCATGGTAGACCGTGTGCAGCTGCAGCAGGTGTTCATGAACCTCATGCTTAACGGCATCGAAGCCATGAACGACTCAGGCGGAGAGCTTACGGTGAAGTCGGAACTGCAGGACGGTCAACTCCAGTTCTCGGTCAGTGACACGGGCGTGGGCTTGCCAACCGAGAAGATGGATCAGATCTTTTCTGCGTTCTTTACCACCAAGGCGCAGGGCAGCGGCATGGGGTTGGCCATCAGCCGTTCCATTGTGGAGTCGCATGGCGGGCAATTGTGGGCAAGCGCCAACAGTGGAGGAGGCGCAACTTTTCATTTCACCCTACCGATCCAGGTCACGGAGTCATCACCCCTGGTTGCCTGAGACACTTCTTAGTCTCCTGATGTTTCGATCCTCAACGAGAGAGAGATCGGAGATATTCGAGAATACAACGTCCAACTGCTAGCGTTGCGTAGGCTTTGATTTGAGCGTTCGGGTAAGCACTCGGTTCACGTCGGCTGCTTTTTGGCGTTGCAGATTTTCAATCATGCCAAGGTAAAGCGCCTCGGCCACTGAATTCGTTTTTACCAAAATTTGCTCCATTGCATCAATCCTGATCCGGCTTTCCACCAAAAGATCAACGACCTTGCTTAGGACATTTGCCAATGGCTTATCGGCGGTTTTGCTCATTTCTGTTCCCCTTCGAGCTTGCGCTTTGGCTTTCGCGTTCGCATAAATGATTGTCAGTCTCAGGTTGCACGTGTCCGCTCACGATCCCGATGAAGGCAGTTTTGCGTCAGCTCACGGCGCGTTGCTGATGCACCCAGAAACGCTCGCGCAGAGTCTTCTTCAGCATCTTGCCGGTACTACTCTTCGGCAAATCGGTTTCTGAAAACTCGACGCGCCTTGGAAGCTTATAACTCGCAAGGCTCCGCCGGCAGAAAGCAATTAGCTCGTCAGCGGTAAGAGTTTCGCCTATCTTCAGAACTACGCAAGCCATCACAAGTTCGCCGCATTGCGGATCGGGTACGCCGAAGACGGCTACTTCACGAACGGCGGGATGCCCGTAGATCACTGCTTCCACCTCTCCCGAATAAACGTTCTCACCTCCGGTAACGATCATGTCCTTGAGCCGGTCGAGGATGTAAAAATATCCCGCAGTGTCCTGATAGCCGATATCTCCCGTACGAAAGAATCCCTCGCGAAACGCTCTGGCCGTTTCTTCCGCATTGTTCCAATAGCCCCGCATGACGTTGGCGCCTCGTGCGATCAGTTCGCCTGCCTGTCCCGGCTCGACTTGTTTCCCTGCGGTGTCTGTCACCAGCAGATCCACGCCGGGACAGGGGCGTCCGCAGGACATCAGCTTGTCTTCAGTGTGCTCCTGGTCCTGCAAGCCCGTAAGAAAGCCTGTTTCACTCAACCCATACACCTGAATCAACTTGACCTTTGGCAGGAGTTCCCGCGTCCGATGGACGAGTTCCGGTGCGATGGGCGAGCCGCCATACGCCAGGACCTGCAGGCTGCTGAGGTCGTACTTTCTTGCGTCCGGGAATTGGGTGAGGAGATTGATCATCGTGGGCACCAGCACGGTGTGTGTCACATGTTCTTGTTGCACCATCTCGCAGAAAGTCTGTGCGCTAAATTTCGGAATTGTAATTTGGCTGGCGCCGAATGCCGGGGCCGCGAACATGCTGGGAAAGTCCGCGATGTGGAAGATCGGAGCGGCGTGCAGGTAGACCCCACCTTCGGTGTACCGCATCCAGTAGTTCAAGTTGTGGATGTCGGCAAGGACATTCGCATGCGTTACCATGACGCCTTTTGGCTGCCCCGTCGTGCCGCTCGTGTAGATAAGGCCCAAAACGGCCTCGGGATCGTAAAAGCCCTTCGGAACAGGGTCGCTGGTAATTGGAAGAGGTTGTTTGTCGATCACCTGTTGCCAGCTCAACTGTACTGCGGGGACAGCGAGGGAGGAATGGCGCACGATCCCATGCGGACGCGCATCTTCGAGCACCCCGTCGATCTCTTTGGTTGACAGGCGGGTGTTCAG
>Ga0209332_1000045_pt1 | contig 29921 bp, 22 predicted proteins | sample BlaSpr_A8_OM3_M1_FD_187974 | JGI IMG/M metagenome (GOLD analysis project Ga0209332, IMG submission 187974) | Forest soil microbial communities from Thunder Bay, Ontario, Canada - Black Spruce, Ontario site 2_A8_OM3_M1 (SPAdes) (version 2) | ecosystem: Environmental > Terrestrial > Soil > Boreal...
AAGTGTGGGCCAAACTCTTGCTGCAAGCCGGAGACTAATTCCCCTAGGGGCTTGCCCTCTTCCGCCATAACATTCGCCAGCAGCAGCGCATTGAGAACGCCATCGCGTTCCGGCAAAAACCGGCCGTATCCAATGCCGCCAGACTCTTCTCCGCCAATCAAAATTTCGCGCTCCATCATTAAATCAGCAATGTATTTGAAACCGATGGAGGTCTCGTGCAATTTTCGTCCGTGCTTCGCAGCGATGCGATCCAGCATGCCCGTAGTATTGAAAGCGCGCACCACATCGCCCGGCCACTTTTTACGCACCAAAAGCCAGTTCAGCAGAACCGACATGCACTTGTGCGAATCGACGAAGCTGCCATCCTCAGCTACAGCCCCGATCCGATCGGCATCGCCGTCGGTCGCCAGACCCGCATGGCATTTCTCTTTCACCACGGTTTCCTGAAGTGCCGCGATGTGCGGCAGAATCGGTTCTGGATTAATCCCAGGAAATAATGGATTCACTTCCTGGCGGATAGCCACGTAGCGAATTCCGTGCGCGTCGAATATTTTCGGGAGAACGGTGCGGCCGGAGCCATACATCGAGTCGATAGCAAATTTGAAATTCGCGCCACGAATTAAATCGAGATCGGCAAACTTAGTTATGGCGTCGAGGTACGCCGGCTTCAGATCTACTTCTTCAATGCTAGCGGGACTCTGCTTAGGCATCTTGCCCGCGGCAAGCTCTTCTTCAATTGCCTTCATGATCGCGGGCGTTGCCGAGCCGCCAAAATTGGCTTTAAACTTTACTCCATTCCAATTCCATGGATTATGGCTGGAAGTAACCATCACACCGCCCGCTGCTCCCAACTTTTTGACGTTGTAGGAAACCGCAGGCGTCGGCACGTAATCGTTCGCGAGACGAACTGGGATGCCGGCCTGGGCGATGACTTCCGCCACAATACGCGCGGCGCGATCTGATAGGAAGCGGGTGTCATAGCCCACGATGACGCCGTGCTTTGCGTCCTCGTGCTTCAGAACATAGCTGGCGATAGCGCCCGCCACGCGGCGCACGTTGTCAAAAGTGAAATCGTCCGCGATGAGTCCGCGCCAGCCATCAGTACCGAATTTGATTTGAGTCATGAGGTTTGTTCGTTTGTCACTATTCGCTTGGGTATTCGTCGCTCATTTAGCGGGGTTGTCATCCCGAGCGAAGCGAGGGATCTGCATCTCTCCACCACAAACAACTACACCAGCTTATGCATCTTTTTCTCATCCAGATGCTTCACCACTTTGCCGACATCCTGCGATTGATCGAGCGTGGTCACGAGCAACGCGTCCCCGGTATCGACAATCACCAGATTGCTCACACCGACAACGGCAACAAACTTGCCAGGTGCGTAAACATAATTATTTTTGGCGTTCAGCGCAAAGCTACCGGATGACGTAACCGGGCTCCCGTCAGCTGGTTTCATCTTAGCCAAGTGATGTTCGTGCAATGCAGTCCACGAGCCAAGATCGTTCCACCCAAAGTCAGAAGGCAAACAAAATATATGCGAACCGTCTTCTCCTTTCGACGAGCGGGGTTCGAGCACCGCGTAGTCAATGCTTATGTTTTCGCACCTCGGATAAAGCTTGCGAAAAGTTTCTGCAAATTTACTGGTGCCGTAAGCGGCCGCGATCTTTTCGAGAATCGGAGCGGTATTCGGCAAGTGCTCTCGCAGTGCATTGGCAAGCGTGTCGGCGCGCCACAAAAACATTCCGCTGTTCCAAAAGAAATTGCCCGCATCAAGAAATTGCTTTGCCCGCGCCAGATCAGGCTTCTCAGTAAAACGTCGCACCCGCAGCGAACCGTTTCCATCTCGAGCGCCGGCCTCAATATAGCCGTAGCCGGTTTCAGGGCGAGTGGGACGGATGCCGAGCACGACGATGTTATCTCCGGCAGAGGCAATCTCAATCCCCGCGGCAAGCGTGGCGCGATATCGATCCGTATCGGCGATCACGTGGTCGGACGGAAACAAACCTAATACCGCTTCCGGATCGCGACGCAAAAGCAGGAAGGCGGCTAGTCCAATCGCTGGAGCTGTATTGCGCGCGGCGGGCTCGGCGATGATCTGCTTCGACGGCAGCTTTGGAAGCTGGCGTTGAATGGCAGAACGCAGATCTTCACTCGTGATAATCCAAAAACGGCTCGGCGCGGCGAGCGCCATGAGCCGCGCCACAGTCTGCTGAATCATCGTCTGCTTGCCGTCTAGCGCGAGAAGTTGCTTGGCGCGGCGCTTTCGGCTCAACGGCCAAAAGCGCGTGCCTCGGCCACCAGCAAGGATCACGGGGTAGAAGTGCGGGTTTGTCTTCACTGTCTTAGAAAGCCTACCATTGAGCGCATCCAACCAAAAGCGATCGCAGACTTATTCGTCAATCGCGAGGGACTTGATACCGGCCAGAGCTTCACTTCGAGTGATGCAATCCGAATGATGCGCTTCGACTGATCCGATCGTTAGATGCGGGTGGCGGGCTCGGGGACAACTTCGCCCGGTACGCTGGCTTTCAAAAATTCTACCGCCCACTGCGGTCTTACTGTGAAATTCTGTACCGCGGAAGGAACCACCACCGCGTCGCCCTTTGCGAGCATCACCGGTTCCCGCCCCTGCGCCTCGACGACTCCGCAGCCCTCGACTGCAACCAATATCTGGACCGATGTTTTTCCCGAATCGTCTTTCCCTGGCTCGCCTGTCGAAAAAACATGCGGCTCTTTCAATTCAAACAGGTCCACGCTGAAGTAAGGTGCAGCCAGCATCGAAGACTGACGGCTTTTTCCACCGTGAATGCTAACCGGCGCGGGACGAATCGCCTTGCCAGAGGCGGTGCTTTGCTTTACAGACGCCAAGCCGCGCTCCAGATGCAGCGGCCGCGGCCGGCCGTAATCGTAGAGCCGATAGGTCGTGTCAGATTGCTGCTGCGTCTCGACGATCACCGCTCCCGGTCCGAGCGTGTGCACCGTGCCGCCCGCAACGTAAATCATCTCTCCCTGGTAAACGTTGATCCAGTTGAGCAACTCTTCAGCTCGATTTTCATGGATCGACTGCTCGAATTGAGCTGCCGTCACACCCGGTTTCAAGCCGAGAGCGATCTGCGCGCCCGGCTTGGCGTGGGCCACGTACCAGCATTCCGTCTTGCCCCAAGGCTCGCCTAAGCGTTGCGCGGCCTCGTCGTCGGGATGCACTTGAACAGATAATTTCTCATCCGGAAATAAAAATTTCAGCAGCAGTGGAAAGCGTTTGGGGTCGCGAGCCGCAGTCCCCACAAGCTCCGAGCCGAACTCTTTGGATAAATCCGCAAGCGACCTCTTGGCCAAAGGTCCATTTGTGACCACACAATTGTCGCCCGTGAGCCACGCTTCGCCGATACGCTCCTTGAATTTGTGATTCGGATAAATCGCAGAAAGATCAAGCGTTCCCCAAGGCCGCGGGTCAAAGGCGGGGGACATCAGGAATGGATAGAGTTGGGTCATGCAAACTGATACAGATGCTCAAACCAGGCGCTTCGTTCTTTGGAGTGTATTGAGTCAGGGTTTTTATTTGCGCTTTTCGATCTCAGTTCGAGCCAAGCGCTTACAGCCCGCCGAAATATTTCCTCATCCGGTCCAGCGCCTTGTCGATATTTTCCATCGTCGTTGCGTACGAAAAGCGAACGTGCTCAGTCGTGCCGAAGCCTTCTCCAGCCACGGTCGCGACGTGCGCTTGATGCAACAATCCGTGCGCAATGTCGGCGCTAGCCTTTATGCCGCTCTTGCCAAAAAATCCCGACACATTCGGATAAGCATAAAACGCTCCCTCCGGCATAGTGCATGTCAGGCCTGGGATCGCGCGCATTCCGGCGACAACATGGTCGCGCAGCCGAATATATTCCGCGCGCATTTCTTCCACGCACTGCTGCGATCCGCTGAGAGCCGCAACCGCCGCCTTTTGCACAATCGACGTCGGATTCGATGTGGACTGGCTCTGCAGTTTCTGCACCGCACTCACCACCACAGCCGGACCAAGCGTGTATCCCAAGCGCCAGCCGGTCATTGCATAAGTCTTCGAGAGCGAGCCAACAACTAAAAAGCGATCGCGATATTCGCTCAACGATCCTACCGAAAAATTCCTGTCCGTGTAGTTGAGATAGACATAGCACTCGTCGGAAATCACCCAGATGCCGCGCTCATGAGCGAGTCGAATGACGGACGTCATATCCTCAGGACTCATCACCGCGCCCGATGGATTCGACGGCGAATTCAAAATAATCATCTTCGTCTTCGGCGTAATCAGCCGCTCCACCATCTGCGCGGTGACGCGAAAACCGTGCGCCTCGTCGGCTTTGAGCAGCACGCAATTGCCGCCCGCATAACGCACCATGTCCTTGAACGAAACCCAGTAGGGCACCGGCAAAATTACTTCGTCGCCGTGATCGACCAATACCGATATGACATTAAACAACGCGTGCTTGCCGCCAGTTGACGCACATGTCTCATCGCGCTTGTAATCGGAACCGAAATCGTCCGCGTGGCGGCGGCTTATCGCATCCTTCAGCTCCGTAGTGCCGCCCACCGCCGTGTACTTCGAAAAATTATTCTGGATGGCCGCAATGGCCGCATCTTTAATGTGCTGCGGCGTAGCGAAATGCGGCTCTCCGGCAGTCGCATCGACGATATCAATTCCCTGCTGCCGCAGTTTGTCGGCCTCGGCCACAGCGGCCAAAGTTGCAGATGGCTCAATGCGGTTAATGCGTTCCGTCAAGCGGACGGGGTGGGTGACGGGTGTCATAACTGTGCTCATTTTTACTTTGCCTACCTGCAAATATTTGGCTTATGTTCGACCGCTTAAAACTATCTGCTCAAGCTTTTCTTTTTCTGAATTTATTTTTCCGCTGCGAAGCCTTGCCGACCGCAGTCTGTTCGCTCGCAAATTTATGCGCTACATCTATTTTCTCACGAAGCTTCTGTCCCACGATCTCCGGTACAAGACAATCAATGGGTCCTCCCAGTTGCGCAACCTCGCGCACCAATCGCGAACTCAGATAGGAATACTTCGCTGCCGGCATCATGAAGACAGTCTCCAACCCCGGCTGCAGTTTGCGATTCATCAAAGCCATCTGCAGTTCGTACTCATAGTCGCTAATGGCCCGAATGCCCCGAAGAATAGCCTGCGCCCCAACCCGCAGAGCGTAATCGACGGTAAGGCCGTCGAATGTGTCCACCGAGACGTTCTCAAAAGCGGCGGTCATCGACTCAAGCATCTTGCGACGGTCGGCCACTGTGAAGAGCGGGTCTTTGTCCGGATTGCGAAGAATGGCAACGACCAGTTCGTCAAAAATCTTGCTGCCGCGTTCGATGAGATCGAAATGCCCATTAGTAGGAGGATCAAATGACCCAGGATAGATGGCTTTGATTCGCTTCAAGGCGCCTCGGATAAAAACAATAAAAAACAAGTTCCAGGAAAGGAGGATTGTATGCGGGCGTAAGTGGAGATGGCAATCGGAGAGTTATAAAGATTCGAGTTATAGATTAGAGTGATAATGATGAAGGAAGTGCAGGAGCGGACGAATGCGTCCGCCCCTACGTGATTACGGCTAGCGCCTCGCTGCTGGCGCTTTCGCCGCTTCCGCCGCAGATGGCATGGTCGTCACCCGGCCCTGCGTGCCAGTAGCTTGCGCCGGAACTGCAGTCGGCGTTGGCGCTAAGGTGGAGGGCGTCAATCCCAGAGATTTGCGAACTTCCGCGTCCAGCTTTGCCATCGTGTCTTTATTTTCTTTCAGGAAGGCGCGGGCATTCTCGCGTCCCTGCCCAATGCGTTCCCCTTTATAGCTGAACCATGAGCCGGACTTTTCCAAGATATTGCTGTTCACGGCGATATCGAGCAAATCGCCTTCGCGCGAGATACCCTCCCCGTACAGAATGTCAAACTCGGCTTCACGAAAAGGCGCGGCCACTTTATTCTTTACGACTTTTACACGAGTACGCGAGCCCGTTACTACGTCCCCTTCTTTAATCGCGGCAATGCGGCGAATATCGATGCGCACGGACGAATAGAACTTTAGCGCGCGTCCGCCAGTTGTGGTTTCAGGATTGCCAAACATCACGCCAATCTTTTCGCGGATCTGATTGATGAAGATCAGGCAAGTCCGCGACTTCGCGACCGTTCCTGTCAGCTTGCGCAACGCCTGCGACATAAGTCGCGCCTGCAGCCCCATGTGGCTGTCGCCCATTTCGCCATCGAGCTCTGCCTTTGGAACGAGCGCCGCGACCGAATCCACCACCAGCACGTCAATCGAATTGGAACGCACCAGCGCCTCGGTAATTTCAAGCGCCTGCTCCCCGTAATCCGGTTGCGAGACGAGCAGGTTGTCGACATCCACACCTAACTTCTTGGCGTAGCCCGGATCCAGCGCGTGCTCAGCATCCACGAAAGCTGCCATGCCGCCGGCCTTTTGCGCCTCGGCAATCACCTGCAAGGCAATCGTCGTTTTGCCAGAGGACTCCGGCCCGAAAATCTCGACCACGCGCCCGCGCGGCACTCCACCCACCCCCAGCGCGGCATCAAACGAAATCGCGCCCGTCGAAATCACCGCAATGGGGACGATCGCTTCCTTCGACCCCAGCCGCATGATGGAACCTTTACCAAACTGCTTTTCGATTTGTGCAAGGGCGAGATCTATCGCCTTGACACGCTCATCTGCTCGGTTGCTACGCTCGTCGGCCATGAATGGCTGCTCCTGTGTTCTCGATCTGGTGTTCTCAATTTGGATCGGGGGTTCGAATCCCGGTAGCCTACACCCGCGGGCTGGGCAAAAAAGTGTTGGCTGTCACATCAGTTTCGGTCAGTTTAGCACGAAGCGAATAAAAGGCGAACTAAGAAGTTGATCGAAATGGTTCGCGTTCCGTTCCGCATACCACCGAAGATGTCATTGGCCAAACCCAAGCGCCAACATGTCAAGAATATTTTGTTCCTTCCCCAGTGTCCCTCTGTTCCCCCGTGCCCCCTGTGGTAAAGATCTTTTCTTGCTAGACTCGCGATGTGAGCAAACTGAATGAAGACCGTAAAAACGGAGCCGACTCCGAACGAGGCACAATCACAAGCGGCCCATCCCTCTACCTGGTCGCCACGCCCATTGGCAACCTTGAAGACATCACGCTGCGCGCCCTGCGCGTGCTCAAAGAAGTTGACCTGATCGCCTGCGAGGATACACGCCAGACGCTGAAACTGCTCAGCCATTACGGCATCCAGACGCGACTGGTGAGCTACCACGAACACAATGAAATGACCAAAGCCGCCGAACTCGTAGTCAATCTCGAGGGCGGAGCCAAAATTGCCCTCGTCACCGACGCCGGCATGCCCGGCATCTCCGACCCCGGATTCCGCCTGATCACGCTAGCCATCCGCCATCACGTACCCGTGATTCCAATCCCCGGAGCCTCGGCATTCCTGGCGGCGCTAGTCGCCAGCGGCCTTCCCACGGACTCCTTCCGCTTCAGCGGATTCTTGCCCTCGAAGGCAGGCCAACGCCGCAAACTTCTCGAGAGCGTAAAGGCATCTCCCCGCACTCAGGTTTTTTATGACGCCCCTCATCGCCTGCTAGAAACGCTGGCAGACGTAGTCGAACTTCTAGGAGAAGCGCGCCATGTAGTCGTGGCCCGCGAAGTAACGAAGATCCACGAAGAATTTCTGCGAGGTCGCGCCGCTGATGTTCTCCAACAACTCAAGGCCCGCGGAGATGTCAAAGGTGAAATCACTCTCCTGATAGCAAAAGCGGAAGAAGGAGAGCTTCAACCCGCGTCCGCAGTCGTAAGCCTCGGCCAACGCGTCCGCCAAATTATGAAAGAAGACAAGTCGGATGAAAAAACCGCATTAAAAAAAGTAGCCAAAGAACGCGGCATCGGCAAAAGCGAAGCCTATCGCGAATGGCAGCAAAGCAAAACAATCACAAAGTAAATTGATGCTGCTAGCCCAATGTCTCCGCATTCCCCGGTGTTCCCTGTGGAACCTCTGTGTCCCCTGTAGTAAAGATTTTGTCAGCGCCCTAGCAAGTCGCTAATGAAACACCTTTTTTGATTTCCGTTAAGTCTGCGGTATGCTCACCTGTCCGATGCCAGAAGACTCCCCACTTCAGTCCCAGACGCCCGATTCGCTGATGCTCTTCGGCTTCTGGTACCGCGCCCTGCCGTCCGGCAAATTAGGCATGGGTAAAATGGCCACCACAATGCTGCTAGAGCAGCCCTTGGTTATCGGCCGCGATCAATCCGGGAAAGCATTTGCTCTCCGCGACGCCTGCCCCCACCGCGGCATGCCGCTTTCCTGCGGCCACTTTGACGGCGAACAAATCGAATGCTCCTATCATGGTTGGAAGTTCGACGCCCACTCCGGCCAATGCCAATTAATCCCTTCCCTCGTCCCTGAGCAAACCTTGAAAATCGATCGCATTTACGCCGGCAGTTACGATTGCGATGAGCGCGACGACTTCATCTGGGTCTTTATTCCAGATCTCGGCCCGTCCGGCGCGGGTTTCACCAAGCGCGCAGCCGCTCCAACTCCCGCGCCTGAGATTCCAAAATTCAGCGAGCACTACAAACTCGCCTACCTCACCGCCGACCTTCCCTGCTCTGTCGATCACGGCATCATCGGATTAATGGATCCCGCCCACGGCCCGTTCGTCCACCAGGCATGGTGGTGGCGTTCGCAAAAATCAATTCACGAGAAGCACAAAAGTTTCGAACCCATTCCCTACGGCTTTCGCATGAGCGCGCACACCCCGAGCTCAAACAGCGCGCCCTACAAGCTTCTACGCCTTTACGCCGATGCCGATTCCATTACCACGACCATCGATTTTGTGTTGCCCAACCTGCGTTCGGAAATTATTCGCGCCGGCAAATACTGGTTCTCCAGCCTGACTACCGTCACTCCCATCACGCGCAGCCAGTGCCGCATCGACGTCGTCGCCGCCTGGAATTTATTTCGCTGGCTCCCCTTTGGTCCCGAGCTCCTGAAATTCGTCTTCGCAAAATTTGTGGAGCAGGATCGCCGCACCATGGAACTCCAGTCCGAAGGCTTGAAGCACAATCCGCACCTCATGCTGATCGACGACGCCGATCGCCCCGCCAAATGGTATTTCGGTTTAAAGAACGCGATGCTTGAGATGAAGAAGAACGGCGGGGAGTTTGAGCATCCGATGAGTGGGCCTGTGACTTTGAGGTGGAGAAGCTGAGCAAACATTCCTCAGTGATCGTAAACAGCCGCAGTGTTCCAACATCGCCGAAAGCGGAGCTGCTCAGATCACCACTTTACTTTGAGACCACTATACAGCTTGAACTTTTCGTCCGGAGTAACTATCGGTATCTCCTCAGACAGCGCCTGAGCAATAATTTGGCGGTCGAAGGGATCGCCGTGATGGAGCGGTAATTCGAACAAGCGCAAAGCGTGCTCGCCATTAAATGGCAGAACGTGAATATCGAGATCCTGAAGCGCTTGCCGCGCGAGTTCGGACGTGACTCGCAGCTTGCCGAGAGATGTCTTTATGGCGATCTCGGTTAAAGAAATCGAGCTGAACTCAAGAATATTTCCGGGATTTCGCAAGGCTGACGCCGCGCGCTTGCTGAGTCTTTCGGGAGCCTCTACCGCGTAAATCAAAACGGCGGTGTCAAGAAGCAGGCGCACTTCAGTTTACCCGCGTCCGGCTACAAAATCTTCAACCTCGTCAGCAGTCATGGGCTTCCACCAGTTCCTGTCGAGCACTTGAATTCGACCGCGCAGAGTTCCTAGTACGCGTTTCCTGCTCGAAGCCCTTTTCGCGCGCACAATGTCCACCACCGGCGTACCCCGCCGGCAGATCGTTACGGGCTCGCCATTCTCGACAGCTCTTATCAGCTGCGGAAGCTTGTTCTTGGCGTCGGCGACGCTGACTTGCATAGTTGCATTATAGCCATTTGAGATAGCTATGTAAATGGATCGCAACTTCGCCGCGGATCACTCTTTCACCAGCCAGTCCAAAGCATCTTCTCGAGTCTTGAAAGTCACGGTTTCGCGCTGCGAAAAGAATTGGAAGTTTTCCATCAGCGCATGAGGAATGTGCGCCGTGCCAATCCACGCCGCTTTCTTCACGAACGGGCGATCGAAGGTTAGCACTTCCTTGATCTTCATAGCCACATCGTGGTCTATTTCACACCCTTCATAGTTGGCTAAAGCCACCACCGACTTGGGTTTATGCCGCGCCACAGTGTCCCTCACCTGCGTAAGTAGAGGAATCATCTGCGAAGCCGTGGCATGCGAAAAATCGAGCTCCAGTATCCGCTTGCCCTTGTGTTCGATAAAGTGAATACGATCATCCACGGCCGTTCTCCGAATGGTTCTCTCTGAAGTCCGTATTCCTTCTGCGGAGGAATCTAAGGCAGAAGCATTCGTGATACTTCGTGCCCTTGGTGGTTGATGTTCCCTGACTCTGCCGTCCTGACTCTGCAGTCCCTAGCTCTGTGATCTCTAGCTCTGTGATCCCCTGTTCCTCTGTGTCCCCTGTGGTGAAGATTTTCCACCGCAGCGAGCAAAGAAAACCACCAGGAGAACGCTACCCTAACAGCGATTCCACGACACCGTAAACCTCGCTCAGCGCGGCGTCCAGCGCCCCAGCATCTTTGCCGCCGGCTTCAGCCAAGTCCGGACGCCCTCCGCCCTTGCCCCCAACTTTCTGCGCCACCGGGCCAATAACTTTGCCCGCCTGAATGCGTCCCGTAAGGTCTTTCGTCACGCCAACAATGAGCGAAACACTTCCGTTCGACGCCGAGCCCAGCACGATTACAGCAGACCCAAGTTTATCGCGCAGCTGATCGACCAGAGTTCGCATCTGCGCGCGTTCTAGATTGTCGACGCGATGGCTCAGCACTTTTACGCCGCGAACTTCTCTAACTTTTTCGCCGATGTTCGCCGTGCTCAACGACGAAGACGCCGACTTCATCCGCGCCTGATCGAGTTCCCGCCCCAACCGCTTGATTTCAGCATCCTTCTTTTCGAGTTCGAGCCTCAACGCTTCGGCCGGAGACGCCAACGTCTCCTCTTCTACCGAGGTCCCATCCTTTCGCGCATCTCCATGCCCGGGTGCCCCATCCTTTCGCGCTCTTTGCGAAAGGGTGGGCCCAACCAAACTCGCGACCACACCTTCCAGTTCGTGATCTTTGCGGAAATGCAGCAGCGATCCCTCCCCCGTGACCGCCTCAATCCTCCGCACTCCAGACGAAACGCTTCCCTCTTTCAGAATCTTGATCAGTCCGATTTCCCCGGTCGCGCCGGTGTGCGTGCCGCCGCAGAGTTCCGTCGAAAAATCTCCAATTTTAATCACGCGCACCTTGTCGCCATACTTCTCGCCGAACAACGCCATCGCGTGATACTCATTCACCGCCACATCAATCGGAACATTCTCAATGACCTCGACCCGCTCGTTGCGCAGTACTTCTTTATTAATAATGTCCTCGATATCCTGCAACTCTTCTTCGGCGACTCCAGTGAAGTGCGAGAAATCAAAACGCAGATGATTGGGAGCCACCAGCGATCCCGCCTGCTTCACATGCTTGCCCAACACTTCGCGAAGCCCCGCCTGCAACAAATGCGTAGCCGTGTGATTGCGCATGGTCGACGCGCGAATTGCCGTATCAACCACGGCATCGACTTTATCGCCCACTCGAAGGGTGCCCCACCCTTCCGCGTTTTTTGCGGAGGGTGGGTTCCTCATCACAACCTGATGCGCCCGCACTCCCTGCACCGGGTAATAGCATCCCGTCACTTCCGCGACGACGGTGTTGTGATCGTCAGAGTAAAACCATCCCCGATCGCCAACCTGCCCGCCGGATTCAGCATAAAAGGGAGTGTGATCAAGAATAATTTCGCCCGACTCGCCGGGCTTGAGCTCCTGCGCACCCTGGCCGCCCTTGATGATGGCAAGCACTTCGCAGTTATTGGAGCGCGTCTGCCGATAGCCTTCGAAATCCGATTTGGGAAGCTGCTGGTAGGACGGATTGGCCGTCTGCTTGGCCGCGCCCTTCCATGAGGCGCGAGCACGAGAACGCTGCTCCTCCATCGCCGCGTCAAAGCCGGTTTGATCAAATAACAGTCCAGCGTCGCGCGCCGCGTCTTGGATAAAATCTAATGGCAGGCCGAACGTATCGTAGAGTCGAAACGCCTCCCCTCCCGGAAATAACGGGGGAGAGCTCTTAAGCGCTTTATCGTAATGTGCCCTAAATTCGGCAGCTTTCTGCTCACCGAATAACGACTTGGCAGAATCGACTATTCCAGCATCCCTGCCAGGAATCAAACCCCGCGATAAACGTTCCACATCCCCAGGGGTTTTGCCTATGAAATTACCGAACTCTCTTACAATCTCGTTTATTCGGGAGGTCCAAACTTCGTCCTCGATGTTTTTTCTCTTTCCCTCGCCGAGCGCCAAGGTATTCGCAAACCGGCTTTCTTCGGTGCGCAATATCTGCGCAACGCGGTTCGCTGTCTCCTTGAGTTCTGGATAGGCATCTTGCATCAAGTCGCGAACCGTGAAAGCCATCTCATAAAGGAAAGCCTTTTCTTGCCCAAGAAGGCGCCCATGCCGGATGGCCCGCCGAATGATTTTGCGCAGTACGTAGCCTCGGCCGTCATTCGCGGGAGTTACTCCATCCGAAATCAAAAACGTCGCTGCCCGTGAATGATCAGCGATCACGCGCAACGAGGCCGCCGACTTCGTGTGTGCCTCTTTGTCTAGCTCTTTCTTGAGCGACGCACCAGTTAGCTCCGCAGCCCTTGCAATCAGCGGCGTAAACAAATCCGTCTCGTAATTAGAGATCACGCCCTGCAGCACCGCCGCGATCCGCTCCAACCCCATCCCCGTATCAATCGACGGCTTGGGCAACGGGTTCAACTTGCCGCCGGAGTCGCGATCAAACTGCATGAACACTAAATTCCACAGCTCAACATACCGTCCGCAATCGCAGCCGAACGCGCAATCCGCATGGCTCTGATCACTGGCCGCGACACCCATATCGTAGTGAATCTCGCTACAGGGCCCGCAGGGCCCTGTGTCGCCCATCTGCCAGAAATTATCTTTGGCGCCAAACTCGAAGATGCGATCTTTGGCCACGCCTTCGCCGAGCCACAAGTCGTACGCCTCGGCATCGCGCGGGACGCCGTTTTCGCCTTTAAAAATCGTCACGTAGAGCTTTGCCTTATCAATCCCAAACCACTCCGGCGAAGTGATCAGCTGCCACGCATAGGCGATGGCATCCTTTTTGAAGTAATCCCCAAAAGAGAAATTCCCCAACATCTCAAAAAAAGTGTGATGTCGATTGGTGAAGCCAACGTTTTCAAGGTCGTTATGCTTTCCTCCCGCGCGCACGCATTTCTGCGAAGTCGCCGCCCGCGAGTAATCGCGCTTTTCGAGACCGAGAAAGACGTCCTTGAACTGGTTCATTCCAGCATTGGTAAACAGCAGCGTCGGATCATTGGCCGGGACCAGCGACGAGGAATGCACTTCGCGATGCCCCTTCTCAATGAAGAAGTCCAAAAACTTGCGGCGAATTTGGGAGCCTGTAAGCATGAAGTTAAACGCCAAAGACAAATTCTAAACGATAACCGTGATTTGCCCGGCATGTGAACTGGCAGAGATTGGATTGAATCCGAGAAAGATACACGCAGCGACTAACGCCAAGAATAAAAAAGACGAGCGGGGACGCCCGTCTCTCCATTCAAAGCTCATTCATTCAAAGCTCTTTGCTCATTGGCACGAGTGCCGACCGACCGCTTACTTCACTTCGTCGGCGGTCTTCTCCGCGCCTTCCTTTACGACATGGCCGGTTTTCTTAGTGCCTTTCTTCACAACATGTCCGGTATCTTTCGCGACCGTCTCAGTAGCGTCGCCTGTCTTCACTGCTGCTTTCTTGGTGGCATGTCCGGTTTTCTCCGCCCCAGTTTCAGTGGCATGGCCGGTCTTAACCGCCACTGTCTTTGTGGCGTGGCCCGTCTTCTTCGCGCCCGTTTCAGTCGCGTCTCCGGTCTTTACTGCTGCTTTCTTGGTGGCGTGTCCGGTTTTGTCGGCGGCGGTTTCAGTGGCGTCGCCGGTCTTAACGGCTGCGGTTTTGGTGGCGTGTCCCGTCTTCTTCGCGGCCGTTTTGGTGGCGTGCCCTGTGTCCTCGGCAGCATCTTTCACGTCGGTGCCAGCCTGACTATACGAAAACGCAGTCAAAGCCAGCAACGCCGACGTGATCATCAAGCAGAACTTCAAACGCAACTTCGTTTTCATAGTTCCTCCAAAGAAATTGAAGAGTTCTTCAGCTGCAAAGTTTTATCAGACTGGGAATAGGTGCGCAAGCATTTGCGGAATTCCCAGTGTAGAGACGAGGCAAGCCTCGTCTTCTATTCTACAGAAAAATCTAGGACGCCTCATTCTCCAGTTCGCTGAGAATTTCCTCATCCACGTCCCATTTTTTCAGGATGGCAAAAATAGTCTTTGCCCCAAATCCCGCGCGCATGAGATTGCGAAAAATCCGCGCGCTTTGTTTCTGATCCCTGTCCTTAGGCTTCTGCAGGCGTTTGCGGCGCAAGTACTCGCGCGCCAACGTCTCTTCCTTAACATCCTCGTAGACGGAAGATACTGCCTTCTCGATGACGTCGCCGTGGACGCCCTTTTGCTTGAGATCATTGACGACACGCATCCTGCCAAATTTTTCGTTTTCGCGTCGATACGACGAAAAAGCTGCCGCGTACTTGGCATCGTTTAGATAGCCTTGATCCTTGAGGCGAACGACGATCAGCTCGACCAGCGTCTTTCCAATTTCCGTATCGGCTTCTACCCGGTTGCGCAGCAAGCGCTTTAGTTCCGCAACCGAACGCATGCGGCGCCCAAGCGCGCCGATGGCATAGTCATACAGCTCAGCCTCAGTGAAAAGTTTCTTGGGCCGCCCGAATGACATGGCTATACCATAGCGCGATTGAAGACCCGGGCGTTAGCGCGTTGCGTTGCGCAACTCGCTCGTCGTCTTTTCGCCTTGCATCTTTTCGCCTTACTTTGTTTCGCCCTACTTTGTTTGAGCCGGAACAGGCGCAGAACTCGGCAAGACCGGCGAAGCCGGCGGCTGAGTTCCAGCCGGCGCACTTGCCGAAGGAGTTGCCCCAATTGGCGTCACCAGGACGGTCTTTGCGGCCGGAGGCAATTTATCGGCATTGGCCAACAGCAACGAAACTTGCCACATCTGCGTTTGATTTAGCGATTTACTGAATCCTGGCATACCCGTCAGACGAATACCGTTGGCAACTTTCCAATAGGTTTCGCCCGGTTCATCGTCAGTTACTCCTTTACCTTCGAAAAGCAGCGGCGGGTGCGGATACATTCCTGTCGCGATTGCCGTCTTCGGAGACAGCGGCACGCCGTGGCAAACTGAGCAGTTCTGCTTGTACAAGTCGGCTCCCGCAACAAAGTTCGGCTCGGTTGCCGGAATCGGGACACTCTTCGGCATGTCCTTCTTCACGCGCGCATTCAGCGCCTTGTGGGCAAAATAAGTTTCGAAAGGCATGTCGGAGTCAGTAGTGGCTACAGGAGCGCTACCACTGGTGCAATACACAAAAACCATAAAAGGAACGAGGATGAGACCGAGAACCAATCCGCCAACGAATTTCACTAGTTAGACCCTGCCTTTCCAGATTTCATACTTTAACACCGCGTATCAGCATCTTGGGCAGTTTAATCTGCATCCAATTTCCCATAGACTGGAGCACGGGTGCGAGGAGAACACTATAACTATGCGAATCGCTAGCGCTGCCAGTGCGTTCCCTCAACATTATTACTCCCAGGAGATGTTGCTGGAGGCACTGCAGGAATACTGGGGCGATCAGGTTCAAAATCCGCACGTGCTGCGGCGTTTGCATAGCCATGTCGGCGTCGATGGACGATTCCTTGCGCTTCCCAAAGAAGAGTATATGAAGATGCGAACCTGGGGTGAAGCCAACCACCACTGGATTCGTACCGCAAAGGAATTGGGAGAGAAAGCGGTTGGCGGCGCTTTGGCAGAAGCGGGATTGCACGGCAAGAATTTAGGCGCATTCTTTTTTGCGTCGGTCACAGGCATCAGCAGTCCGTCCATTGACGCGCTGCTCATCAATCAGATGGACCTGTGCAAGAACATTCGCCGAGTTCCGATTTTCGGGCTTGGCTGCGTGGCAGGTGCAGCGGCCATTTCCCGCGCCGCGGATTATGTTCGCGCTTATCCAGATCAAACCGCGGTGGTGTTGTCCGTCGAACTCTGCTCGCTCACGCTGCAGCGCGAAGACGTCTCGATGGCCAATTTGATTTCGGCCGGCCTGTTTGGCGATGGAGCTGCGGCAGTGATTGTGGCAGGCGCTGAGTGCGGACTTTCTGGTCCGCAAATCCTTGCCACGCGCTCCGTCTTCTATCCCGATACGGAAGAGATGATGGGCTGGGACATTTCGGAAAAAGGCTTTCGCATCGTCCTCTCTCGCGAAATCCCGAGCTTGGTTCGGAAAAATCTGGCGCACGATCTCGACGACTTCCTCGCATCGCGCGGACTGACTCGCGCCGACATCGGAAGTTGGTGTCTGCATACTGGCGGCCCGAAAATTCTGGAAGCAACCGCCGACGCGCTCGGATTAAAAAACGGCGAGCTCGATGTTTCCTGGCAATGCCTGCGCCGGACGGGCAATCTGTCGTCAGCCTCAGTGCTTGTCGTGCTCGAAGAAGTCATGAAAAATCGCCGCCCTGAGCCGGGCACGATTGGCTTGCTGGCCGCCATGGGTCCGGGCTTCTGTTCGGAATTCGTTTTGCTCGAATGGTAGTTCACTTGCCCCTGAATTCCGTATCTCGGGTTCGTAAGCTAGAAATTAGAACATATTAATGATCTTACTTTTTCCCTTGAGAAAGTCATGTTGAGCCCTTCTCCAACTTCGTGGGATGTCATTGTTGTCGGTGGTGGACCTGCCGGGCTGGCGGCGGCGATCGCCGCGCGTAGCCATGGTTTGAGCGTGCTGGTAGTCGATGGCTCTATTCCACCGATCGATAAGTCCTGCGGTGAAGGCCTTATGCCTGACGGTGTTGAAGCCTTGCAGAACCTGGGAATAGAAATTCCGGAAGGTGACGCTTACGTTTTCCGCGGCATCAGATTTGTGGACAACGGGGCCACGGCGGAGTCTGCGTTTCCTCGCGGGACGGCGTATGGAATTCGACGCACACACCTGCATCGAGCAATGTCCGATCACGCCGCAGCTTGCGGCGTTCAAATGCTTTGGCATACCGCAGTCACCGGACTCCATCCCGAAGGCGCGATCGTTGCTGGAAAATTGGAGCGAACACGCTGGGTAGTGGGAGCTGACGGAACTGCTTCGAGGGTACGTAAATGGGCAGGGCTCGACCAGCAGGAACTGACCGTCGGCAGCAACAAGTTGCGCTTCGCATTTCGCCGCCACTATCGCATGTCTCCCTGGACCGATTTCATGGAGCTGCATTGGGGCCAGCAGTGCCAGGTTTATGTGACGCCCGTCAGTTCCCAAGAAGTGTGCGTCGCGCTCATCTCTTCTGACCCGAAGTTGCGGTTGTCGGATGCGCTCGTACAATTTCCGGAACTCGTCGCTCGCCTCGAAGGCGCAGAATTCGCTTCCAGCGAAAGGGGCGCGATCACGGTTACGCGAAGATTGCGGCGCGTATATCGCGATCGCATAGTGCTGATTGGCGACGCTTCCGGTGGGGTCGACGCCATCACCGGAGAGGGCCTCTCGCTTAGCTTTCGTCAAGCGGCACTACTGGGCGAGAGCCTGGCGACTGGCAACTTGGCCCGTTATCAAAGAGGTCATCGCTCTCTCAGCCGCCGTCCCACTTTGATGGCGCGCCTCATGCTGTCCATGGCCGACCATCATCGTTTGCGAAGACGGACCATGGAAGTCTTTCAGACCAGCCCGCTCTCTTTTGCCGGCATGTTGGCCATGCACGTAGGAGAAGGTTCCGCCCGCGATCACATATCGAACGGCCTCGCGCTAGGCTGGGGCTTGTTCAAGGCCTGAGTAAATTTTTTTCACGCCCAAGATTTCTACGCCACTTTGCGTTTTTGATCTTGAGCTTGTTGATCTGCGAGATTTGCATGCTCGATAAGCGAATTCACTTCTCCACCCACCAGAAAAGCAAACCCGGTTACATAGAACCACAGCAGCAGAATGATCACGCCTCCTAATGAACCGTACACCGTGCTGTAGGAGCCGCTGAAGTGCAGATAGAAACGAAGCGCGGCAGAGGCGGCCAGCCACAGCGCCACTCCGATCATAGAACCAGGGGAAATCCAATGCCAGCGACGCGTCTTGTGATTCGGCGCAAAATAATAGACCACCGCATAAGCCAGCAATACAATCCCAACCGATATAACTGCCTGCAGCGCTTTCCATCCAGCTACAAGAATCGAACCCAATCCCATGCGGCTGCCGAGAACTTCTGCAATGTAGCCGCCAGCCAGAACGATAAGCAACGCGCTGAATACCAGAAGCAAAATCACCAATGTGAGCGCCAAAGAAATCAAGTGAACCTTGATCCAGGATCGCGTCTCGCGTAGTCGATAGGCCACGTTAAGCGTCCACATAAGCTGCGTAGTTCCGCTGGAGCCGGCGATGAGCGCGAGAACAAGGCCGAGGGTAAGTTTCCCTCCGCCGCTACTCTTGATGATCTGATCGACAGTATTTGCCAGCAGATCGTATGCCAGCGGCGGAATAATCTGCGCAAGAAACTCAAACAGGTCGGCGCGCAACTCCATTCTCTTGCCCGCGACTAATCCGAATAACGCCATCAGGAAAAGCAACAGCGGGAATGCGGCCACCAGGAAGTTGTACGCTAATTCGTAGGCGCGATTGTCGAGATCATCTTTGCCAATCTCGCACCAGACCAGTTTTGTTAGCTCCCACCAACCGAGGTTTCCCAGGGACCAAAGGGATTCCGCCCGAGGCTCGGCTCGCAGGTTTGTAGCCGGCAACTTATCTTTGGCTAACTGCGGCCCATCGCTTCTCAGCGCGGAATCGATCATTTTGCTCCAACACCGGCCTTTAATGGATTCCTGAAGTCGCTCACGTGTTGCCGGTGGTTGGGAGCAACAACTATAGCGGCAACTCTTGCGTAGCCGGGAAGTGATGCTGTCCCCCCCACTGCTCGTGATCATCCAGAAACAGAGATACATCGATTCGCGATCGAACGATATTAAAAGCCGCAATTTTTAAAAACTGGTGTGGAATCTGCCTTCGACCGATACCCCACCCGTTTCCTGACGGGCGGCGCTTACGGACCAGCGCTTATTAATTCGGTAGTCCCCCTGAACCACTTCGCTGCCCGGCTGAGATACGTCGGTGGAAAAAGTGAAAAGAAAATCTCTCGTGACGCGCTGCTGCAGCGCAATTCGCGCCGAAGGATTCTGATTGTTCCCACCGATCAGTGGATCGATCTGCAGGCTCGATAGGCCAGCCAGTTTTTGTACTCCGCCGCTCACTTCGCTCGCAGCTTGCGAAGCAATCATAGAATCGGTGCTCTGGCTGGCCGCCGACTGCGACGTCGTTTTACCCATCGCCAACAAATTGATGACATCCGCCGTAGCCAAAGGCGGATCGGAAGAGTAAGACGTTGTCAGCTTTTCGAATGGCCCACGCAGATTCAGCGTGAGGTTGTACTGCTCCACCGTGGTGCTCACCGCAACATTCAGCACCGGGTGCGTCTGGTACGGATCGTCGAAGGTAATTATTCCGCGTTGCAACTCATATCGAACGTTGCGATAGAAAAGTTCACCCGATGTGAGGTCACTCCGCCCAGTAATAATGGGCAAGGCAGCCGTCCCGCCAACGTGGAAGTTCGCATTCCCCTCCAGGCTCACTTGAGAACTATTCGCGCTCAAATTTTCCTTCGACTGCAGTGCGATGGCAAGATTAATGGTCTCTGCAAAACCTGGTTGCACGGGCACCGCAGTGCTGCCGCTAAACTGGTCGGCAAATTTCGCGAGATCGAAGTCAGGCGTGAAAGATAGCGAATCAATAAGAACGCGTCCGCTCATCACCGAAGAATCCTTGGTGCCAATCAGAGCAAGATTGCCGTCCAGCACAGTTCTTAACCCATTCGGATATCGAAGACGAACAGATTTGCCTTGCAAAGCGATATTGAATTGCAATGGCCGGTAACTGATCGAACCGCCCGCCGATAACTGCCCCCCGCCCACTTGTCCACTTAGGCCAGTCAGTTGAATGCGTTCGTTGTCAATGCTCAGACTGCCATTCAGTTTTTCCACGCCGAGAGGCGCTCCCGCCTGAATCAGTGCCACGTCTTTTAACTGCACTTGTCCATTCACGCTCGGATGCTGTGCCGTTCCCGATGTATTCACATCGAGAGAAATGTTTCCAGAACTCCGAATGTCAGGCGAGAGCATTTGAAGAACTTGAAGATCGATTGAGCCTTGCGCGACGAAGGTTGGCGCGGAATTACCCAACAGCGGAATGCTGCCATGAAACCGAAGAGAAGTGTCATTCCCTTCTATTTCGGCGGGCTGAAGAGTGACCACGGAATTCGCATAATCAATTCGAATCGGCCTGGCAGTGCCGATTTGCAATGCCTGATAACTGGCGTTGAGAGTCGGAATCGTCAAGTTCGCGCGTATCTGGGATGGATCCTTCAACGGTCCAGCCAGCCTGCCGTGAAATTCAGTTTGACCTTTCAATCCCTCTGGCAGATTCGGCAAATAAAGTGCCAGAAGCAAATCAAGGGGAAGCGTGGTTGTGTCGACTGACGCCTCCGCGTAATAGCCGCCCTCTAAATCCACTTTGCCATGAGCCTGCACCGAAGCCTCAAGAACCGTGGAATTCAGTGAGAAGTCGGCTTGCTTATCGGCCACATTTAACTGCGCTTTTACGCCGAAAATAGATTTGTCGCGCAGCGTCAGCTTGGGCAACTGCAACGTAGCGCTAAGCTGCGGTTTATCCAAAGTCCCCGAGCCGCTTGCGGAAGCGCTCAAGTACCCGTAGAGCAGAAAATTTCTATCGTGCACGTATCGCAAACGCTGCAGGCTCAACGACGGAATATCAAGATTGACGTTATAGACCTTCGTTTTCGGCGCAAAAGAAATATTCGCGGAAGCCGATCCCGCCGCGATCGCCACATCCAACGACGATTTAAAGGTGTCGCTATCAGCGCTGAATTTCAATGCGAAGTTCTGCAAAGGCTCATCGTAGGCTCGCCCATGTGTAATCTTTAACGTACCCGAACCAATAGGATCCTGCTGCGACCCAATCAGGGAAGCGGATGCCGAGATATCTCCCGTGATCGGGTAATGCGTATTCGCTAGCTGCTGCAGATCCGAAATCGATATTTGCTGCACTGCAATATCCGCCCGGCCGGGATTGGACGGAAGATATGCCCAGTTCTGCAATCCAACCGCTCCGCTGAAAGTGGCGCGTCCGCGAGATGCGCTGACCAGCGCGCCATCTGAAATAACGACGCGATCTGGCGTAGCTTCGAAATTAGCTTGTGCAGTGCGCCACTCGCTGCCCTGCACCTTAAGATTCTGCGCGGCAATGTCTCCCGAAATTTGAGGATTCTTTAACGAGCCGTGGACGGTGGCAGATAGTGTTCCCGAGCCCGAGAGCGCGGGAGGAGTTGCATTTACCCGAAACGAATAGGCCAACGCCGCGAGTTCATGTAAATCGTTGCTGGTGGCGTGCATCCGAAGATTAGAGTGGTTGCTGATTTCACCTTGCGCAGTGATTGTCGTCGATGGAATGTCGAGCTTTGTGTCGTGCACCGCAATGGTGTTACGAGGACCGTCATAGGCGAGATGAATGACGCCCTCGATTGGGACTTCGCGCACTGCCCCCGCTTTCGCGGCCCCATCCTCAGCCTTTACGTCTTTAGCGTTCAAACCGGCGTTCGCGCGAGCGCTTGCGCCAGCCTTCGCACCTCTAGCATTTACGTTACCCGCCGCGGCACGCAGGCTTACGTCAGTGCTCGCAATTAGATTTCTGCCGCTCAATTTACCGGACCAGGATGCTTCGGAACTCCCGTCGACAAGGCCGTGCAGTGCAATTTGCTTCTGCTCCGGGCGGCCAAACACTCGTTGCGCTGCCTCCAAAGAAATATCGCGGAACGTAGTCCGCACTTGTGTGGATGGAGTCGCATCCAGATGCTGGACTCCGACTTCACCCTGAATCAGCCCGCCCAGGGCCTGAAGCCCGATTCCGGTGACGCGCACGGATCCATTTGCCAGATGATAGTTGCCGCGCAGCCGGCGAGCTTCGATTCGTCCCGTGGATGCGCTGGCGGAAACTGCATCACTCAAGAAGACTCCATCGCTGGTTATGCTGCGCAGCAATGACAATGACTGTGCGTTAATACTCGGACAATCAATCTTGCCGACAAATGTAATGTCTCCTGCTGGATTCGCGCCCGGCGCCATCGCGGCAAAATCCTGAGTATGCAAGCGCGCTTTGTAATCACCCGCAATTCTTGGATCGCTGTAATTCGTAATGTTTGCGTTGATGACAGCCGACGAAGATCCGACCGTTATGTTGGCCGGAGTAAGCGAGAGTCCGGAAGCGTTCGCACTGAACTTCGCTTGCAGCGTGTGGGACATTGGCGCGTACTGCGCATAGCGCACATGGCCGTTGTCGTAAGAGATGGAACCAACGTAGCTGGCGGCAGAAGAATCAAAATGCGTATTGAGATCAAGGTCGCGGAGGTCCGCATCGAGTGGCGTTTTCTTGTCGTTGTAATTGATCTCTCCATTAACGATCTGAATGTGACGCACCGCCAACACGAAGATATTTCCATTCGAACTTGTTCTCGCTGCGCTGCGAGGAGTTTGTGGAATATTGCTATTTCCCGCGCGATTCACCCGTACGTTCGCAACCGGGTGGGCGATTATCAATTCGTCGAGATTATATTTGCCATGGAGAACCGATTGAATCTTGATGCCAACCGTCAAGTTGTCGATCTGCAAAAGCGGGCGCTGGCCGGGCTGTTCCGTGCCATGAACGGTAACGTCAAAAAGATGAACGGTCAAAGTTCGAAGGCTGAAATCGAGAGCGCGAATTTGAGTTTTAGCGCCAGTCGCCTGGTCCGCCGCCTGCGTGATCTTACGAATCGCGATTTGCTGGAACCGGTTCGATTTAAGAAAAACGTAACTCGCGATACCCGCGACCATAATCAGGATTATGATCACCGCCAGCGTCCAGCCTATGATGTCTCGCCACTTCATTTCTTCTCCTAAAAAGCCTGGCCCAATGTTATGAAATATTGTGTTGAGCTGAGTCCGGGGACGGGATTCAGATTGCGGCCAATATCAATTCGAATTGGCCCAATCGGCGTGGAGTAGCGAAGCCCCGCGCCGACGGTATTGCTGTAATTATTCACGAAGCTATTGAAGTTAATCGCGCTGTAAACATTGCCTCCATCGTAGAAGATGACGCCGCCAAGGGCTTTCATTATCTTCGTCGGGAAGCGCATTTCTGAATTCAAAATGACAAGCTGCCGCCCTCCTACTGGCACGGTTATGTTGACGCATCCCGTTTGATTTTGCAGAACGTTGCAGAAGGGCACAATGCGCTGCGGTCCAGCTTCGTTAATCGGAAACCCTCGCAGCGAGGTGCCACCGCCCGAGAAGAAAAGCTGGCTCGTGGGAACAAAACTCCCCGCGAGAGCGGACGCCAATCCCAGGCGAATGCTGTTGGCAAAAACCAGCGAATGCACTGGCTTGTAATAGGCGAATTGGCCAAACATTTTCGCCATGCTCGCGCTCGAACCCAACTTACTCGGGGTAAGGGCAAAATTGAGCGTCGAGAAGATTCCGCGGTGCGCGTCCAGCGGTTTGTCGCGCGTATCCTGGATAAGCGTTGCAGAGAACGTTGAGAGGTGAATGTTTCGGTCCTGCGGCAGGACCAGTTCTGGCACGAGAAGGTTGGACAATATCGTCCTATTAAAGTCGTATCGAATCTGCAAACGTGTGCTATGCCTGCGGCTGATCAGCCGTTCGACTTGGAATGAGATGTCGCCAAGGCCCGCAGTGAACAGCGGATTTTCGCTGTTGCGTTCTATCGAAAAGCTGGTTAACGAACTCCACTGCGAGCCAACAAAATGGGGTTGGGTATAAGTCGTCAGAAATTGCTGATCGAGACGCGCGAGCAAAATTGTGGCGCTGGCAGTTTCACCCATTCCGCGCATGTTTCGACGAGTGAATTCAATTGAGCCCAGCGGGCTGGCAAAAGTGGCCTCACTGGGAGCCAGTTGATTATTGCCTAAATTGATGGGTGGCAGCCCCGGTACCGCAACCGTTCCCGCAGGAATGTTGCCTCCCCGCCTCGACACTTCAAAGCCAAAGCCATAAGTAATGTCGTTGCGCTTGGCCTCGTGAACTTTAACCAGAACATTCTCTTCGCTCTGGTCCGTGATCGGCTTCTCCGGTCCAACGCTCGACCAATCGAAGATATTCAGATCGTATAAGTGACTTTCGGCGTCGAGCAGTCCCACTTTTCGCATCGGCGCCTGCGACCGAACTTTCGTTGTCTTCACGATCAACTCAAGACGAGTTTTATTTTGCCCAAGATAAAGGACATCTTTGACCGTGATGCGTTGATGCTCGTTGATGGCATAGGCGACGATGACACGATGCCGATCATCCGACCTCCTGGTGATGGTCGCTTTCACCTCCGCGTTCAGATAACCACGATCAAGGTAAGTTGCGGTTATGCGATTCCGATCCTCAGAAAGACCGCGCGCCGAGTAAGCTCCGCCCGGGCGAAGTTTAAAACCCTGTGGCTCCGTAAGCTCATCCTCGGAAACGCTTATGTTGCCCGTGATTTCAACGTTGTCGACCAGAGTTTGCTGACCCTCCTGAATCTGAAACTGAATGTTTAGCCGGAGGGCGTCAGCAACAACTTTGGCCGTGACCTTCGCCGATTCATATCCCTTATCGCGATAGAGCGCCTCCATATTCGATACGCTCTGCTTCAGCAATTTCGGACTGACGCTGCCGTGCGTCCAAATGTGCGACTTCTTAACTGTCGCCTGAGCCATCAGGTCCTGTTCCGAAATCTGCTGATTGCCATGGAAGCTGACGCTCTGAACTTTGTGCTTCTTGCCGCGATCGATTTCATACACCACCTCAATCTTGTCAGGCTGTTTTTTGAAGTCGATGCTCACCTTTACATCGGAATAGCCTTTCTTCTGAAAATAGTCGACCAGGTTTTGCTGGCCTTCGTCGACCAGATCGCGATCGATGGTTCCTTCGGAATAGATGGGAATAAGTTTTTTAATTTGACGTTCGGACAAAAACCGGAGTACGGAGAGTTTCGCTCCCTGCGTTCGCACCGTGACGGTGGGGCCGAGTTCTACTTTGAACGATACGTCGACGCGGCCGCTTTCCTGGTGAAAGAGTGGAGGGTTCTGCTGAACCGTGCTGGCAAGCCGGTGTTGTTGCGCCAGAGTTCGCTTGATCAAAGCGGTAGCGGCTTTGAGGCGTTCCGCAGTATAAGGCTTGCCCGGCTTGAGCAGACCTCCCGTGAGCCGCGATCTCAGGGAACGGAGAGAGCGCAGCAGAACGGCGCTCTCGGAATTGTCCGCGCCCTCAATCGCAACGCTGGCCACGCGCGCTTGTTTGCCAAGATTCACCGCGAAATTGACGTTGACGAGTTGATGATCATCGTCAATTTGAGAGTTCGGCTGTATCGAAGCCGTGAAGTATCCATTGTGCGCGAGGAAATCCTGCAACGCCTGGACGGCGACCGGCAGCCGGGCGGCATCGTATGGGTCTTCATCCGCGACATTGGCGGCCTGCAACAGCGGCGTGTACGAGAATTTTTTTTCCGCGCCCGGAAAGCTCACGATGCCAAGATAGTAGGCCGGTTCGAGCAGAAAATTCAGGCGTAATCCAGAAGGGTCGGGTACGATCTGAACGCTGACTTTAGGGAAGCCTCCCGCTTTTTGCAGCGCTTGGATGCTGGCCTCAACCTTCTCTTCGGAGTAAGGCTCGTGTGCTTTTTGTACGACCACCGCTTGCAGAGGATTCAGATCGCGGTGCGGGTTTCCGATGAGATCGATGGCATCGACATTCTGTCCGTCATACACCGCTTTGGGACGGAGCGTGTCCATCTGAGCAGAGGCGGCGGCGACTGCGACGAAAACCAACAAGGCTGACAGACGCATAGTGGGGAGGACGATCCGGCTTTAGGAGGTACGTCATGCCGCAGGCCTTCTGTAAGGCGAATGTCAGATCTCCCAAACCGCCGTAAGCTAACTCTGATGCTACAGCATCAGGAGATGTTGGACGCAGTATCCATATCCCGCAATCTATTTGATCCTGCTCTTCAGCGGTCTGGAAGAGGCTGCCGCGGTGCACGAATTGCGGCCCCAAGCGGAAGCTGCGTAGGAAGAAGGGATTGCCCTCAAGAGTTCTTTGCGGTTATTGCCTCTGGGCCGGCATGAACTGTGACTTCGACCTTGGCGCCTGGTTTCAATCGAACTTCGTCACCATTTTCGGTGGTTAATAAGTTGTCGATGCGAATCTCTTTGTACAGGTGATCCGCGCCTTCGACTGCGATCTGCGCCTTCTCCGGTTCGCCCACAGAGGGTGATTTAATGATCTTTTCGACCGTTCCGGCTAGGGTAGTGGTTAACTTCTCCGTCATACTGCTCCTTGGGCTTGGGATGCATAGCCAGTAAGCGAAGTCTAGCAGGAGGGTCATCGATGGAACTGAGCAATCGGGCTCACTCTCGGGGTAACAGACTGTGCGCCATTCTCTGGCCTCCACAAAAGTGTTTCACGTGAAACATTGTACGTCTATTTGTGTTAGTATATTTGTGTACATACAATATGACTCAACCAAAGCGACGTAAACAGGTTACGAAGCGTGCGAAGGCACCGCGTAAAGCGGCCAAAAAAGTGGCGAGAATCGAGGCGTCGGCGGGATCTTTTTCGGGCAGGAGGCGTCCGCGCTACCTGCCGGAGGAGTGGGCCGGCATGTACAAGCCGGTGAAGAGGCCGGTTACGTTGCGGCTGGATGCCGATGTTCTGGCGTGGTTTCGGCGGTCTGGGCGCGGTTACCAGACGCGCATCAACCAGGCTTTGCGGAAGGCGATGAGCGAGGAGAGAAAAAAGACGGGGGAGTGAGTGTTAGTCTTTGGCTTGGCTGCCACAAATTCGCTAATCTCGCGGAAAACATCCACATCTTTACCACAGGGGGCACAGGGGGACAGAGGACACAGGGAAGTTCTTCTTTCGCCGTTGTTGGATGGCGCCGCCTCTGGTGGGCATACGGTAGGGGTCCTTCGGCTTCGCTCAGGATGACAACGGTAACCGACTCGAAAGCTGGTCCGAGTGGGGACGGACGAATGCGTCCGTCCCTACGCGAGCCCCATCCTGCGGAATACCGGGCAAAACCTTCGCATCTTCGTCAGTTCCAATAGCATCTAAAACCTTGACAGTGATTCGCTCAAGTTATAGGATGGCCCCGAACGTAACTGTTAGTTTATTGATTTTAAAGAACTTATTTTAGTGGAGGATGGCTTATGGGGAAGATTATTGGAATTGACTTGGGAACCACGAACTCCTGCGTGGCGGTTATGGAGGGTGGAGAGCCTAAGGTTATACCGAATGAAGAAGGAGGGCGGACTACGCCTTCGGTGGTTGGATTTACCAAGAATGGCGAACGGCTGGTGGGACAGGTCGCTAAGCGCCAGGCTATTACTAATCCTGAGAACACGGTTTTTTCGATCAAGCGGTTTATGGGGCGCCGGTTCGATGAGGTTAGCGAGGAACTGAAGATGGTTCCTTATAAGGTGGAGCGGGATGGCGACAATGTTGCGGTCATGGCGCAGGGGAAGAAGTACACCCCGCCAGAGATTTCCGCGATGATTTTGCAGAAGTTGAAGAAGGCGGCGGAAGACTATCTCGGCGAGAAAGTGACCGAGGCGGTGATCACGGTTCCAGCTTACTTTAATGACGCGCAGCGGCAGGCTACGAAAGACGCGGGCAAGATCGCTGGACTCGACGTGAAGCGAATCATCAATGAGCCTACGGCGGCGGCTTTGGCTTACGGGCTCGACAAGGGTAAGGACGAGACGATTGCCGTCTATGACTTCGGCGGCGGAACGTTTGATATTTCGGTGCTCGAAGTTGGCGAAGGCGTCATCGAGGTGAAGGCCACGAATGGCGACACGCACCTGGGCGGCGACAACATCGATCAGCGGCTGGTGGATTGGCTGATTGATGAGTTCAAGAAGAATGAAGGACTCGATCTGCGCGGCAAGGGAAATGAGATGGCTTTGCAGCGTCTGCGTGATGCGGCAGAGCGGGCGAAGATCGAGCTTTCGACCACGATGGAGACGGAGATCAATCTGCCGTTCATTACGGCGGATGCAGCCGGGCCGAAGCACTTGGTCATCAAGCTGACTCGGGCGAAGCTCGAATCGATGATTGAAGACATTTTGCAGAGGTCGGTTGGGCCGTCGAAGCAGTGTTTGAAAGATGCGGGCGTGGATGCCAGCAAGATTAATGAAGTGGTGCTGGTCGGCGGACAGACGCGCATGCCTCGCATTCAGCAGATCGTGAAAGATCTGTTTGGAAAAGAGGGGCACAAGGGTGTCAACCCGGATGAAGTGGTGGCGATTGGCGCGGCGATTCAGGGTGGCGTGTTGGGCGGCGAGGTGAAAGACCTGCTGCTCCTGGACGTGACTCCGTTGACGCTGTCGATCGAAACGTTGGGCGGAGTGGCGACTCCTATGATTCCGCGCAACACCACGATTCCGACGAAGAAGACCGAGACGTTTTCTACGGCGGCGGACAGTCAGACGTCGGTTGAGGTGCATGTGCTGCAAGGGGAACGTCCTCTGGCGGCGCAGAACCGGACGCTGGGCAAATTCCATTTAACGGGATTGCCACCGGCGCCGCGCGGGATTCCGCAGATTGAAGTGACGTTTGACATTGACGCTAACGGCATCTTGAACGTGACGGCTAAAGATAACGCCACGGGCAAGGACCAGAAGATCACGATCACTTCGTCGTCAGGCTTGTCGAAAGAAGAGGTTGAGCGGATGGCGAAAGAAGCCGATGCTCACTCGGCCGAAGACAAGACTCGGCGCGAAGAGATCGAGGCCAAGAATCAGCTCGACTCTTTGGTTTACAACGTGGAGAAGATGCTGAAGGAGAATGGCGACAAGATCTCTGGCAGCGAGCGCGGAGATGTCGAGAACGCAGTGGCAGACGCGAAGAAGGCCATCGAAGGCGGCGACAAGGCGGCGATGGATTCGGCGCGCGAGAAGCTGACGACGGCGTCGCACAAGCTGGCGGAGCAGATGTACAAGGCTTCGCAGGCTGCGCCGGGCGGAGCTCCTGGGGCTGGCGGTGCTGGTCCTACGGATGGACAGGGCGCGGCTCCGGGCAGCAATGGCTCGGGCCAGAAGAAGGACGAAGGCGTGATTGACGCTGAGTACGTGGACGTTGAAGACAAAAAGTAAGCGGGCTCCAGTAATTGGCGTGAATGGGGGCGCTAGATGCGCCCCCATTTGCATCTTACTTAAATAAGTATGGCGCAATTTTTATACGGGCCAGAAAGAGGAAAACGAATTGAGATTTGAAGTGAATGGACAAATGTTTTTTGTGAACTTCGTGGCCGAGGAGGGGCGGTGGTTTTGCTACGCGCCTACGGAGACGGGGCTGCAGAAGATTCCTGTGTCGATAGACGCTTCTCCGTTTGAGGCTTATACGGTTGAGGTGGATGAGCAGGCTAAGGAAGTGGTGAACTGAGGTTAGAGCAAAAAAGGCATTACCACAGAGGGCACGGGGGGTTCACAGGGGGCACGGGGAAGTGCTTTCATCTTGAGTTGGAATTAATGGATTAAATGTTATTTCGTTTACACGAGGTCATTCGGTTTCCG
>Ga0209332_1000047_pt1 | contig 29703 bp, 29 predicted proteins | sample BlaSpr_A8_OM3_M1_FD_187974 | JGI IMG/M metagenome (GOLD analysis project Ga0209332, IMG submission 187974) | Forest soil microbial communities from Thunder Bay, Ontario, Canada - Black Spruce, Ontario site 2_A8_OM3_M1 (SPAdes) (version 2) | ecosystem: Environmental > Terrestrial > Soil > Boreal...
ATGCGTATGTTGGGCAAGTCGTAGGGAAGATCGGTCCAACCCTGCGCCAGGTGCGGAGGATCGCCATAGACCGAGTTCACATCAAAGATGGACGTGATGGGAGGAAAGACCGATCTTTGCAGCCACGCCGTTGGCTTTCCCTTCTCATTGACGGCTGCCTTCATGTACATGGCAGCAACCGCGTTGTAGTAATCAAACTTGACGTCGTCTTCGCGCGTCCACACAACTTTTACGGGGCGGCCCAGCTTCTTCGATAAAACCGCGGCTTCGGCAACGTAGTCAGGTTTCGATTTTCTTCCAAACCCACCGCCCAACAATGTGACGTGGCAGATCACGTTCTCGGGCGGAATGCCGAGTTCGGAGGACATAATTGCTTGGGCGGCCTGGGGATTCTGGGTTGGCGCCCATGCAGTAACTTTTCCATCCTTGAAATCGGCCAGCGCCACCATCGGCTCCATCGGAGCGTGGGCCAGTAGTGGAACGTAATAGTCGGCTTCCACTACATTATTGCCAGCGGGGAACGCTTTGTCGGAGTCGCCCACGCTGCGAATAAGCTTCCCCGGCTTGTGCGCTGTCTCCCTAAGCTCTTTCTTGTATTCAACCGAGTCGTAGGATTCGTTCGGCCCGTTGTCCCAGGTTATCTTCAGTTTCTTGCGGCCCTGGAACGCAGCCCACGTGTTATCCGCAATCACAGCAACGCCGCCCAAAGGCTGGAAGGCAGCGGGAGGCTTAAACGGATCGATCCTGACGGTCTTTTGCACGCCCGCAACCTTGAGCGCGTCCTGATCGTCGAGAGTCTTTATTTTCCCGCCGAAGACCGGAGGATGTTCGATCGATGCATACACCATGCCATCCAGATGCGCATCCATTCCATACATCGCTTTTCCTGTGCAGAAATTTTCGAGATCGACGCTGGTCATTCCCTTCCCGATGTACCGCCACTCCGAGGGATTTTTCAGCTGAAGCTCTTCCCTCTTGGGCTCAGTAAGGCGTGCCGCTGCCGAGGCCAGTTCGCCGTAACCCAGGCGCCGGCCCGTTGCTTTGTGAATCACCAGATGGGGTTCGGTTGAACACTCTGATGCGGGAACCTTCCACTGTTGCGCCGCCGCCTGGATAAGCATAAAGCGCGCTGCCGCGCCACACTCCCGCATGATGGTGTAGAACCTTCTCACCGACTGCGAGCCGTCCGTATTTTGGTCGCCGTATCGTTTGTCGCCAATCGCCTGATCGATCTTTACTCGCTTCCAGTCGGCGTCAAGTTCGTCCGCCAGCACAAGTGGCAAGGATGTGCGAATGGTCGTTCCCATCTCTGAGCGGTGGGCCACGATGTAGACGGTTCCGTCCTGCTGAATTCCGACAAAGAGATTGGGATGAAGGGTTGCGCGGTCCGCGTCGGTTTGACCGTCCGTGGGCAGCCCCTGAGCCCATGTTGTCGGGACGTACCGCACCGCCAAGATAAGCGCTCCAGATCCAAACACTCCCTTGAGGAACTTCCGCCGGCTTACATTCTCGATTGGGCTCATGCGTTTTTCCCCGCTGCCAGCTTGATCGCCTGGCGAATTCGTTGGTAGGTCCCACAGCGGCAGATGTTTCCCGACATGGCGTCATCGATTTGCTCGTCGGTGGGATGTGGCGTGGTTTTCAAAAGGGAAACCGCTTGCATGATCTGTCCGGACTGACAATATCCGCACTGCGGAACGTTCACCTGCATCCAGGCTTCTTGAACGGGATGGAGGCCGTTTGCCCCGAGGTCCTCAATGGTGCGAATCTCGCTCCCTGCTGCCTCGCTCACAGGCGTGATGCACGAACGGATTGCTTCGCCGTTCTTGTGCACCGTGCAAGCGCCGCAGAGCGCCATGCCGCAGCCGAACTTCGTTCCCGTCAATCCCAGGATGTCGCGCACGTACCAGAGCAGGGGCATGTTGGGATCGCCGTCAAAACTGCGATCTATCCCATTCACTTTGAGCTTCGTCATCAAGATCCCCTTTCGCCAATTCAGCTAAGCATTCTACGTGCCACGTCGCAGCGAGGACAATGGGACAAAATCCGGCGCAGTTTCAGTTTGTGCAAAACGCAATCCCTCTCCCAAATGTCCACAGTTTGACAGCGCGTCGAAAGATTGACCCGGTTCTTCGACTCATGAATTAAGCGTAAAGCGCGAGGACCACTGTAAACGGGCACTTCATTGAAGAGATGTGGAAGAGACGCGCCTTCACAGGATGGCACGGAACTTGCATTCCTTCAGAGCGACCGGCGCTTTAGGCAACGCTTGCATCGAAGATTGCACTATAAACCCGCGACGGCCGCTGGAGAATATCTGATGAAAGTCAACACCCTCCCCCGTTTTCTCGCTGCTGTAATAAGTGCTGTTGTCTCAATCTTTATCTTTCCGGCTTCGACGCTACTGGCCGATGACGCGCCATTTCATAATGCACCCGCATCCAGCAATCAATTAAAGAACCCGTACGCGGGGCAACAAGCAGCCGTAACCGCCGGCTCAAGGCTATATTCCATGAACTGCGGATCCTGCCACGGCATTAAGGGACGGGGAACCGGGAACATTCCACCCCTGGCGCACGGCCCCACGCAATCAGCATCGGACGGAGAGCTTTTCTGGTTTATCACAACTGGATCGGTCAGTAACGGCATGCCGTCATGGAGCAGCCTGCCTGAACAGAAACGATGGCAGATTGTCACTTATTTGAGGTCTCTCAAGAATTCCACGAGTGCAGCAACGAACGACTCTCCTTCTGCCGAGGTAAAACCCGTCAAGACCAACGCACCGCCGCCGCAACCCCCATACACAGACTTTCGCTATGAGCAGCCCGGAAAGGTCCGCAAGATCACGGCGCAGGATCTTCCGGCGCCATACATCACTGAGTCAGCCAGCAATGCACCTCAATTGGCGGCGCGTCCCCGCGATGCGTGGCCGAAGGCCCCAGCTGGATTCAGCGTGCAGCAATACGCTACTGGACTTGATAATCCGAGATTGATCCGGACTGGCCCCAACGGCGATTTGTTTCTGGCAGAGAGCAGCAGTGGAAAAATTAGAGTGTTCCGTGGAATAACCGCCGACGGTAAACCGAAGCAGGCTGAAACTTTTGCCACAGGATTGAACGAGCCCTATGGTATTGCTTTCTATCCTCCCGGAAAGAACGCTCAATGGGTATATGTCGGAGATACCGACGCGGTCGTCCGCTTTCCATATAAGAACGGAGACTTGAAGGCAAGCGGACCAGCGCAGCACATTGTGAACCTTCCTCATGGCAGTGGACACTGGACTCGCGACGTACAGTTCACGGCCGACGGGAAGAAGATGTTCGTTGCGGTTGGGTCGGCATCGAATGTCGACGATCCCGACACCACTCCCGCGGAAAAGAATCGAGCCGACATCCTGGAGTTCAATCCCGATGGCTCCGGCATGCAAGTGTACGCGTACGGGCTCCGCAATGCTGGAGGCGGGCTGGCGATCAATCCCGGGACCGGTGAGTTATGGTGCTCGGTCAACGAACGTGATGGCCTGGGAGACAACCTTGTCCCTGACTACATCACCCGTGTTGCGGAAGGTGGCTTCTACGGTTGGCCCTGGTGGTATATCGGCGATCATCAGGACCCGCGCCATGAGGGCAAACATTCGGAGTTAAAGGGTAAGGTGATCGTTCCCGATGTTCTGCTAGAGCCTCACAACGCTTCACTCGAGATGACGTTCTATGAAGGGATGCAATTCCCGGCCGAATATCATGGAGACATTTTCGCATCCCAGCACGGTTCTTGGAACCGCTCGGTGCGCACTGGATATGAAGTGATTCGCATACCTTTGCACCAGACCACCAGAGCAAGCGGGGAGTATGAAGACTTCTTGACCGGATTTGTGGTCGACAACGGGCATGTATGGGGAAGGCCCGTCGGCGTCACCGAGGCCCAGGACGGTTCGTTGCTGGTAACGGACGATGGCTCCAATTCGATTTGGCGCATCCGCTATACGGGCGCCGAAAGCCAGCAGCGCGAGCGTGAGCGAAGCGATCCCAGCCCAGGTATTGCGAATGCTACGTACAGAGCATCGCGGTAGAACGCTGGTGATCACGTGCCTCGGCGCGAGCGCCGCTCTAGCATTGTGCGCCTTCCAGTTTGGAGATCGAAAGGAGCTGAACAAGATGCCATTCACGGAAGTGCAACCACTGGTCTCCGACGCGGCAAAAGCTCGGAGATTGGCCAAGCATGGGAACATTGATCTGCTCATTGGACAAGCGGTCCCAGGAAGGGCTGTGAGCCTTCGAGGTGAAATCGCCGATGCGAACTGTTACTTGGGCAGTCACGTCCACGCTTACGATCATGCCTTCTGTGCCAAGCTGTGCGCGGCGGCCGGCAGCCCTCTGGTATTCATTCCCGACCAGGGCCAGGAGATTTATCTGGTGCTGAGCGAATGGAATGGCATTCGGCTTCCGGAAAATGTTCTCGACCGCATAGGAGTTCCCGGGATCGTGGTCAAAGGCAAAGTGCTCGCGGCCGACGGAATGCAGGCGCTGGCGGTAGAAGAGTTGATGCCCTGAGCATCCGCGTAACTGGCAGTTCAAATTAATAAGCAGGAGGTCAATCATGAATAAGAAAGAAGTCTCTACACAGTCGGCGGGGGATATTTCCCTGGGCGGTAAACTTTCGGTTCGCCGTCTCGGCTTCGGAGCCATGCGCCTCACCGGGGAGGGGATTTGGGGGCCGCCAAAAGATCGAAAACGGGCGCTAGCGGTCTTGCAGCGTGCTGTGGAACTTGGCGTCAACTTCATCGATACCGCCGACTCGTACGGCCCTCATGTGAACGAAGAGTTGATTGCGGAGGCATTGTTCCCCTATCCAAAAGATCTTGTGATTGCGACCAAGGGAGGGTGGAATCGCCCCGGACCGAATCAGTGGACGCACGATGCAACTCCATCGCATCTTCGCAACGCGGTCGAAGGCAGTCTTAAGAGACTGCGTCTGGACCGTATCGACGTTTACCAATTGCACATTCCAGACCCCGTCGTGTCCTTCGACTCCTCGGTGGAAACTCTGGCGCAACTGCGAAACGAAGGAAAGATTCGCCTGGTCGGATTATCCAACGTGACGCAAGAGCACATTGAACGTGCGCGGAAGATCGTCCCCATCGCCTCTGTGCAGAACCGCTACAGCTTCGCCGACCGTGAATGGGACTACGTAGTTAGCTATTGTCAGAGGAACGGTATTGCTTTTATCCCTTGGTTCCCGCTCGGAGCGGGCAGAGTTGCCGGGGAAATACTTAACAGAATCGCCCAGGCGCATGGCGCTAGCCCCACTCAGATAGCGCTGGCCTGGCTCTTGCAGCGCTCGCCCATCATGTTGCCCATTCCGGGGACATCCTCGATCGATCATTTGGAACAGAATGTTGCGGCGGCTTCACTGCGCTTAACCGAAGAAGAATTCGAAGAACTTTCTGGCGTTCCCGAGCTGGTGGGATCGCGCTGAAAAAATTGCGGTGAAAAAATTATGACTGAGTCAGAGACTCTTCGCGAGTTAGTCCTGTGCGATGAGATATCAACACTGAGGAAATAACGGAGACCACACTATGAAACGTCTTACTGCAAATCAAGTAAAGCTCGGATTCGTTGGCTTGGGCAACATGGGAAGCCGGATTGCCCAACGACTGCTCGATCATGGATACCAACTCGCCATCTATGACTTAGATTCCTCCAAGGCAGAATCCATCGCTGCACACGGCGGTATCGTTGCCAGGAATATTCTTGAACTGGCGCGCACTGCCGATGTACTTCTCTCGTGCCTGACCAATGATGAAGCCGTTCGCAGCGTCTACACCGGGTCTGAGGGAGTTTTTGCTGGGGCAAGGCCAGGAACCATTGTTCTTGAAATGAGCACGATCGCTCCGGAGACCTCACGGGAACTCCACAAGCTCGGGGCCCAAGGAGGTGTCGAAGTTCTGGATGTCGCCATCTCGGGCAGCACTCCCGCCGCGGAGCAAGGCATCCTGACGCTACTGGTAGGCGGCGACCAGGACTTGTTCAACGCCGCGCAACCAATATTCCAGACGATCGCCAAGCAATACTTTCTTTTGGGCGGTCCGGGCTCTGGGACAGCAATGAAGTTGGTCGTCAACACTCTGTTGGGTCTCGGCATGCAGGCGATCGCTGAGGCCGTGGTTCTTGGGGAAAAAACTGGCCTTGATCGCAAAAGGTTGCTCGAGGTGTTATCCAAGACAGCCGTGATCGCTCCGGCACATGTGGGGAAGCTGGCGAGGATCGCGATCAATGACTATAGTCCACAGTTTCCAATGCGCCTGATGCATAAAGACCTGCAGTTGATTCTGAACGCGGCGGCAAAAGGGCAGGTTCGCATGCCAGCGACGGAGGCCGCATTTTACGTGAACTCCGAAGAATTGGCTGGTGGTGATGAGGAGGATTTCTCCGCCGTGTTGCGGCGAATGGAAGAAGTGGCAGGTCTTGCGGCGCTTCCCTCTGCCCAATAACGGGGTGACTGGAAAGAGGCCTGACCCGCAGGCACGACCTACCGCTGCACTCCAAAACCACTGGGAGCCGGCGTCTGTTGCGGAAGAGTGCAAAGCCGCTCCAAACGAAGTTTGATTTTCGGCGCCCTCTTGTCTTGAAGTCTCACTCTTGGAATCTCTATTGCAGAGTTGATGAGCTGATCTGAATGCAGCGGGGCGTCCCAATGAGAACGCCCGCCGACTTTTTAGCCCTTCCACCGCGAACCGCGGATGACACTGCAGAAGTTCATGCGCTGGAATTTTGGATCCTTGTCCGCCAGCACATCTGCCTTCACATTGCCGAATGTCGTCTCAGGCTTGTGATGGATGCCGTCGTAAAAGGCCTGAATGATGTCGTCTTTGAAGTGCTTGGTACGCGGATACGCGGCGACGATCGCTTCGCGATCAGCGTCGGAGAATTCCGAGTAAGCGATTCCGAGGACATCCATCTCGACACCGTTGGTCAACAGCGCGACCACCGGATGCATGTACTGGGGAATCCCTGGCGTAGTATGTAGTGCAATCGCTGTCCACACAGTGTCGATTTCCTGCTGAGAGATATTGTGTTGGCGCAGGAACGCTCGCGCACAGTTGGCACCATCCACTTCGAAGCGGTCTGACTTACTGCCATACTGCGGCGTCAATCCCATGTCGTGGAACATCGCGCCAATGTACAGCAGCTCGGGATCAAACTCTAATCCCCGCTTTTTTCCTGCAAGGGAGGCAAAGTAATACACACGAGTCGAGTGGTTGAACAGTAAGGGAGGCTCGGTATCTCGCACCAGCTCCGTGGCTTCCCGAGCAAGTTTGCTGTCGGGGACCGTCACCCCTGAGATCGAGGTTGCTTCTTTCTTGTCTCTTGTTGTAGTAGACATATCAAAATCTCCTTTCAAAGCCTGAGCATGTTCTATTCCAAAGGCCTTTAGCGTGCAGTAACTGTGCAGGACGAGCTATTTGCGTTGTCTATTCGCTTCTTTTTCTCGTCAGTGCCCACGAAAGGGGCGTATGCCCGTCTGTCGACCGGCTGACACACGGCGCTCACCTGTCGGGGGAGTGACACGCAGATGACTCAGGGCGTGACGCTCTCTTTAAAGGTGCTGCAAAATGAGGATGAGCAGAAACAAGCCGGAGCAGGAAAAGCAAGCGAAGGCCGAAATCAAGCGTCTGAATAAGGAGCTGGAGCAACGTGTCGGAGAAAGGACCAGCCAACTGACCGCCGTCAACAATGAACTGACAAAGAATGAGCTGACAAAGGAGGTGCTCCAACGGGAGCGCGCAGAAAAGGCGCTGCTGCGAAGCGAGGCATATCTGGCGGAGGCGCAGAGAGTAAGCCACACCGGCAGTTTCGGCTGGAGCGTTTCCAGTGGGGATATTGTCTGGTCAGAAGAAACCTTTCGAATTCTTGGCTACGACGCAGCCAGCAAACCCACAGTAAAAGGGATATTGCAGCGAACCCATCCTGAGGACATAGCCTTGGTCCAAGAAACACTCAATCAAGCAGCACAGAACAGGAAGGCTTTTGATGTTGAACATCGGCTGCTGATGCCGGATGGCTCGGTGAAGTACGTTCGAGTCGTGGGCCATCCCTCAACCAACGATGATTCGGGCGACTTTGAATTTGTCGGAGCGGTGACGGATATCACGGATCGCAAGCGAGCCGAGGAGGCGCTACGGCGGAGCGAGCGTTATTTAGCTCAAGCGCAAAGGCTGACTCAGAGTGGGAGTTGGGCTTGGAATGTCCATACCGGCGCTCGCTTCTGGTCGCAGGAAACCTTTCGAATCTTTGGCTGTGACTCCGAAAAAGTGAGACCCACATGGTCGGACATCCTCGAACGAGTTCATCCTGAAGACCGGCCCGCAACCGTGCAGAAAATGAAAATGGAGACCACGGTGAAGGAGGATTCTGAGTTTGATTTTCGAATTGTTCTTCCGGGCGGAACAATAAAGCACATTCACTCCATCTCTCACCCTGTGCTGGATGAGTCAGGCGAAATCAGTGAGATCGTCGGCACCTTGATGGATGTAACCCGACGCAAGCGGGGAGAGGCGCTGCGTGACGGAGAGAGCCGTGTCTTGGAGATGATAGCCCGCGATGATCCGATGGAGGAAATACTGGAGAAGCTGGTGCGGGTTGTGGAAGCCCAATTTGCCGGCTTGCTTTGCTCCGTCGTGCTCCTCGATAAGGACGGGCAGCACGTGCGGCACGGCGCCGCCCCCAGCCTTCCCAACGACTACACCAAGGCCATCGACGGCCTTTGTATCGGACCGAAGGCGGGATCATGCGGCACGGCCATGTACCGCAGAGAATCTGTTGTTGTCACCGACATTCTCCAGGATCCGCTCTGGGAGCCGTACCGAGGTGTGGCCGAACTCCATGGGTTGCGCGCCTGCTGGTCTACTCCCATACTTGCGCATTCGGGCAAGGTGCTGGGCTCATTTGCCATGTATTACCGCAACCCGCGCAGTCCGAGCCCGGCTGAGACCCGCGCCCTGGAAATGGCCACCCACCTCGCCGGCATCGCGATTGAACGCAAGCAGACTCACGAACAGCTACAGCGAGGTGAAGCTTATCTGTCCGAAGCGCAGAGGCTAAGCCACACCGGCAGTTGGGCTTTTAACGCTCGAGAGGCTGTCTACTGGTCAGAGGAAAATTTCCGAATTTGGGGCTTCAATCCGCAGCAGGGTCTTCCGGACCGCGAAACAGTGTTGCAACGGATCCATCCAGAGGATCGCGACAGGGTGGTCAAATGCGTCCAGAGGGCAGTGCGTGAAAAAATGGACTACGCTGTCGAGTTCAGAATCGTGCTATCCGACGGGACAGTCAAGCACATCCATGGGTTAGGCCATCCGGTCTTCAGCGCGAGCGGTGAGTTTGTTGAAGTCGTCGGTACGCAACTCGACGTGACAGAACGCAAACGCGTCGAAGCAGAGCGCGATAGATTGCAGGAGCTCCAGGCGGATCTCGCGCACATAAATCGAGTGACCACGATGGGCGAGCTGACCGCTTCCCTGGCGCACGAGATCAAGCAGCCGATTACCGCAGCACTAACGGACGCCAAGACTTGCTCGCGATGGCTTCGTCCCGATGAGCCCGACGTGGCAGAGGCATCCGAAGCTGCAGCGCGGATCGTGACAGCTGTAACTCGCGCCGCGGAAATCATTAGCAGAATCAGCTTGCTGTTCAAGAAGGGAGCGCTGCAGCGGGAGTTGGTTGATGTAAATGAGATTATTCGAGAAATGATTGTCCTGCTGCGCAACGAGGCTGCTCGGTATTCGATTTCGATTCGCTCCGACCTCGCCGAGACTCTTCCCAAGGTGATGGCAGACCGTATCCAGTTGCAGCAGGTATTTATGAACCTGATGCTCAATGGCATCGAAGCCATGAAGGATCTGGGCACTTTAGGTGAACTTACAATAAGGTCTCAGCAAGCCGAGAGCTCTCAACTGCTGGTTTCGATCGGCGATACGGGCGTGGGGCTGCAGCCTGAGCAGGCAGAGAAAGTCTTTGATGCGTTCTACACCACCAAGAATCAGGGGACCGGCATGGGATTGCCCATCAGCCGTTCCATTATCGAATCGCATGGCGGCCGCATATGGGTCGACCCCAATCCCGGGCGGGGTGCAATTTTTCAGTTTACCTTCCCCAGCGAAGTGAGACGCGACGCCGCATAGTCCACTCGAGTGGCGGCCAACTCCGTATCTCACGGCCGCGTCCGATGTTCCTGTTTGATTTTCTGAACAACGCGTCCATGGTGCACGGTTCCTTACGACTATCTCCGCAACTACATGAGATCTTGTGCTTTTACAAACTTTTACTTCGCCATCCTCTCTAAGCTGGCAAGTCAATCGAGCGTGCGCGTTCTGAAGAATATGAGAGGAGTGCACGCAATGAATAAATGGAATGGCAACAGGGTTTTACGTAGACGTTCTCCGAGAATAACGTCGGAGTCTGCAGCATAGGATAGGTGCGTTCAATGACATGAATCACGTCTGATCGCATCCGTACTAACGCAACTTGTCGTGGAACTGCGTGTTAATTTAGGTCAGGGTCTCGGCTGCAATTGTGTCGAGCATACTGAGGGAGGTTGTTGTCCATGCGAAATCGGCATCTCACGCTTGCATATGGGGCTATTCTCGCGCTCGGAATGGCTGGTCCTGCGATAGCCCAGGACAATGGGACACAGCAGCCCTCAGCGCGGGAGCAGCTTCAGCATATCCATACACCGCAATCGATCGACCAGAAACTTGCCAGCCTCACGAAGGATCTGGAGTTGACTCCGGCACAGCAGCACCAGGTGCGGCCTCTACTTCAAGAGCACCACGATAGGATTCAGGCCCTGCTCGATGAGAATCCGAAAGCCACGCGGCAGGAGCTTGGTCCGCAGATTCACGCGATCAGCGACGACACGCACCACAAGATTCACGCTCTGCTTACCAGTCATCAGAAAGAACTGGAAAAGGCGATGCAGCAACACGAGCACAATGGTCAGGAGAATAGGCGACCTGCTCCGCCTGCGGCGGCGTCGCCAGAGCCATCTTCTTCGGCCAGTCAGAAGTAGTCGCGCCCTCTTGCTTCTCGCAATAACTCGGGATGCTCCGCCGCCATTACGATGAACGGAGGCGGCATCCCATGGATGCTACACACATTCGGGCGTTGATCTCGCGGGCTTTGATCTCAGCAAAACAGTTTTCATCTGGTTGGGCTCAACCTTTGCGGCGAGGTTCTGGTGCGCAAGAAGCTCTCGCGCAGACAACTGCTGCATTTCACGGCGAACCTGTAGGCTCAGCCATGCTCGACGGTCCCATGGCTTAAAACTGCTCGCAACTGAAGTCCTTCAATAGCTCTAGACTGTTCGCAGCCACGTCCGACCAGACACCTCGCCTCTACGTTGCAGAGTTATTTCCGTCCACAGAGTCTTTGCCCGCCACTGGACACGAGTGTCGACCCGTGGTCAGGGCCGCCGCCCGATTTTTTTCTCCGGCCTTTCGGTATCGCTTAATGCTCTTCATTTTGAACCCTGACCGGCGAATCGAGCGATTTGGGGCTTGGCCGCTCAATTGCTTCAGTGCAGGTGACATCGCGCCGTGTGCTCACTCATCCGAAAGGAGACTAAAAAATGGTTCCCAAATCTCGCGAAACGCTCGGCATCGCCGTTGCACTGTCATTGGTTTCTGTTTTGAGCATAAAGGCTCAAGATCACGCGACTCCAAGCGTGCCAGTCAAGTCAAGCTATCAGTTCCCGGTCGCTGAGGAGGAATTTTCATCTTTCTTTAAGAGGATCAGCGCCGACAAACCGGAAGTGCGCAATCGCCAGATGAGCGTACTGAACGAACGCTATGATCTGAGCGACCGTCCCGATCCAAATGCCAAGATGAGCCGCGGGAAACCGGTCCAGACCGGCGTGCGAGTGAAGCTGCCCGCTAGCGTTAGCTGGGATCAGCTCTCAGCGATGAGTCCCGATGAAATTCGCGCCAGGGGATTGTTCCCAGCGGGCTTTCTCCCTTTACCCCATCCGAAGAATGAGGAAGGAGGCATGGTCTTTCCACATTTTGCAATTGAAGAAACGAAGAAGCAGACCGGAAGAGACTTGCAGCGATTTGACGTGGACTTCGACATACCAGACCACTTGCTGCCCGAGTTTCCCCAAGCAATTTATTTGACCACACGCCCCGACCTTGGAGACGTCTCCCGCGGACAGTTGGTGACATCGAGCAACTATTACGAACTTTTCAACGGCATGCTGAATCCTAAACAACTGGAAGGCCTGCGGTTGCTGCTGACGCCGTTTGCGCAGCAACAGTTCAATGAAACCGCGGATCGCCGCTCGGAACATCCAAGTTTGGGCGTAGCGTGTTTTGATTGCCACCAAAACGGCAGTACTAACGCGGCCACGCATCAGGCAGGGGACGTTCGTCCCCAGGAGGTGCGCCACCGGATCGACACTCCAGCACTTCGCGGAGTCAACATTCAACGACTGTTTGGTTCGCAGCGGGCATTAAAAACAGTCGAAGATTTCACCGAATTTGAGCAGCGCGCAGCCTACTTCGACGGAGACCCGGTCATCGCGACCAAGAAAGGAGTGAATATTCTAGAGCGCGGCAGTCAGGTTCACGACATGGGGGAATTCCAGGAGATCCTGGACTTTCCGCCTGCCCCAAAACTGGACGTCTTCGGCAAACTCGACCCCCAAAAGGCCACGCCGCAAGAACTCCACGGCCAGGAGGTTTTCTTCGGCAAAGGGAAATGCACGTCTTGCCACGAAGCCCCTTACTACACTGACAACCTCATGCACAATCTACACGTGGAACGCTTCTACAAGGCGCAAGTCATCAATGGTTTGATCGCGCCTTCGGGCGGAGACGGACCAATCAAGACCCCTGTTCTGCGGGGCTTGAAGGATACTCCGACCTACTTTCACGACGGGCGGTTAATGACCATGGACGACACCGTCGAGTTCTTCAATTTGATTCTCGGCACAAAGCTGACTCCCCAGGAGAAGAAAGACCTGGTGGCATTTATGCTGACGCTGTGAAATTCAAGAGTCGGGCAGGAGCTCGGTGCTCATGCTCTTGTTGTCTGCAGTCGATGCTCGGTGTGAGAGGGATTTATCCTGCGTAAGTTTGTCGATTGGAAGTTGTCGAGGCTAACCGGACTAGGCACTGAGTATGAGCACCTGCCTCACCGGACGTGGCTGCAGCTTTGGTCGTCGGCTCCAGCAGTGAACAACAGATTCTCGCAGACTATACCTCTATGCAAAGCAAGACTCCGGCTGAATTCTGGGCTGAGCTCAAAGCTCAGAAATTGATAGAGGAAAACGCACCCACTCCCGTCTGACGGGCTGAAAAACAAACATGTTGAGTGCGCGCAAACCTATTCTGCTTTTCGGCGAAAGAAGGCACAACAGAACTTTACTTCGCTTTACCAACTCTTTACTCCGCACAAGTCTCGAGTGTGTTTGCATAGGAGAACCAGTTTTTCGGGAGGCTAACTTGATCAAACGACTGTACCCCATTGTTTTCACTTTTCTTCTCGCCGCACCACTACTACTCGCGCAAGATTCCGCAACGAATAATTCTCAACCGGTCAACATCGGCGGGGCCTGGCAGGTTTCATGGCAGGGCCGGAATGGCACCCAGCAAGCCACAATGCAAATTCAGCAGGATGGCTCAAAACTGAGCGGCACGTTTCAGGACTCGAGCGGATCTTCTCCAGTGACTGGAAGCCTTGCTGGAAACAACGTGTCTTTTAGCGTGCAAATACAGGGACGCCCCATGACCCTGGCTTTTACGGGCACTATTGATGGCGACAAAATGAGCGGCACCTTTCAGCCTCAGGGCGGAGGTAGCGGAGGCGGCGGTCGTGGAGGACGCGGAGGAGGTAGGCAGGGAAATCATTCCTGGACCGGCGTTCGCCAATAGGGCAATTGAAGTGGCATGCTCAGGGATCACGCGAATGAAGTTTTATTACAGAACATGAGCGCGAGAGAGAATCAAAAGATGCATCAACAGAGGGAGTCCCCGCTATTGCCTTTTTGGGTTGAAGATCGGGGCTTGAGCTTCTTTCTCGCGTTTCTCGTTCTCGTGACCATTTTTGTTCCTATGATTACGTTGTCGCGATATGGGCGAATTGGACTCGGCCTAATGTTTGCGCTCATGCTTCTCTCAGGTGCTGTCGCGAGTATTCGCACGAGAATTCTGATGTATCTGATTATCGCGCTCACTGTCGTTGAGTTCGCAGCGGACCTGATAGTCGAATTCAATCCATCGTTCCGTCACTTGGGCTGGGATACGGCGCTCAAGATATGCGGCCTGACCATCCTGGTGGTCATGACCTTGAAACAGACGTTTCGCCCAGGGCCCGTTAGTGCACACCGGGTGATGGGAGGAGTCGCTGGCTATCTGCTAATCGGCCTTATCTGGGCGTTCGGATACAAGCTGCTTATGGAGCTGCTCCCAGGCGCAATTCATTTCCAGACATTCATCGGCGGGATCCCCACCGCTGAACCGAGCCGCTTGATCTATTTCAGTTTTTCGACCCTGACCAGCGTTGGCTATGGCGACGCTTATCCGGTACATCGGATTGCGCGGTCGCTGGCGACTGCGGAAGCGCTTATAGGACAACTCTATCCTGCAATCCTAATCGCAACACTGGTCGGGCTGTCGTTACAGACGCGGACTAATGACGGGGGGCCGAACGGTCGAAGGGAGCGCGCCCATCACATCGGGAGCTGATTTGGTTAAGGGGCGCAAAAGTAATGTCTTGCGCGGACCTCACCTTGCGGCAATCGTTTGTTCCTTCACCCAGGCACATACCGCGTTCTTATCTTTTTCGGTAAGCCTCGCCTCTGGATGCATTGCAGAGTACAGTCGCGGCGGCATCCTGCCCGTCGAGATCAGTCCGCACATGGATTCCAATTTGTCCCGCTTTTGCCATGTCGAATATGTTTCCCACTCGGAAAAATCTAACTTTTCTCTGCCTTCGCTTACGTGCCGCGCGATCCACCAGGAAACCGGCGCAACATGGCTGTACCAAGGCCGGTTGGTGTGATTGGAGTGGCAGTTCCCACAAGCCCGCACCAAGATTTGTTTAGGCTCTGACTTCGACGAAAGCTGCGGCCCCCGATTTCTCGGCTCAATACCAGAACGCTGATGGGTCCCCGCTTGTCCAACAATCACCGCTACGGATACCAACGCAACAATTGATTTCAGCGTCTTCATCATTAGAGTTTTACCGGTGACGTGGAACGACTTAAGCTTGCCGCAATTTTGAGGCCGGGCGGAGGCACGAGTTCCTTGCGTTTCCCGGAAGGGAATTAACGTTGCGCACCATGCGAACGTCGCTATTTGGACACTTCTGTCAATAGCAGTCAATTCACGGACAGGGGCATCCCCCTCGACGAGCGGCAACCTACTGTGAATACCCGATAAGTCTGCATGGCCTCAAAAATGCTTTTCCCCGTGGACAGGAGAGGGCCCCATGTATCCAAGAATCGCAAACCGCGCCATCGTGACGATCGAAGTCATTAGTCGAGTGGCAATCATCATTGTTATGGTGATGATCTTAATTGTCATAGCGGCAAGCATTTACGAAATGTTTGGCGCCACGTACTGAATCACGTATCAAATTCAATGAGATCTTCAGGAGAAAACTTTGCTTATGGACTGGAGGAAAAACGGAGTCAAGATCGTACATGCCGCCGAGATGGACATGAATACGCCACAGACGTCGGGCATGACGCGGGCTGCAGCAATTACTCATGCGAAAGCCGGAGCGGCCACGTTGTGGGCTGGGACCATGGTCGTGCAACCTGATGCAAAGACAGGACCGCACCACCATGGAGAACTGGAAACTGTTCTGTACGTTGTAAAAGGGCGAGTGCGGATGCGCTGGGGCGATCGATTGGAACTCAGTGACGAAGCTGGACCAGGGGATTTTATTTACGTTCCTCCGTATGTGCCGCACCAGGAGATTAATGCCGATCCAAATAACACGTGCGAAGCCGTAGTCGTGAGGAATGGCCAGGAACCGGTCGTCGTGAATCTTGAGTTGCACACGCCAGAGCCGGCCAGCGCTGGGCACCGAGGCATGCCCTTTCACCCTGATCGGTGAAGACCTATCAAAGAATTCTCTGACCCCGTCCTTTCTTCAGACATCAGTTTGCCCCTCTCTGACATCATCGTCATCTCAGCGCCAGCAATGTACGTTCGAGAAAACCGGTGCGGAACACCGCGAAACGCGGTGGTACTCAACTTGCTATTAGCTGAGCATCGCGAAACACCGCGAACCTGAAGTAGTACGGAGGAACCGTGAGCAGCATAAAGTGTTCAGAAAGATTCTCATTGCTCTCGACAGCGAGTCTGATTGTGCTCGCTATGTTAATGGTAGTTCCAGGTGCATCAGCACAGGGTACTAAGCCACCCCCACTCAACTTTCAACTTCCAGCAGGTTATCAGATTCCGCCGGCCGATCTGCCATGCATACTGTCCGGCCAAAGACTTAACCTTCAATGCATCATTGCGAATGATCCAGACGCAAAGAGAGTTCGGGCTGAAGAAGCCATGCTCGAGGCCCAGGCTCTGGCCGCGGCAAAGACAGGGAAACTGGACCCATACCATCAAGTCGAGACTCTGGGCGAGCTTGAGATCTTCGATCCCAAACTGTCCGTGAACAAGAATATTGCCTGCAGCTACTGCCATGACCCAGCGGCGGGTTATGGAAACGGAGTATCAATCTTAAGCGTATTTACGGGTGGATCGAACCCGGGATCGGTTCCGATCACAGTTCACGGAGCCTATCCTAACAACCGGATTGCGAAGCGCAACCCGCAGACCTACGTGTACGCAACTTACTATCCCCCTCTCCATTACAACCTAAGCCAAGCCGATTTCTACGGCGGCAACTTCTGGGATGGCCGGGCAACAGGATACAAGCTGCAGAATTCAGCGGCCAATCAGGCACAAGGCCCGCCGTTGGATCCCGAAGAAATGGCCAATCCAGATCCCGCTTGCGTGGTGTGGAAGCTCTCCACAAGCAATTACAAGTTCTTCTTTGAGGAGGTCTTTGGCGTCGGCTCGCTGGAACTTACCTGGCCTTCAGACGTCGCGACGATATGCAGCACGCCGGCAGGGGCTGCTGTGCTTGGTGGAAATCCAGCTCCGCTTCAGCTCAGCACCTCCGATCGCACTCTCGCTGGCAAGGATTTCGACGAATTCGCTCAGGCGATTGCCGCTTATGAGGGTTCCGACAGCGTCAGTCCCTTCACGTCGAAATTCGATTACTATCTTGCGGGCAAGGCAACGCTCACTTCACAGGAGTTGAACGGGTATGACTTGTTCCGTGGCAAAGGAAGTTGCAACACCTGCCATCTGGACGGAAGGTCAAGTACCCTTCTGGGTGGATCGGATACCGGCCAGGCGGCAAGCGTTCAGCCTTTGTTTACCGACACGACGTACAACAACATCGGCCTCCCCAAGAATGTAAAGCTTCCCTGGTATTCGGAGGACACTCCGGACCAGTGGGGATTTACCGGCAACCCACTCGGCTTCGGCTTCACCGACGAAGGAATGGGCTTGTTCCTCGACGGCTACTATGGCGCTCCTCCTAATTTGAGCTGGGGAGTACAGTTGCCGCAATTCGAGGGCAAATTCCAAACCTCGACGGCGCGAAACGCGGCGATGGTGCCATATGCAGGCTTCGTGAAAGCTTACATGCACAATGGCTATCTCACGAGCTTGAAGGAGGTAGTCCACTTCTACAACACGCGCGATGTTTACCCCTATCCCGTGCTGTCCGGCAATTGTCCATCAGGGACCGTCGAGAAGGTGACCTGTTGGCCGATGCCGGAAGATCCCAACAACTTAAACACAACCATCGGCAAGCTGGGCTTGTCGTCGACGGAAGAAGACGACATTGTTGCCTTCTTGAACACTCTTGTAGACAGCTACAAGCCGTAACTGACGTTCGCTAATACCACGTGGGGCGAACCCTGTGGTTCGCTCCACGCACTTTATTCAATGAACGAAGTGCGGTCTCGCAATGCCCACAAGGGAGGTTTGAATATGATCAGCATAAATGCGTCACGCCTCACGCTCGCGATCATTAGCATGGCAGCGGGCTTATTGTTTGTACAACCACGACTGGCGCGTGCGGGTGAGGGTTCGAGCCCCGCGCAAGCCAACGCCACCCCGGCGGTCGAATCCGTCACCGACACGTTAGCTTTCATAAGCTGGACTACCCCTAATCCGGGGGGCACGGTGCTGCACTACGCGGTCGTGCACTATGGCAAAGATCCCAATCACCTTGAGTTTACGGCAGAGTCTCCGACCAGAATCAACCCGAGTCACGGCGAGATGGTCTTTCGGGTGCGCATGAATGATCTGGAGCCTGGCACTACGTACTACTACAAGGTTTCCTCAAAGCAGGCCAATGGCATTTCCGATCTGGCCACGAGCGCTGTGAACCAGTTCACAACACGGCCAACCAATGAGATGAGTGCGAAAAAATAGGACACAGACCTGCGAGCACAATCGGTTCGGACATCCTAGCGAACTTTCCAACATTTCAACGAATGCTACTGCTCTGCAAACTAGGAGGAACATAATGGCGGAAATCGGGAGTTTCGCGCTCTTATTCGCTCTAGCTTGCAGCGCGTACTCCGTTGTCGCGGGCGTGATAGCCATTGTCATTCCGCAACGGCAGTCCGCCGGCGCACGAAAGCTTGAAAGGAGCACATGTGTGAAAACTCTATTGCATGTCATCCCGAGAGAACGCGCTTCTAGCGAGAAGGCGGAGACCGGGCGAGCAACTGCGCCACTTGCGCCAACCGCGGCAAGCAAAGAGAGCGGCGCGAGCCTCCGTGTCGCACTCATCGTCCTCCTGCTGACCTCTTTCGCCGCCGCTCAGACTCTCACCGGAAAAGTGAAAAATTCGACGACCGGCAAGCCATCCGCTGGAGACGAAGTCATTGTGTTTAAGTTGGGCCGGGGGATGGAGGAATCGGGCCGCGCCAAGACCGACGCCGCGGGCCAGTTTAGTTTCAAGCTCGACGACCCGCAGTCACCGCACCTAGTTCGCGCAATCCATCAGGGCGTGACTTATCATCGCGTAGTGCTTCCGGGAACGACCTCGGTAGCCATTGAGGTTTCTGATGTCGCAAAGAGAGTAGAGGGCATCCAAGTTGTCGCCGATATCATGCGTATCCAGCCGGCGCAGGGTCACATTTTGGTGACCCGGGATTTCGGAGTGCGCAACACCTCCCATCCTCCACGCACCCAGATGAATGAACGCAATCTTGAGTTCTACGTTCCCGATGGTGCACACATCATCGCCGATTCCGCTACGGCTACCAGCGAAAATGGCAACCCTTTGAAAACCGCTCCCGTGGCCGAACGCGAGAAGAATCGTTACTCGTTCATCTTTCCGCTGCGGCCCGGGTTCACGCACTTCGAGGTGGCCTACCAGCTTCCTTATAGTGGCAGCGTCAATCTTGATCCCAAGTCGATTTATCCCTTGCAGAGCTTCGTCGTCATAGTGCCGAAGGTGATGCAGTTCCGCGCGGCCGCTGGCTCGACCGGCTTCAAATTGATGAACTATCCGAACCAGCCCGATGCCAGTGTGCGGGTGGCGGCAAACACTAAGGGCGGGCAGAAGCTTGCGTTTAGCATTTCCGGCGAAGCCACTCTCGAGACCGGCCAGCAGAGCGGTACGCAGCGCTCGGGCGAGAGTGAAGAGAACTCCGCTGGCAGCGCTGCTCCTCGTGCCGATTCCAACAACCGTCCTGGTGGCGGGTTGGGTCCGCCGATCGACGCTCCGGATCCGCTGCAAAAGTATCGGTGGTGGATTCTCGTTGGCTCTGCCGTAGTCCTGCTCATCGGTGGTGTCGTCGCATGGCGCCAACAATCCACGAGACGTGCTTTCAGTCGGCAAAAAGATACACCTCGCCTGCTAATTGCGCTGCAAGAACAAGGCGACAACGAGCGGGCCAAAGCCAGTATTTTGGAAGCGACGCGGGCACCCGTTACTGCACGACCCACCGCCAAGCTGATGGGAGGAATCAAGGAGGAACTCTTCCTGCTTGAAATGGAACGCAAACAGGGCCAAATTTCCCAAGCCGAATACCAGAAGGCCAAGACCGCACTCGACCAAACGCTGGCACGCGCGTTAAAGCGCGAAGCACAACAAGTCTAAGCGTTGCCAGCCGCTCCACGCTGTGGATCTTTATTTGGGTTGCGATCGTGATGCTCGACCCAGGGAACAAGAGGGCGATACAGAAATTCACGAAGCGACTTGCAGGTTCATGGATCGAAGGTAATCGCGATAATAGCAATCGATCGCCTCGCCGGTCCGCTGGAGTGGTGGCGCCTCGGTGCGCTCCATGGTGTCCGCGAAGAGCGAGGCAAATGTATTCACCGCGTGAGACGCGAGCGGATACCAATGATTGATCCAGCCCTGAATCGTGTCCCTGTTGTGGGTGTTATCTTCGATCGTCATTCGAATCAAAGATTGGCTCCACTGCCGGTGCCACTGGCAGTCCTCATTTAAGGAATAGAATATCTGTCCGAGTAAGTAGTCGTCTTCGCGAAGAGCCAGGCCGCTGAAATAGTTCATGAATAACTCGTCGACGAGGGGTTTGAGCACCAAATTTAGTCCCACGAAGGACTCCGCCCAATCATATGCGATGAGTAGTTTCTCAACGACTTGGCGGAGGGGTTGCCACATGGAGTCCGTCTGCCACAGAGTTCTGCTGTCGGCCGCAAAGCCGGGGTAGATTTTCTGAAGTTGCCGGACGCGGTAGGCGATCCGCTGAATGCGACGCATCTCGTCGGCCGATTGAAACGCCGCTGTGATCGTGATACGCCCGCTAGGAGCCATTTGGCCGACGTAGGCGGCTATCATTTGAAAACCATGACCCGGATAGCGGAATGGGGCAATTACTCTTCCGAGAACGTGCAACCATGCGGGCCGAAGATGGGGATCGTATCCGGTAATTTCAATTTCGTCCAGGATGCCGTCGACGAAGATCTCCTTCTCTCTCTGCAAATGCGTGTACTTCGTGTAGGTTGTTTCTCGTGGGTCGCGAAACTTTTCCCATGAGCTGCATACCAGTGGAGACTCTTCCTGGTATCGGCGGTACCAGTCCTTCAGCGGAACGTCGAGCTCGAATCGTTTTCCTGTGAAACCCTCGCCTGTGTAGCAGAGGAGTTTTGAGGTCACGATTTCGTATTCAGTTGGCATCCGCCTTTGCTGCAAAAGGTGCCAGTATGTTTTCTGCTGGGGCATATAGCTCTCCGGAAAAACAGCAAGCCTCGGGGTTCAAGTGGAACTGCGAGTGCGCGCCAATCGCCATGCCGCATCTTCCTGGTTCAGCTGAAGCGACCCCTTGAAAGCCGACATCACAGTCTCCAGTTCGCCTGGAAAACGAAACGGGCGCCCCAAGTGCTTTTCGATAGCAGATCGGGTCACGACGCAGCATTGCGGAACCAGCACTCTCAGATAGGCGCCGCGGTCCACGACCAAGACATCTTGATTCAGTTCCTTAATCGCTGCAACGATGGCATTGGCCACTGTTCCCGACTGGAGAACAGGCCCGACTCGGTCGTAGACTTCTGCGGCCTCTCCGGCCATTACTCATTTCCTTCGTCCACAGTAGCTCTTAGGGACGCGCCGTGATTTACTTCACCATGATTTACGTCAACAAGAATATCTTCTCCATCGAGCATGACTGGAAACCGCTGTAGACAGGCATTCTGAGGGTTTATGCCACCGCCACTGCGGATGTCGAATTCCCAGTGGTGCCGCGCGCAACGGATAGTCGTGTCAATCAAAGTGCCTTCGCTTAGGCGGCTTTTCTGGTGAGGACAAGCATCAGCGTACGCATAAATGTGGTCATCAATGTTGATCAGCAGAATTGGCTCCCCGTCGACCTCACGACTTATCATTTCACCGCTCCAGAGGTCGTCTAATGCGGCAACCTTTCGGAAGGTCATTTCTGCTCGTCCGAAATCACGTCAAAGCGATCCAGTGCCTCGAAGCCCGCCTGCGCGACTGTCAGGGCCGGGTCAATCGATTTGTCGTTGTAAACCACCTGGACACGGTCAATGCGTGCGACCCGAATGCTGGCCGCATCCTGAAGTTTCCCAGCTAGTGTTTGAATCGCGTCGTCTTCTTCAGCCAGAATGAGAAGACCAACCGTGTCACCTTGCATGAAACCATAGAGTGGAATGGGCATAGATGTTTCCAATGAGGCTACGCGGCAGAGCTATCCCGTGTTCGGAGCCAGTCATAGTTGCCACTATAAGCGTCTTTGCCCCAGGTATCAGGAGTAAGTCTGAAATACTCTGTCAGTAACTTGGGGAGCTCAGCTGGAGCCTCTCCTGAAAGGACGCGCTTCACTATATCCTTATGATTGGCGTATCTTTCAGGCTCCTGCAAGAAAATCCACTGACACGGCTCCGAACAGAAAATGTACTTTTGCCCGTCGCGGGCGAGGACCTTGGCAGTATTCTTACGCGGCGTACCAGCGCTTAGCGGCAACTGACACAAATCGCAAAAAGTCGGCAAGGCAGTCCCGTGCACAGCCAGTTCATTTGCAGCTCCGGGACCCACGGTTCTCCAGCGTTCGCTGACTTGCTCCCAGACGGCTTCCATTTCATCCCAATGCTTCGGATACTTCTGGCGCAGCCACTTCCGCTCTGCCGGACTCGGTATCACAAAATTGAACCACAAAGTCGCGCGATAAGTGTATGCACTGGCGTAGATCATGTGATGGTAGATCTCGAGTTCGTCCATCACGGTGTTCCAATACCAGGGCTTCTTGAGCCCGAATTCATCCAAGCTGCTCAGAAACTGATCGATGATCCACTCTTCCATGAATTCTTTAAATGAATAGGGGCGCTGATCCAATGCTGTCAGATAATCAATGGAGAACCCCGTCAAAATCGAGAACAGGCGCCAGTTTCGCCAGAACCATTTGTCGACGAGGTACTGGACGTACTTGGGATCGTGTTTCATGACAGTGGCGAGAACCGGGTGTCCAATCTGCGCATGCCTGGCCTCGTCCGTCTGAATGCTGGTGACCATTCGCTCGAACATATGGTCATTGGATTCGCGGGCTAACGATGCCAGTCCTACAAATTGCAAATTGGTAAATCCGGTTTCCAGCACGCAATTCGTAGCGATGTGGAACTCAATTGCGTTTTGTCCCAGCGTCAATTCATCGAAGAAGTGCCGCGACGCTACGGCAAACCAATTGTTGGTATGGTAAAACTTGTGTGCCCAATCGAACTGGGAGTCCCATTGCACTAATTGGTGGAAAAGAAGCAGCGGGATCTGAGTATGGCGAAATTCATCCAGTGCTCCAAAGGTCGCCATGGTTCGCCAGGCACTGTCGCGGCCAAACCTCGCGCCTCGCAGATTACCAATGACGCCGGTAAACTCGGCCAACGATAAAGCGGCTGCGTGGACTTTTAGACTGTTCATCCAGGGTGCAGCCAATTTCTGAACATTTTCCAGGCGTCCTACCGCGTCGCGCACAGCATAGACAGCCATATCTTTCTCGTATTGGTTGTCGACGTATTCGCGATAGGAGGTCTTAAAAGATTCCTCCCAGTCCTTCCATTCGGAGTGAGGTAACCAAGGATGTCCGCTGATCACCTCCGGAAAAACTTCATCTTCCCGTACATAGGAGTAGTCCCAATCCAGCTTACGGGCCAGAGGCAACCACTCATCTCTGCTAAGCATGCCTGCTCCTTGCCGCCGTTGATTGCGTTTGTGCGTCGGCGGCCAAATTTGAATCACTGGGCGCGGATACCGCCCACAGTACGCCCGTAGTATGGAGGCGTCAATGCATGAAAACATCATTCAGTGGACTGTGTTTAAGCGCAACCCATTAGCAAACTTCAATACAGTGAAACCTGTAGACACGCAGCGTCCGATTTCTTATACAATCCATCACTACTTTCTCTATCTCCACCTAGAACTTACGTGGCACTGATGGCAAGAGGAACAGGGATGCATCGCTCACGATCCCGCATTCAAGAGACTTCTGCGCGGGCCAACGATCCGCGGGAGGAACAGGCACCATTCACTGGAGCCCTCGTCAATGCACAGGAAATTGAACTTCCTTTGCGGATCGTGATGGATACGATCCCGGGATTGGTCTGGAGCGCCCTTCCGAATGGCGAGGTCGAATTCTGCAACCAAAGATGGCTTGAGTACGCGGGGATGTCTTTAGATGAAGCAACGGGCTGGGGATGGACCGCAGTGGTTCATTCTGAAGACGTAAGCGATTTGCGCCAGCGCTGGCAAACGGCTCTGATGCAGTCGACGTCCTTGTTGGTGGAAGCGCGCCTGCGCCGGCGCGACGGATTCTATCGCTGGTTCTTGATTCAGGCTGTACCTCTGCGCCGCGCTAGTGGTGAAATAATCCGGTGGTATGGCACCAACACGGATATCGAAGACCTAAGGCGTGCGGAAGAAGAAGCCCTGAGACAAACAAGTCGTTGGGACGAGTTGTTTGAACAGGCGCCTGAAGCAATTGCTGTCCTGAGCACGGATGACCGCATCGTTCGTATCAATAAGGAATTCACCCACATGTTCGGTTACGAACCGGACGAGGTTTTAGGCCGTCCGCTTAATGATCTCATCGTCCCTGAGCCAGACCACAGGCTTTCCCTGGAATTTACGAGTCGACTCAAGGCCGGCCATCGAGTCGAGGTCGAAACTATTCGTAGGCGCAAGGACGGGAGTCACGTTCACGTGTCTCTTCTCGCCGTTCCAGTCATTAAGGCTTCCGGTGAGCAGGTTGCGAATTATGCCATATACCGCGACATCACTGAGCGGAAGCGCGCTGAGGAACGCTTGCGTGAGAGCGAGGCCCGGTTCCAGGCAATGGCCGACACGGCACCTGTCCTGATCTGGATGACGGGGACCGATGGTCTTTGCAACTATTTCAACAAGCCATGGCTCGAGTTCACGGGCCGAACTATGGAGCAGGAGGTGGGCCTAGGATGGACCCAAGGTGTGCATCCAGACGATGTACAAGGGTGCTTCGATGGCTTCCTGCCGGCCTTTCAGGCGCGAAAACCTTTCGGAATGGAATACCGGCTCAGGCGAGCGGATGGGGAATACCGCTGGGTGATTGAAAGCGGCATTCCGAGATACACACCAGGGGGAGAATTTGCGGGCTATATCGGCTCAAACCTTGACATTACAGAACGCAGACGCGCAGAAGAGGAACGGGAGAGATTACGCCAGGTACAAGCGGACCTTGCGCACATAAACCGGGTGACAACGATGGGTGAGCTAACCGCCTCTTTAGCGCACGAGATTAAGCAGCCGATCGCGGCGGCGGTCACAGACGCAGGGACCTGCTTGAAATGGCTGGCGCGCGACCAGCCTGACATCGAAGAGGCCCGCGAAGCCGTGTCGAGAATCATCAAGGATGTAAATCGTGCATCTGAAATCACCGGTCGGATTCGCTCACTGTTTAAGAAGGGGGAACCGCAACGAGAGTTGGTCGACGTGAACGAAGTCATTCGCGAAATGATCGCCCTTCTGAGCGGCGAGGCCGGACGATATTCTATTTCGATCCATACCGAACTTGCGACTGACCTGCCCAATATCAGAGGGGACCGGGTGCAATTGCAGCAGGTCTTCATGAACCTTATGCTCAATGCTATCGATGCCATGAATGAGATGAATGCTGCAAGGGAACTTACGATCAAGTCGCAACGGGATCCCGAGGAGCAACTGCTGATCTCGGTCATCGATAACGGTGTGGGACTGCCTCCTCAGCGTGCGGACAAGATATTTGAGGCATTTTTCACCACCAAGCCCCAGGGTACGGGTATGGGACTGTCGATCAGCCGGTCCATCATTGAGTCGCACGGTGGCCGCTTATGGGCCGCTGCCAACTCTGAGCGGGGAGCGACCTTCCAATTCACCCTGCCGAGCGACGTCGAGGCGGGGTAAGTAAGCTTCCGCAGGACCCGATTGTATAGGCTCGATCGTTTGATCTAAATCCTAATTAGTTTTTTTGGTGGAGATGTTTCTCAAATGAGGGAAGTTTTTTGGTCGATCCACGCAGAGTGTGGCGATGAGCGACCCTGCTAACAGGGAAAAATACAGGGATTTTTTCACTTCTGGATCGAAATTACGACCACGACTCGTCCTATTGAACTCATTCGACTGGAGTTGTTCGTAAAAATGACGTTAAACGGAAACAGGGAATTTTCTAGATATATCAGGGATTTGATTCCCTGATAGGGTCCCGAAGCAGGGATGGGATTTACGACAGATTTGTGGCTGTAAGTGATGCCGGTGGGAACCCGAGTACGGAAGACGCGACGCACAAAATCTGCTTCTTCCGCGTTCACGATCAGCTTGCGTTCTTTGGCGTCATATCCGACTGGCACCCTGCCACCCATCCACATGCCTTTTTCTTTGGAGGCTGCGATCTTGTCGCGGATTCTTTCCCCCGTCACTTCCCTTTCGAACTGGGCGAAGGAGAGCAAAACATTCAGGGTCACCCGTCCCATGGAAGTCGTGGTATTTCGAACTCCTCATGAAAGTTTGGCGCAGAATGGTCTCCATGCGTCAAGTCTTCTTCGCCTTCGCTGGAGGAACCAGCGCGACGGCGGCCTCGGCGGTGAGCAGGAGGAAAGTGAATGTCTCCTGCAGGTACAGACGGACCGCGGCATCGTAGTGGTTGAGGTACCCGATGGAGACGTCCTGGCCGATGTGGAGGTCGAAATCACCGCCACGGGTGGTCAGTACGAAAGCGCCGGTAATGGCAGGGGCCCAGATGATTTGATCTTTGACCAGGCGCTTGACGTGCTCCAACACCGGGTATCCGTGGTCGCTGGTCTCTGCGAGTGCAGTGTAGGCGTCGGCGCCGAGAAGCACCGAGTAGGGGCCGTTGACCCCGACGAGACGCAGCTGGCTCAAGCTTTGGGCAATCGCATCAGGGTACTCAAGAACATCGGCGGGGAGCGTCATGACCGGGTTGCTGGTTCCTTGGCGGATACCCTCAATGCCAGCGGCGGCATAGCCCTCGAATATGGCGGTGTCCTCGACAAAGGCGATTTGTCGCGCAGCCTCCTTCGCGGGTTGCCAGTCAGAGTCATTCGCGCCTCGATCAACGTCATCAATAGCGTTGCGATCCAGTTCGAACGGAACGCGCAGTTCGACGAGCGCCTTTACCTCGCGCTGCCTCGTGACGATGCCTTTCGCCGGGGCCGTGATTGTCCGCAGGTGGCCGGTGCCGACGGCAGAGAGGTCTGTGCCAGCCGGCCCCTTTACATCGACCACGCGCCGTCCTGCGAGGTAACGCTTGAGGGTGCGCGATGTTTCCTCTTCGATCTGAGCCCATGCCAGATCGGAAATGGGAGCAAGCTCGCGATGGAGATTATTCATGTCGTCTGTCTCCTTTGAGAGAACCGATGCCGAGCGACCCCTCGTGCACCGATGGAATGGATAAAGATGGGCTGGGTGGAGCGGTTTCGGCCACTGCAGGTGCTGCGGGGGATTCCGCAGCCGCAGTCGGATCTTCGATAGCTTGATCTTCGGCAACGTTCTCCAGAAACGTCGCCGACGGCACGAAGAACAGATTTCCGGTCACGGCGCGGCTGAAGTCGAGCAGCCGGTCGTAGTTGCCGGGCGGCCGGCCAACGAACATGTTCTCGAGCATCTGCTCGATGGTGCGGGGCGAACGGCTGTAGCCGATAAAGTAAGTGCCAAATTCGCCATGGCCCGGCCGGCCGAAAGGCATGTTGTCACGCAGGATCTTGATCTCTTTGCCGTTCTCGACGATTGTGGTGAGCGCGTTGTGCGCTGAGGTTGGCTTGACCGAGTCGTCCAATTCTATGTCGGAAAGCTTGGTGCGGCCGATGATGCGTTCCTGCGCTTCGGTGGAAAGCGCATTCCAGGCTCCAAGATCGTGGAGATATTTTTGCGCGATGACATAGCTGCCGCCGGCAAAGTCAGCATCCTCGTCGCCGACTACTACGGCGTCGGCCGCCGCCGCGCCTCTGGGATTCTCCGTCCCGTCGACGAAACCCATAAGATCCCGGTCGTCAAAGTAACGGAAGCCCTGCACTTCGTCCACCGGGGAAACCGCATTCCCGATACGCGCCATAATCTGCGTCGCCAGTTCGAAAGACAGGTCCATGCGCTTGGCACGAATGTGGAATAGCAAGTCGCCCGGCGTTGAGACTGCATGGCGCGCTCCGGCACGAATCTCCCGGAAGGGATGCAATTCCATCGGCCGGGGCTGCCCGAAGAGGTGGTTCCATGCGTCGGACCCAAACCCGATGACGCATGAAAGTCCTCCCTCCAGATCGCGAAATTCCACGGCGCGCACCAACGCGGCGAGGTCTCCACAAAACGAGCGCAGAGTGGCCCGATTCTCAGAGCCCGGGTTGAGCTTCGCGACCAGGAAGATCGCGGCGCGGGTGAGCGGTGCGGCTACTGCCTGCGCGAGGGCAGGTGATCTGCCTGCTACTTCGGGTGTGTTCGTCGGATCGGGTTTCATCGGGTGCCGTCGCTGGTAGATCGCGCAGATTTCGCCCTCCGAAAATGCTACGCTCGACTCGCGTGTGAAATTTCGCCATGCAAGCTTACCATCGGCCGCCAAAGCTGTAATCGCCTCCCCTCCTCACGCGCTCTTGCCGACGTGCTTTTCCAGTACGAGGCTCCAGGGTCGAGATAAATTGTCCATTTCACTCCTCGATAACCTTCCTAGGCATACAGGAACGGCCGCTCTCTGTGGCTTCTCCAGAAGTAGGCGAGGATGATCACGCTTGCAATCGCCGCGTACGCACACCACAACGAGGTGAATGCGTATCGCTTGACCTCCATCACAACCAGCAGTATCGCCAGGTTCGCCGCGCCGAAGATTACCATCATTTTGATCTCCGAAAAAAACAGCGAACCGCAAGTTGCAATCACATAGAGCAACGCAACCACTGTATTATTGGTCGCTTGATTTATGTACACGATACTGTTTCCTCTGACATACAGCTGTAATGGGAATGCCGTCAGCGCCCACAAAATATAGAGCGTAGTTGCTCCGCCAAGTACAAGGAACGGCAACATCCTGCTGCGGCTCTTCGCATTCGGCTCGAACAGAAGCACGCTGAGCGGCAGCAAAAAGGGGAGTAGCCCCTGCGCATACAGCATGAAGGCAGCGCCCATGTCACACGGCAGGCGAAAGGATCCCATCCAATCCCAGCCAGACGAACCCCTCGATAAACTGATGAACGGCGAATAGCATGGGGAGCGCTGCGAAAAGCAGTTCGCGCCTGTGCTTCACCTTGGTCAAGGTGACGACGCCGACGGTACCCAGGACTCCGCTGCCTACGAAGTTCGCGGTGGCTGAGAAACACATAGCTGGTCTTCTCCTTTGCGAACATACATCTATTTTCTCGGAACGCAAAACAACAGACCAACCTAAACATGCTAACCCCGCTACGGCGGCTTTTCTTCGGCTTCCACTGCAGCTTTACGCTAAATCATTTAGCTTCTTATCAAATTGAGGGCTCAAGATGAACGATCAACAAACGCAGGAGCAGTGTTCTGGGGTGCGAGATCAAGAGATCCGTGCGGCACTGGATCAGCATTGGGCGGCGTCCGATGCCAACGATTTTGAAACGGAGCACCGCATCTATCACGAGGACGCGGTGCTGGAATACCCGCA
>Ga0209332_1000048_pt1 | contig 29434 bp, 27 predicted proteins | sample BlaSpr_A8_OM3_M1_FD_187974 | JGI IMG/M metagenome (GOLD analysis project Ga0209332, IMG submission 187974) | Forest soil microbial communities from Thunder Bay, Ontario, Canada - Black Spruce, Ontario site 2_A8_OM3_M1 (SPAdes) (version 2) | ecosystem: Environmental > Terrestrial > Soil > Boreal...
GTGTCTGGCTGAGCCGCTGGAAATGCCGAAAGGGCGGTCTGGATACGAGCTTCCATCGATTGAGATTTCGTGTGTTCCGCGCACGAGATCGGGAATTCCATTGGCCCCGCAATAGCCCCGCCGTCAACCCGAAACAAGGCCACGCTTTCGGACATGGAGCGCCGGGCGTCCTCGCCCGGCCACCCCAGACCCGTATTCTTCGTCCCCTTTTGAGTGTGTTCCTCAAGATGTTTCTGCACATCTTTCTGAACACATTTCTGCACATATTTCTGCACTATGACGGCATGCATCTGGTCGATCCGGAAAACAAATTCCGGGAGATGCTGCAGCAGCGATGACAGTTTATCAAGCCTCGAGTGGATGGCCGCCGCCGCCTCGAATTCCATATTCGCGGAATCCCGGTCGCGCTCCACCGTCATCTCCCGCCGCAAAGACTCGCCGCGCGAATCAAAGAAGTTTTCGACCCGCGTCACTTCGCCGCGATATTCATCATCACTACAGCCGCGAAAGCACGGCGCCAGACACATCTTCATCTCGGAATAAACGCAGCCAGGAAATTTAGGATCGGGATGGAGGTCGTCCACGCAGCGCCGCATTTTGAAAAAGTCGAGCGCATCGTTCATGAATTTTTCCGCCGCCACTCGCGAGGCGAAGGGCCCGTAATAAACATTCTTCCCTGAAATTCGCCTCAGCCGCGTCGTGACCGATGCGCGCGGAAATTCGTTCTCGAGATGGATCTTGACCACTGGTGCAAAACGCAGCCGCAGCCGATTGGAGTAGGTCTGCGGAAAAGCCTCGCGCAGCACGCGATAGAGCACGAATCCAGATTCGAAATCGGAACCAGTCAGCGTGTATTCAATCCAACGAACGCGCTCCCGAAGATTAAGCCGCTTCGTCCGCTCTTCCGGCGGCGAAAGCAAACGCTGCAATCGGCGCCGGAGATTCGCAGTTTTGCTGACGTAAGGCTCAGAGTTGGCATCTTCGCCGCGCAGAAGAAACACGGCGGGACTAGCCGCCACGGCGGAGAAGACCTCTGCATCAGTTTCCGGACGAAACTCAAGGCGTTCGCTCAGCACACTTCCGATTGTAGAGCGACCGCGCGCTCAAACGCTGGGTCACTTCCACGGTCTGTCATCCCGAGCGCCGTCCGAGCGAATGCGAGGGCAAGTCGAGGGACCTTGTGTTGGCCCTTCGCCTTCCATCTCCTCGGATGCTGATTCACGCGGGCCGACATGCTCCGTTGTCGTATTGTCGAACCAGTCCGCAGCCAAATTCTTCCATCCCGGATTGAATCGCGCTATCAGCCACAGCTTCTTTTCTCGCCGCCAACGCTTCAATTGCTTTTCACGCGCGATCGCTCCCAATACACGAGACGGACGGCATTGTATCGATCCGTAAAACCCTCGTGGCAGTGCATTTTGTGCTCAAAAACTCGGCGGCGAATGTTATTGGTCATGCCGATGTAGAGGGCCCGCCGGGAGCTGCTTTGCAGAATGTCGACGTAGAAGCGATATTCGGGCAACATGCTTTGACATTGCTCGTGTCGGCAGGCGAATGCAGTGCGGGTGATCACAGTAAAATTGTGATAGTGGGGAAGACGCAAGGTCCCTCGACTTGCCCTCGCATTCGCTCGGACGGCGCTCGGGATGACAACTTATGGAAAGCTGATACGAGCGGATCGATCGACAGGTGATGGTACGGACGACAACCCGCCGAGAACAACAAGAATAAGCTCTTCGGCTTTATCCGAAGCTTGCGCTCTTAAACTTCTGCCGGAAGTCTGGCCCGTCCATCTTTACGATGCGGCACATCTCATGCAGCCGGGAGCGCATGCGTTCGCCGATGCGGTCGCCGAGAGTCTCCTCGCGGGCGGCTGCCCGCGCTGGCGAGAGCGATCGAACCGCACTGGCGGCTGGTTCGTCAGCAAAATTTGTGGTGATGATTGTGGTGCGGTTGTCGTTATAACGTGTGTTGAGAATCAGGCTGACCGTATCCCAAACCCACTCGCTCGGTTTCACGGCGCCCAGCTCATCGAGTAACAACACCTCGGCTTCAAAGACCGGTCGCAGGACTTGAAGTTCGGTTGCCTTGACCGAATCGTTGTAGGAATTCTGAATCTGTTTCAGCAATTCGCGATAGTCGCAGAACAGGCAGGCGCTTCCCCGCGCCGCAATCAATTCTTTGAGAATGCCCACTGCGAGATGCGTTTTTCCAGTCCCGATTCCTCCGACCAGCAAAAGCCCCTTGCCGTCTCGCGGATCAAACTCCCGCACGAAGCGTGTTGCGCTGATCTGGGCCAGAGCTACGGAGTGATCTGCTCCGGGAAAATCAGCGGTGAAGTTCGACAATTCGCAATGCTCGTATCTTTTTGGAATTCGCGCCGACGTAATCAGTGCGCCGCCCCGTGCCCGCAACTGGCAATCGCAGCGCGTGACGCCATGTTCTGGCCCCGGAACCGTCTTCCATCCTGAGCCCGCGCACTGGGAGCAAACTTCGGCTGCCGTTTTCATAATTGATAATTCAGAGTGTCTTTCACACGCGAATCAAAAAAGTACGAATTAAAAAAGCTGTGATTAAACTTTGCACCGAACCCGCCGTTCCCGCAACCCTAAAGCGATGCGCTTCTGTGCACATCCTGTGGAGCGCAGGCTCCGGTTGTGCAGAACCGCACCCCTTGGAATCCATCAAGAAGTTTGTCATCCTGAGCGAAGCGAAAGACCTAATGTAGTTCAGCGCCGCGGCCGGCAATGCACAAGTTCGCCGCTTCGCTAGGGATGACAATGCCAGTTCACTTACCTAGCAAGCCTTTCGCCGCTGGCAGTTGTCAAAAGCGGCAACAGGCACGTGTTTCCCATTGACAATCCTATGGCATGGGCGAAAAATGACTTCCGCCGGTGCTCGCGCTTCGAGCTCTCCCTCCCCGGTTCATGCGCGGGAACCGTACTCACTAGTGTCAGGAGATAGCATGAATAAAGCTGATCTGGTTGACCGGATCGCCGAAGCCTGCAGCATTTCAAAGGCGCAAGCGACGACCGCGATTGACACCACCGTGGACAGTGTTACATCTGCCCTTCGCAAAGGGGACCGGGTCGCATTGATCGGTTTCGGCACGTTTTCCGTCTCGCAGCGCAAGGCCCGCAACGGCCGGAACCCGCAGACAGGTGCCACCATCAAAATAGCAGCCCGTAAAGTCGCCAAATTCACACCGGGAAACGAACTGAAGAAAGTAGTCAACAGGGGCAAGTAGCAACCGATGTAGTAGGGGCCCGATTTTTGAAAGGAACGAGACGGCGGGGAGGTCGGCCCTGCCGTTTTGCTTTTGGAGACTCTCAGCTGCCTCCCCGCCTTGCCGAATCTTTCCCCTATCCTATAGAATCAAATGTCTGAATCGAGGTAGAACCGACATGAAAGCAGCTATCCATCCTAACTACAGCGAGATCCGGGTCCATTGCGCCTGCGGGAACGCATTTGTAACGCGCTCGGCGCATAAGGGCGATATCAGCGTTGAAATCTGCTCCGCCTGCCACCCCTTCTTTACCGGCAAGCAGAAGCTCATGGACACCGCCGGCCGCGTAGAACGCTTCCGCCGCAAGTACGCGAAAAGCGACGCCGCGAAAGCCGAAGCAGCAAAGAAGTAATTCCGCGCAGAAGCGCATTTCCAAAGCCTCCCTACGTGGGAGGCTTTACTTTTCAGAGTGGAGCGACGGGCGTCCTCGCCCGTCCACCCCGAATGCAGCGCGCACAAAGCGTTCAATCCTGACAAATTCGTATCGGAACCACGTAAACTCATAAAGTGCAGAAGTTTTGGGACAACGCGGCCCCTGCGGCGCCTAGGACGGGCGAGACGCACGTCACTCCATCGTCCGTCCCAAGAGCGGCGCAAGCTTTCCCTTTGTCATTCAAGATCGGGGATGTAGAAATCGCCCCCGCCACCGTCCTCGCCCCCATGGCCGGAGTCACCGACACCGTCTTCCGCCGCTTCATTAAGAACCTCGGCGGATGCGGCCTGATCATGACCGAGTTCACCTCGGCCGACGGCGTCCTGCGCGATCAACGCGTCCGCGGGCGCTATCTGCATTTTTACGAAGACGAGCACCCCATCTCGGCCCAGCTCTTCGGCAGCAGTCCGAAAGTGCTGGCCGATGCCGCGCGCCTGGTGGAAGACCTTGGCTTCGATCTCGTCGACTTAAATCTCGGCTGCCCGGCTAAGAAGGTTGTGAAGTGCAATGGCGGCTCCGGCCTGCTGCGCGATCTGCCGCTGATTCGCCAGATTTTCGAAGCAGTGCGCGCCGCCGTCAAGATTCCCTTCACCGTGAAGTTCCGCGCCGGGTGGAGCGACGACGAAATCGTGTGCGTTGAACTAGCGCGCATGGCCGAAAGTTGCGGCCTGGGAGCAGTCGCGCTGCACGCTCGCACCCGCGAGCAAGGCTACAGCGGAACCGCGCGCTGGGAGTGGATCGCCTCCGTGAAGCAGGCGGTAAAAATTCCCGTGATCGGCAACGGCGACATTCGTTCGCCCGAAGACGCCTGCGCCATCGTCTCCCAAACCGGATGCGACGCCGTAATGATCGGCCGAATGGCTCCAGCAAACCCATGGATCTTCCGCCAGATTGAGCAGTATGTAAGTGGAGCGACGGGCGTCCCCGCCCGTCCAGCGGAGCAAAGCTCGGCAGATTTAGTCGGCGCGATCCGCAAGCCCTACGACGAGCCCACCGAAGCCGACCGCTACCAGATGATTCGCACTTATTTCCGGATGCTGCTGGAAGAAGAAATGCCCGGAACAGAAGGCAAGATGAAGCAATTCGCCTCTTGGTTCACCCACGGCATCCCCGGAGGCGCGGCACTCAGGAAAGCAATCTACGAGGCCAGGAGCGGCGCGGAGATCTTAGGGCGCGTTGAAGAATTCTTTGAAAACAGGATGCAGGCAGGTAGTCTGGCAACCCAGCCCATGGCAGCTCAATGAAGATGAAAAGGAAAATGAAGAAGCCGTGGCAAAAAGATCGTGGCAAACCGGGAAAGCCAAATCCGGTTTCCACACACCGGCCTTCCGACCGTTCAGTCGCTGAAGACACGCGCCGCCCTCGTTTTTCGCTGGAGCTTTCCATCCTTTACGAAGACGATGCCGTAGTCGTAATCAACAAACCCTCCGGCCTTCTGGCCGTGCCCATCAAGGGTTCTCAAACTCCCTCCGCATGGTCTCTGCTCGCCGATCGACTGGAACGGAAAAAGCAACGCGCCTTCATCGTGCATCGCATCGATCGTTTTTCCTCCGGCGCGCTGCTCTTTGCGAAGACCGCGCCCGATCGCGAGGCTTTGGTGCGGCAGTTCCTCGCCCATACCCCCGTCAGGCAGTACCTTGCAGCGGTGCGCGGGCGGGTCGGAGTTGAGAAGGCAACGCTGGCGCATTATTTTCGGCGCGAAGGAATGTATCAGCAGTTGCGCACGGCAAAAGATCCCGAGGCCTCGCGCGCTGAACTCCGATATTCTGTTGAACGCCTTTTTGCGGATGCGACTTTGGTGCGGGTTGAACTCGTAACCGGATTGCAAAATCAGATTCGAGCGCAATTTTTGGCGTTGGGCCATCCCGTAATCGGCGATAGAAAATATCGCCGGAAAGAATCGTCGGAGCCGCTCATTGACCGCGTCGCTCTTCATGCTGCGCATCTGGAATTCGTGCATCCACGCACGGGAAAGAATATCTCGGTTGACTGCAAACTGCCGCCGGACTTCCAGCATCTGCTGCGGGAGTTGTCGCGGACCAAACCTGCACCGGTAATCCCTGCGCTAAGCAAGCGGCGCAAGCACTAGCCTGCTCCGCTCGTCGCGTTCCACATATCCCCAGGACTTGGCATCGTCGTGAGTGAAAACGGTCAGCCATTTTTCCGGAATCGCCTGCGCGTAATACTTTTTGCGGTTCTCGATAGTTTGCAGCGGATATAAATCAAACGCCATGGCCCACGTAATGTCGAGATGGTTCGAAGTCGGAATCAGATCGGAGATATAACACGCCTTTTTCTTTTCGCTGGCACCGCCGCTCTCGATCATCACTGCCTGCATGTTGGCCGTATGGCCGGGGATAACTTTGACCGAGATGCCGGGCGAGATTTCCTGATCGCCATTCAGCAGAACCATTTGGCCGCTCTCAATCAGTGGATCATAATTAGGGCTCATGTAACTGATGGCATCGCGCTCCAGTTGCAGGCGTCCATGCTCCCACTCTCCGCGTTGCGCGTAATACTTCGCCTTCGGAAACGTCGGGAGTATCTCCGACCCACGCCGCACCGTGTTCCAGCCGCAGTGATCGAAGTGCAGATGAGTGTTGATGACGATGTCGATATCTTCCGGAGCAACGCCAACGGCGTGCAAATTGTCGAGCAATTTCGCGGGCTGTTTGAAAATCTGCACCAGACGTTCGGGCAGCTTATTGCCAATGCCGGTCTCAATCAGAATATTTTTGTCGCCAGTACGTATCAGGAGGGAATTCAGCCCTGCATCAAGACGGTTCTGATCATCCGCTGTGACTTTCTTCGACCACAAAGTTTTCGGCACCACGCCAAAAAAGGCTCCGCCATCAAGAAAGTAAGTTCCATCGGAGACAACAGTAAGTTCGAAATCACCAAAACTCGTACGCTGCATAAAAGATCAATGCTCGAAACAACAGCCCTCAGCGCTCCCAGAAAACTGAGAGCTGACAGCTGAGAGCTGACAGCCGGTTCACTTCAATTCTTTATTCCAGAAATCTTCCATCATGTGAAACAACTGCGTGCGCGTACCCGCCCCCGAAATGCCATGCGTTTTGTCCGGATAAACCATAAGTCGAAACTGCTTGCCCGCATTGATCAGCGCGTCGGTCATCTGGATTGTATTTTGGAAATGGACATTGTCATCGCTGGTCCCATGAACCAGCAGCAGCGCCCCATGCAGCTTCCCAGCCGCGCTGACAATCGAATCATCATAGGCTGCGCCGTGTTCCTTCGGCAGGCCCATGTAGCGCTCCGTGTAAGTCGAATCGTAATCACGCCAGTTAGTGACTGGAGCAACCGAGATTCCCGCCTTGAATCGGTCGGAGTGCGTGAGCGCATAAAGCGTCATGGATCCGCCATTCGACCAGCCCCAGATAGCGGTGCGCGCGCGATCGAGTTGCGGAAACTGCTCATATAGCTGGCCCAACGCAGTGAGCTGATCTTTCAACTCGATCGCGCCGGACTGAAAACGCGTGGCCGCGGAAAACTTTTGCCCCCGATTTGGGGTTCCGCGATTATCAACCGAGAAAACCGCGTAGCCTTCTTTCGCCAGCATCTGGTGAAAGAGTGCGTTCGTTCCGCCCCAGGAATTCTGCACCGTCTGCCCCGCAGGACCACCGTAGATGTGGACAATTAACGGAATTGAAGACTTGTCGCTACCCTCTGAACTACCCGTTGATGTACGCGGAAGAATCAAATACCCATAGAGACTCGTGCCATCCTCGGCTTTAAACTCCAACATCTTGGGAGCAATTGGATCGTAATCCGCAATGCTCGCACCCTCCCAAATTTTCCGGCACGCCGAACCGGGCGCGCATAATGAAATCTGCGGCGGAATTAAAGTGGACGAGTACGTCTGCACATAATGTTTGCCATCACTGGTAAACGTTGCCGTGTAATTTCCATCAGCAGACGAGATAGTCTGCACGCCGCTTCCGTCGAGCTTCACGGAAAAAATCTTTTCCTGTCGCGGGTCGTCTTTATTCGCGGTGAAGTAAACCGTGCCTGATTTGTCAGCCGTAGTATCGTCTACCCCGCTGATTGCGATTACCTCATAATCGCCACTTTCGAGTTGCCGCTCGAGTGTCGCTTCGGAACCTCCCGGATCAGAGCCATTAAAACTGTAGAGATAAATGTGCGTGTGGCCATCGCGCCAGCTCGTCCACAGAAAGCGGTCGCCCGATTTCAGGACGCGAAAATCATCGTTCACATTCACCCACGCATCGGCAGCCGCCTCAGTAAGCACCTTGCGCGATCGGCCTGACTTCGCATCGATAAAGTACAGGTCCATTACATCCTGCTTGCGATTCAGCACCTCGGCCCAAGCCCAGCCCTCACGAATCCAACCGAAGCGCGGAATGTAGGTGTCATCGTTATCCACCAGCTTGATCCAGCGAACCTTGCCGCCGTTACCGCCGACCACTCCAAGACGCACGCTGGGATTCGGATCGCCCGCCTTCGGATATTTTTCCTGCTCCACGCGAGGATGCGTCGGCAGCCAGTCGGTGATGGGATAGGTCGGCACTCGGGTCTCATCCATCTGCAGAAAAATAATTTCGCGCCCTTCCGGTGACCAGAAGAAGTTGCTGCGCACGGCCAATTCTTCGGCGTAAAGCCAGTCGACTTCACCGTTCAAGATGTTCTCGTCTTTGTCCTTATCCCGATCTTTATTTCCGTCCCGCGTAAGCGGACGATCGCCTTCCTCGCCCGACACGGAATGCACATACAGATTGTGCTTGCGCAAGTAGGCCACTCGCTTGCCATCGGGCGAAAACTTTGGATCCCCGCTCCCCTCCGGCGAGGACGTCAGCTGTACCGCAGTTCCAGTATCGAGACTGTAATACCAAAGTTGCCCTTGCGAATCGAAGAGCAGATGTTTGGAATCAGGCGACCACGAGTATGCTGCGACGTGATAACGGGTCACGCGTTCCTTCTCACGCTCGTCATGAATTTTGCTGGCAGATGGAGCAAGCTGCGACAACTTAACTTCGCTGACCAGGACTTTCTTCTCGCCCGTCGCTGTGTCCACATACCAAAGCTCGCCGTGCTCGCCCTCGTTATCGCGCTGCACGAAAGAAACTTTCGTGCTGTCCGGGCTCCACTTGATAGTTTCAGGGGCGCGGCCCGTGACTCCACCTTCTGCGAAGATTTGTTCAATGGTAAGTCGCTTGCTAGCGCCGCTTTGGCTCACGCTTGTCTGAGCAGAACTCACGATGAGCAGCAAAAAGTTAACGGTGAATGCAACCAGAATCCAATTTACGAACACGCTTACTTTCTTCGTTGTAACTTTCACTTATTTCCCCGAAACGTTCTATAAAGTTTGCGGCCGCTTCAAATTCGCGGCAGGTACGCGAAAGTTTGATTGACGACGCCACGAGAGCAGCCTTAATCTCGTCCCCACCATGCTATCTGATCTCGAAGGAAGAGTTGCACTCGTGACCGGAGCGGGCAGCCCACAAGGTATCGGCTTCGCCACCGCTCGCCAGTTGTGCGCTCTTGGAGCCAGCGTCGCCATCACTTCAACCACAGACCGCATTCATGATCGTGCAGCGGAACTTGGAACGGACCGCATCTTCGCTTCCATCTGCGATTTGCGGGACTTCGCAGCCACAGCAAATCTGATCCGCGAAGTTACCGGGCATTTTGGCAAGATCGACATTTTGGTAAACAACGCCGGCATGATCCAGGTAGGCTCGAAAGAATTTCTCGCTGATTTCGACCGCCTGACCGAACAGCAGTGGGATAGCGAAATCGAATTGAATTTGAAAACCTGCTTCAACGTGACGCGGGCGGTAGTTCCGCACATGATGCGCGCGAAATATGGACGAATCGTCAGCGTTTCGTCCGTCACCGGGCCGGTCGCAACAAATCCTGGAATGGCAGCCTATGGCGCGGCCAAAGCTGGAATGGCAGGTCTAACGCGGTCTCTGGCCCTCGAACTGGGCCCGTTTGGAGTTACGGCGAACGCGGTGGCTCCCGGATGGATCAAGACCGCCTCGTCGAACGAGTACGAGATCGAAGCCGGACGCCATACTCCCGTCGGTCGCCCAGGGACGCCGGAAGAGGTCGCCGCCCTAATTGTTTTTCTTTGTTCAGAAGAGGCGTCCTACGTTACTGGACAGACGATCGTCGTCGACGGCGGAAATACTATTCAGGAAGCGAAAGGTTCGGGCGAGTGAAGAAGATCGCCGCCAAGAAACTCCACTAACTAGCGGGAACGCAACCCATCCGCCAGCGCCGCTTGTACCGGATGCAGGGATTCATACGCCACAATCTCCGGCTCATGTTGCAGCGTCAGGCCAATGTCATCCAGTCCGTTCAGCAGACAATGACGGGAGAATTCATCCATCGTGAACGCCGCCGTAAATCCTCGTCCGTCCTCGATGCGCAAGGCTTCAAGGTCCACGGTAAGTTCGTAATTTTCAATTTCTTTTGCGCGCTGAGTTATCTCCGCCACCTGCTCGTCTGACAGACGAACCGTTAGCAAACCATTTTTCAAACTATTGTTTGCGAAGATGTCGGCAAACGAAGACGCAACCATCACTCGAAAACCGCTGTCCATAAGTGCCCAGACGGCGTGCTCCCGCGACGAACCGCATCCGAAGTTCTTTCCCGCGACCAGGATCGAAGCCTTGGCATAGCGCGGCTGGTCAAGCACAAATTCCCCGGTCTTTTTCCCAGAGTCTTTTCCATCCTCCGCAAAGCGCCAGTCGTAAAAAAGGAATTGTCCAAAGCCAGTGCGCTCGATGCGCTTCAGAAATTGCTTGGGAATAATCTGGTCGGTGTCCACATTCACTTTATCGAGCGGGACAACGGCACCGGTATGTCTACGAAACGGTTGCATCCTATAACTCCTTCCAAAATGGAGCGCCGGGCGTCCCCGCCCGGCCACCCAACTGCCAGCGAGCTCCTGGACGGGCGAGACGCCCGTCGTTCCCTCTCTCCATCTTTTACCGAAATTGCCAATTCCTAATGTCGGTGAAGTGCCCGGCTATAGCCGCGGCCGCCGCCATCATCGGGCTAACCAGGTGTGTGCGTCCCCCGCGTCCTTGACGCCCTTCAAAGTTGCGATTGCTGGTTGAGGCGCAGCGCTCGCCTGGTTGCAGGATGTCAGGATTCATGCCGAGGCACATGGAACACCCCGACTCGCGCCATTCAAAGCCCGCATCCAGAAAAATGCGGTCCAAGCCTTCTTTTTCCGCCGCGCGCTTAATCGCCTGCGATCCGGGCACGACCATGGCACGAACTTTCGGATTCACATGCTGCCCCTTTGCCACTCGCGCCGCCGCCCGTAAATCTTCAATGCGCGAGTTCGTGCACGATCCGATGAACACGCGATCCACAGCAATTTTTTCCATCGGGGTTCCCGCTTCGAGCCCCATATACGTCAGCGCCTGTTCAGCGGCCCGCCGATCCGAATCCTGCGCGAAACTCTTCAACTCCGGAACGCGGGCGTTCACGGCAACCACCATTCCTGGATTCGTTCCCCACGTCACGAACGGCGCCAACGATGCAGCGTCAATCTCAATCACTCGATCAAATTTTGCCCTATCGTCGCTGGCAAGCGTCCGCCAGTAGGCAACCGCATCATCCCAATCTTTCCCTTTCGGCGCAAAGCGGCGCCCATTCACGTAAACAAACGTTGTTTCATCGGGAGCGATCAATCCCGCTCGCGCGCCCGCCTCGATGCTCATATTGCAGAGCGTCATGCGGCCTTCCATCGAAAGCGCCCGCACCGCATCGCCCGCATACTCGATCACATGCCCAGTTGCGCCGTCGGTGCCAATGCGTCCGATGATTCCTAGCGCCAGGTCCTTCGCGGTCACGCCCTCCGCCAGTTTTCCTCTGACGCGGATCTGCATCGTCTTCGGCTTTTTCTGCGGCACGCATTGCGTCGCCAGCACGTGCTCAACTTCCGACGTTCCAATGCCGAACGCCAGGGATCCAAAAGCGCCGTGAGTTGACGTATGACTGTCCCCGCAAACAATCGTCATCCCCGGCAAGGAGATTCCAAGTTCAGGTCCAATGACGTGAACAATGCCCTGCTCGGCCGAATCCATGTCGAACAGTGGCACTCCAAATTCGTGGCAATTTTTCTGCAGCGCTTCAATCTGCTTCGCGGCGATCGGGTCGGTGATCGGCAAACCTCGTGGCGTTGTCGGAATGTTGTGGTCGACAGTCGCGACCGTACGCAAAGGCTGGCGCACACGCCGTCCGTTCGCGCGCAACCCATCAAAGGCCTGGGGCGAAGTAACTTCGTGCACCAGGTGCAAATCGATATAGAGCAGTGCAGACTGCCCTTTCGGCTCGACGACTACGTGCGCGTCCCAAATTTTTTCAAACAGAGTGCGAGGGGGCATAGGCAATTATCAACACTTTATTTTAAACGGAAAAGGTTCTGTTATTAGTTTACCAACCCCTGCGCCCAGAATCTTCGCCGGTCGATTTTTATTGGATTTCCGCTTGAGAAGTTTACCTTCAAACTAAGTGGGGTCACTATCAAGACTTGAACGGGCCAGCCGCGCCCCCGGATATCCTTCCGGATAACGCGTAATAACGCAGCACAATTCTTACTTTCCAGTTATGATTTACATATCACTTAATAAGTCTGATTGAAGGATGGCTGTATGATTAACGGCAAACGTATAGCCGTAGTGTTACCCGCTTACAACGCGGAAAAAACGCTCGAGGCTACCGTCCGCGAGTTGCCGGACGTGGTCGATATTAAGATATTGGTTGACGATCATAGTTCCGATCGCACCGTCGAAGTCGCGCATAGCCTCGGTATCCCGTTCTTCGTTCATGACCGCAATTACGGCTATGGACGCAATCAGCAGACCTGCTATCGCGAAGCTCTAGCCGCTGGCGCCGACGTGGTCATCATGGTTCATCCCGATTATCAGTACACGCCGCTTCTGGTCACTGCCATGGCGAGCATGGTTGCGTACGGCGTCTACGACGTGGTTCTAGGCTCGCGCATCATCGGCGGCACAGCATTGCATGGAGGCATGCCGCTCTACAAATACATCTCGAACCGCGCGCTCACCGCCATAGAAAACATTTTCCTGAACGTCAAGCTCTCGGAATATCACACCGGTTATCGCGCCTTCAGCCGCGAAGTACTGACCCGCCTGCCGCTGCGGGAAAACAGCGACGATTTCGTCTTCGATAATCAGATGCTCGCCCAATGCGTGTATTTTGGTTTCCGCATCGGCGAGGTGTCTTGTCCCACCAAATACTTTGAGGAAGCCTCGTCCATCAACTTCCGCCGCAGCGTTGAATACGGACTGGGAGTGCTAAAGACGGCCGTTCAGTTTGCGCTCGAGCGCGCCGGAATCGCGCACAATCCCATCTTCAGCGAAAAGGGTAAGACTCTCGAAGCGGGATCTGACGTCTACTACGAGGGCGGATTGCCCGCAGCCCGGCAAAGAGCGGCTTCCAGGAGTTAGCGCTTCCGCGAAAGGAAGCCGATAATTTTGCTGGCAAGCTGATCTGAGAACCCGAATAGGCTAGCACAGGCTGCGGACGGTTGCAGGGCTCAACGGACGCGTCCTTCAGTCTATCCGGCAGACGCGCACCGTCGCATTTTCGTAGGGACATTCCAGCCCAGCGGAGGCCTCCGAGAGAGATCTGGATTGTTGGACGACGACCCACGTGACGCCGTATTTTTGTCGCAAACGATCGAAGTCTTTTTTGCCAAAACGCTCGAAGTTCTTCTGATCCTCCACCTGTTCTTCCCACTTTACCGATAGCGGCGGGAACATCGACGCCGCCCCCTTGTCCTTGACCAAATCGGCGAGCATACTGCGCTCGGCGCGCGCCCGAAACCCGTTTTCGTCTTCGCCCGGCAATTCCATGTGCCGCGGATCGATAGCAAACAAGGCATCTACCGGCGTGTTGCCGCGAATCCATTCAAACGCCTGCGCCCACTGGTTACGCGGCTGGGCCCAAGGCCATTCGATGTGTGCGCTCACGGGAAACAATTGCCGTTGAGCAAAATACATTCCCAAACTCAGTGGCACAAATAAAGCTACCCAGCGCCACACACTGCGCTGCAACACGTATTGTCCCAGCAGCCCCCCAACAACAACCACCAGAACCATATAGCACAAAGCCAGGCAACGCAGCGGCTGAAGGCGCGCCAAGGCTTCGAATCGAACCGACAGGTCGAGCCCGATCGCCGCCACTGCGGCCACAACCACGAACGGAACCATTGCGCGCGATACTAGTTCCAGGTTCTTCATGCCGCGGCGGCGCGCCCAACTGCCGAGCCACCAGAAAATTACGACTGGTCCAATCGCTCCCAGCCACTCGTACCACTCCCATCGAAAAACGTAATGAGCGCGCTGCAGCCACGCGACCTTATGGTAAGCCGGGGGCGGAGGCGCGAACGTAATGCCGAAAGGAAGAGCCGCGGCAAATCCCAAAAAATGCGGACGCACTTGATCGACCAGGACAAGCCACACGCAAAACACAATGCCAAAACCAGTCATAAAGGGATGCATCGCTGCGGCAAACGCCAGCCACAATGCCGCACGCCCGTATTTGCGATCTAAGACTTCGGCCACTGCAAACAGAACAGAAAATGCTGCCAGATTTCGCGGGTTTAAGAACTGATCGAGCATGTAGAGCGAGGTTCCAGCAAGGGGTAAGGTCAATAACGCGGCCATCAGAGCCACCGCTCCCCATTGCGCGCCGGCTAACTTTCGATCTGCTCCCCCCGGAGATTGGATGTCGAACAATACCGTTGCCAGACGCAAGCTTCCCGCCAGCAACAAAAAGATGGACAACAATTGCCACAGAAAAGCTGCCCAAACCATCGGTAAACGCGTGGCGCGAACTGACAACGCGATCAGATTGGGATAAAGAGAATGTCCTGCGTGCTCGCCAAAAAATTCCGCATTAGCCGGGAACAAGCGGGGATTAAGGATTTTTAAAACCCCCGGCAGATAAATCTCAGCGTCCTCTGCGTAGGGGTGGTAGCCATGAATAAGAAGCGCAACGCCAGTGAAGATGAGTAATATAAAAAAAGTTTTAATTTTATTTTGTCTGTTGGGTCCAAGTGTTTGGGCCGTGGGTTCGAGTGTTTGATTTTTGGGTTCCGGTGCTTGAGTTTCGGGTTCGAGTTTCGTCCTCAGAAATATTTCTCCGCGCCTTCAAAAGAATACCCGCCCCCGAAAGCCCGGGTCAACGAATGCCGCTTGCGGCATATTGCAGCATCGATCCCATGCCATTTCCCAGATTTACGCCGGGACGGACTAATGCGTTCGTCCCCACGCTAGCCTTAGCTGTCATAGAATTAAATGAGAATGCAGCATTCCGCTTCCCCCATGCCCCCAAGCGAAAAGCACAACCGGAGCCGCGCCGTGGTTCTTCTAAGTGGCGGAATGGATTCCTGCGTCTGCGCGGCATTGGCAGCACGCGACCATCAGGCCGCTGCCCTGCATATCAGCTACGGCCAGCGCACGGAAGAGCGGGAGCGCCGCGCGTTTGAGGCCATTTGCGAGCGGATTGGAATCGAGGAGCGCTTACTGGTGCGCAACGAAGCGCTGCGTGCGATCGGCGGGTCAGCCCTCACCGATTCCAGCATCGCCGTCCCCGAATCGCATGGCATCCAATCTCCCGGCGTGTCCCAGATTCCCGTCACTTACGTTCCGTTTCGTAACGCTCATTTCCTTTCTGTTGCCGTCAGCTGGGCTGAGGTTCTAGGAGCCAAACAGGTTTACATCGGAGCGGTTGAGCCCGATAGTTCAGGCTATCCAGACTGCCGTCCGGAGTATTACCGCGCTTTCAATGAAGTTGTAAAAGCAGGCACGAAAGAGGGAGACATTAAGATCGTGACGCCGCTGATTGCGATGCACAAGGCACAGATTGTAAGGCTTGGCCTTGAACTGAATGCCCCGTTCGATTTAACGTGGTCATGCTATCAGCGCGAAGATCGCGCTTGCGGCGTCTGTGATAGCTGCGTGCTCCGCCTCCGGGCATTTCGCGAAGCCGGAGCGGAGGATCCAATTCCGTACGAGGCAAACGTCGGTCCGCTGCGCTAATTGGCACCGAATGCAGTGGGGACAAATTGTGAGCTTGAGTTCGTAGTCTTGGATTCGTATCAGGGTATCGCTTTAGCGATACCGTAACGTCCTATAAAATTAGCCGCCCCTTGAGGGGCCACTAGGATTCAGTAAATCCAGTTGCAAATGCCGGGAGGCAAAATATCATGCGGAAATCTTTAATCCCTGCCCTACTGCTCGTTCTCGCCTTGGGACTCTCTCTTCCCTTCGCGCTCGCGCAAACCACCGGAACCGTAAAAGGAGTCGCTAAAGACTCCGATGGCAAGCCCATCGTCGGCGCCGATGTCGAGTGGACCGGGACTGAATCGGGCCACACCTACAAACTCAAGACCAATAACAAGGGCGAATATTTTTCCCTCGGCATCGTCCCCGGAAAATACAACGTCAAGCTCAGCAAAGATGGTAAGGCACTGTTTCATCTCAATGGCATCCCGGTAGGCTTGGAAGAGACATCGCAGGATATCGATCTAAAGAAAGAACAAGCGGCGCAAGCTCAGGGACAGGGACTGACACCGGAACAGGCCAAAGCGAAAGCTGACGCTGCCGCTAAAGCCGCGGCCGAAAACAAAACTGTCGGTACGCTCAACGACAAACTCAACGCCGCCAAAGCCGCGTCCGATGCCGGCGATTACGAAACCGCAATTGCAACCCTGAACGAAGCCAATCAGATCGATGCAACGCGCGATCTCATCTGGTTCAAACTCGGCGACGCCTATCGCATGTCCGCCACCAAGCAAACCGATCCTGCGGAAAAAAAGAAGCGCTACGAGATGGCCTCGACCGCTTATCAGAAGGCAATTGAGCTGCGCAGTGCTTCTGAGACGGCGCAGAAAGATCCTGAAAACAACTTGAAGATGGCTGCCTATTACAACAACCTGGCAGAGGTAGATGCTAAATCGCAAAAGACCGACGAGTCCATCGCCAACTACAACAAGGCATCCCAGCTCGATCCCACGCACGCCGCCACCTACCTTTTCAACGAAGGAGCCGTGCTCACCAATGCAGGCAAAATCGACGAAGCGATTGTGGCTTTCGACAAAGTGATTGCCGCCGATCCCACCAAAGCTGATGCCTACTACTGGAAGGGCGTCAACCTGATCGGCAAGGCTACGTTGAAGGGCGACAAGATGGTCGCGCCCGACGGCACCGCTGAAGCCTTTCAGAAGTATCTCGAACTTCAGCCAGATGGCAAACTTGCGCAGCCCGCAAAGGACATGCTGGCCAGTATCGGCGCCAGTGTGGAAACCGGCTACGGAAAGAAAAAGCCAGTGAAGAAGTAACGCGAAGAAGTAAATAGACCCAGTACCCAGCGCCAGAGTGGAGACTATTCGCATTTTCCCGAATAGTCCCCCTCCCGGCGCTGGAGTCTCGGCGCGTCCTTCAGTTACCGAGGTCTATGACCAAAGTGTCCTTCGCTCTTCCCCGCTTCCGCGCTACATTCAATAGATAGCTTTCCCCCGGCGTTTCTCCCCTTGTGGCGTAATTCTCTAATTAACTGGGAGTGTTTTGGATGGCTGCACCGGGGAGTTCCCCGATTTCTATCACTTTCGAAGGCGTCACCGGGACGGGAGCGATTCCGACGTCGGTGCTACTCGCCGGTATGTTGCGCGCATCCGACAAGGTCAGCGATCTTGTTTTTTCCCCCGGGCGTCCTCCTCAAGTTGAGATTCATGGCCAGCTTACAGCGGTTGAAATTCCCGGCAGCGGAACTCTTTCGGCAGACGACACGCGCCGCATCGCCGCCGATTTAATTGGCACCAACAAGCAGGCGATTAATACCCTTCGCGAGCAGGGCTCGTGCGACGTTTCCTACGGTTTGCCCGGCATGGCGCGTTTCCGGGTCAACGTTTTTATCCAACGCGGCAGTTGCGCGATTGTGATGCGCGTAATTCCCACCGTCATTCCAACTTTCAGTTCGCTCCGCCTCCCCGCGCAATTGGAAGAAGCTGCCAAAGTTCGCAATGGCATCATCCTCGTGAATGGCGGAACCGGTTCAGGCAAATCGTCTACCCTGGCCGCGCTCATTGACCGCATTAACACCGAATATTGCTACCACGTCCTCACCGTCGAAGACCCCATCGAATTCTTGCATAGGCACAAGAAGTCAACGGTGCATCAACGCGAACTGCACAGCGATGCGCCTAATTTCAGTTTGGCCCTGCGTGCTGCGCTGCGCCAAGCGCCGCGCGTGATTATGGTTGGTGAAATCCGCGATCGCGAAACCCTCGAGATACTTTTGGAAGCTGCCGAAAACGGCCATCTCGTGCTTTCGAGTATGAACACGGTGGATAGTTCAAAGGCCGTGGAACGCATTGTCAGCACATTCCAGGCTTCCTCCCAGCAGTCGGTGCGCGAGCGTCTCGCGAAAACCTTTCGCTACATCATCACGCAACGCCTCGTGCCGCGGCACGATGGAGGCGATCGCATCGCCATCGTCGAGATATTGAAGGCCAACTCGCGCACTCGCGATTGTGTCGAGCAAGGCGAACGTCCCGGCCGCACTCTGTTGGACGCAATCAAGGCCAGCGAAAATGAAGGCATGCAACATTTCGACGGCGAGATTGCTAAGTTAGTTCGCTCCGGCTTGATCGATCTGGAAACCGGCCTCTCCTTCGCCAGCAATGCAACCGTACTAGGCCAGGAACTAGCCCGGTAAACTTCACTGACGAGATGCTTCGCTGACTACTTAATGATGGAGCGCCGGGCGTCTCCGCCCGGCCACATCGAAATCCGATATCCCCACAACTAGCGCGGCGTATCATCTTTCAATGTCCTCTTCTCAAACTCCCGCCTCTGCGGCTGGCGTGCTGTCATTTGAAAACGCGCGGCATCTGGTGGAAGAGCACGCTAGGAAAGTATCTCCCGCTACGGTAGACACGGTGGATTTGCTACTCGCCTTGGGAAGAATTCTGGCGGAGGAAATCGTAGCGGATCGCGACTTCCCCCCGTTTGACCGGGCGACGCGCGACGGCTACGCAGTGCGGTCCGAGGATGTGTCTCAAGTTCCGACACGCCTCGCTGTAATCGGCGAGTTGAAAGCTGGCAGATTGCCTGACCCCGCAACCTACACTATCGCCGCCGGACAGGCAGTCGCAATCATGACTGGCGCTCCACTTCCGCCAAACGCAGATGCAGTGGTTATGGTGGAGCACACATCACTGCTTCGCCAGGAAGCTGCCAATGACGCGAGATACAATGACGCGAAATACAATAACGCGGAACACGTGGAGGTCCGGCGCCGCGTGGCCGCGGGCGACAACTTTGTCCCGCGTGGTTCAGAAGCGCGCGCGGGCCAGCCGCTGCTGCAGCCCGGACAGCGCCTGGACCATTCTTCGATCGCGATCGCCGCATCGGCAGGCAAGAGCCGCGTGAAAGTATTTCGCAGGCCTCGCGTTGCGGTGCTATCGACTGGAGACGAAGTCGTAGACATTAGTACGACGCCCGGTCCGTCAGAAATACGAAATTCGAATTCGTACTCGCTTGCTGCCCAGGTTCACACCGCAGGTGGAGAAGCTGTCCAGCTACCGATCGCTCCCGACGAATCACGCCGGCTCCGCGCGCTGATCGAAGAAGGCCTGCGCTGCGATCTATTGCTGCTGACCGGCGGAGTCTCCATGGGCAAGTATGATCTGGTAGAGCAAGCTTTAGCGGAATTAAATGCAGAATTTTATTTTACGGGAGCAGAGATTCAGCCCGGAAGGCCCGTAGTATTCGGCTCGTGTGGAGCGGACACTCTTGTCCGCTTTGCCAGTGAATCATCTTCAGACACGCGCACAAGAGTGTCCGCGCCACACCTGCAACCTAAGAAATACTTCTTTGGATTACCAGGAAATCCCGTTTCCACAATTGTCACGTTTGAACTTTTTGCTCGGCCAATGATCGAAGCGTTAGCCGGGATGAAACCTCAGCCCTTAACTTTTCCCCGCGCACGGCTGAAATCCGAAATCCGAACCAAGACGGGATTAAAAAGATTCCTTCCCGCAGTCCTTTCGGGCGAATTTGAGAATGCCGAAGTCGAACTGGCGCGATGGCAAGGCTCAGGCGACATCGCGGCGTTGGCTCGAAGCAACTGCTATGTGGTGATTCCGCCCGATCGCGAACGAATCAATGCTGGAGAATGGGTGCCGATACTACTGCGCTAACAGTAGGGAAGACACCAAGCGCACGAAGCTAACAAAGCTACGAACCACAGAATTTCTAGAATTTCCTTCGTGTAACTTTATGCCCTTGGTGGTCAACTATCTTACTTCCCCCGCGATTAATATCTGGATCGCTATGAAAGATCCGCTATCAATGCAAAGTGGGCCTATCCTCTGATTCGGGTGCGATGGCCACCCCAAATACGATAACCTGTTGACAATGCCGAAAAAGACCTCTCAGCTTTCCCACTACGATGCGCAGGGACAAGCGCGCATGGTGGATGTGTCGGCGAAGGCGCGCACGGCGCGGGAAGCCGAGGCAAGCGCTTTTGTGTTGATGTCGCGGGAGGTGTTACGGGCTCTCCCCACGAATCCGAAGGGCGACCCGCTGGAAGTGGCGCGTACCGCGGGAATCATGGCTGCCAAGCGCACATCGGAGCTGATCCCGATGTGCCATCCGGTGCCGCTGTCGCACATTGCTGTGACCCTGCGCGTGTGCGAGAATGGCGTTTCTATTGCCACAAAAGTAAAGACCACGGCAGAAACCGGCGTAGAGATGGAAGCGCTGGTCGCCGCCAGCGTCGCGGCCTTGACCGTTTACGACATGTGCAAAGCACTCGATAAAGGCATTGAAATTAGAGAAGTAATGTTACAGCGTAAGTCGGGCGGAAAGAGCGGGGACTTCGCTCGAAACAGCAAGGTTAATGTCACGGTTAATGGCAGCGGGCGACGGCGCCCACTCCACGCGAAATAATTATTATGGCGACCAACGTCAAAATTTTGCTGGTGGATGACAACCCCATGGTGCTGGGGATGCTGCAGAACGCGCTCTCGGCCATGGGCGAAGTCACGGTTGCGACCGATGCGGCGGATGCCTTGCTGAAAGCGGTCGACGACCTCCCTGATGTTCTGATCAGCGACTATCGCATGCCCGGCATGGATGGCCGTCAACTGTTGGAAAAGTTAAAAAGCAGGCCGGCGACCTCGGGCATCGCAGTCATCATGATGGCCAGCAAGGGCGACATCAGTGAACGGCTGTCAATGCAGGATCCGATCGAAGATTTTATAGAAAAGCCATTCTTTCTGAAAGATGCGACTCACAAAATCAAGCGCGTAGTGGACCGCATTGCCCTCGAGAAACTGACTAAGGCGTCATCGACCGACGGAATATTGCGCGGCAATCTCTCGCAGATGAACGTGATCGATCTCGTGCAGTCGCTCGAAATGGGACGCAAGAGTTGCCTGCTCACCATGACCAAGGGCGACGACAAATGCCAGATTTATTTCAACCAGGGACAAGCCAAACACGCCTCCTATGGCTCGATTACGGGCGATGAAGCGGTTTTCAAAGTGCTGCGCTGGACGGAAGGAAACTTCCAGATTGATTTCAATGGCAAATCATCGCAGGAAACCACCACGCTCAACACGCAAGGCCTGCTGATGGAAGGCTTGCGTCTGCTCGATGAGGCGCAGCGCGATGCGGCGTCTGAAGGTGAAGAAGATGTTCTCCTCGACACCTGAGGCGGCATCAAAGTCCTCATCTTCAAAATACACGCGGGCGGCGGTTCTAACCGTCAGCGATTCCTGTTCTCGCGGCGAAAAAAAAGATCTCTCCGGCCCCGCCGTGGTAAAGGCTCTGGAAGCGCGCAACTTTCAAGTGATTGCGCGCGACACAGTCGCAGACGAGAGCCCTGCAATTCAGAAAAAAATAAAGACGTTATGTCAATCGGCGGCCCTCGTCGTAACCACGGGCGGCACCGGAATCGCGCCCCGCGACGTGACCCCCGAAGCTACCATCGCAGTCTGCGATCGCCTGGTCGAAGGAATCGCAGAACATATGCGATTCGAAGGAATGCGCAAAACGCGCTTCGCGGCGTTAAGCCGCGCCGTCTGCGGCGTTCGGGGAACAAGCCTGATCCTGAATCTCCCCGGCAGCCCCACAGGGGCGGTTGAATCGCTCGAAGCCGTGATCGATTTGCTGCCGCATGCGCTGCAACTGATTAGCGGTAAGACGACACATTAACAGTGGAGAGACGGGCGTCCTCGTCCGTCCATCCCATGCTCATCACTTCGCGTAAACTTACTTAATTGAGCAAGCTCAAACATTTTTTCCACGCCTACAGCGAGTGGATCAAGCACACTCTCGTGCCCCTGGGGCCATGGGGAATGCTCGCCTTAGCTGCGGTGGATGGCTCCTTCCTGGGCATGCCGCTCGATCCAATTTTCGTGTACTACGTCTATACCGACCGTTCGCGATTCCTGCTTTATGTGCTGCTGGGCGCGGCCGGATCGGCAATCGGCAGCATCGTTCTTTACTTCATTGGCTACACCGGCGGCGAAGTGTTGTTGCGCAAACGGCTTTCTCCGCAGCGTTTCGAAAAAATTCACGCATCGTTTGACCGCCATGAATTCTGGGCGCTGATGTTCCCCGCCATGCTGCCGCCACCCACGCCCTTCAAGATTGTGGTGCTCGCCGCCGCAGCGTTTGAAATGAACTTTGGCCATTTCCTGCTGGCGATTTTTGCCGGACGCTTCCTCCGCTTTCTAATCGAAGCGCTACTTACCCTTTATTTCGGTCCCGGAATCGTCACGCTTACCGGAAACCTATTTGCGCACCACTTCGTTTGGATTCTCGCAGGCTTCGGAGCTCTGGTGGTGGGATGGTTGATTCGGAGACGGATCAAGCGCGACCGAACTTCGGTCGGCTTGGACGGGCGTGAGCGCCCGTCTCCACACTCAAACTAAACTGCTGGCGAGTCCGCTTATGCCGCCGCAGCTCCGTGGGGCTTGTGAGCCGAGCGCGCGATGACCGCGGCGAGTGCCGGTATACCAAACATAACCGCGGTAAATAATAGATCTCCAGCAACTCCGCGGCGGAAGAACGGAATAGCTGCCGCATAGCACGTCATCAAGCCAGAAAAAGTCTTCGGGTACATATTCCAGCACGCCCACACCGCGAAATTACTCAGCACGAAGAAGGAAACAGAAGAGGCGAGCGCCGCTCCACCAACTCGCAGCCAGTTACTATTCTGGCGCAGGCGCGTACCCAGCCACAGGATCGCGGCATACCATGCCCACGTAACGAAGTGATCCCACGAGAACTGATACGAATATACAAACTTGGTGAGAATGACGTCAGAGGCGGCGAGAAGAGCAAACGGAACCCAGAGCTGCCGACGTGAACCGCGAGCGCCAAAGTAAAGCAGCGCCGCCGCTACCGGAGTGAATCCCCACGGATGCGCCATAAACGGCATGCGCGCCAGAATCGCGAAAATGACAAATAGATAAGCCAACATGATTCACCTCGTCAGGAAGCCAAGTTAGATTGTTGCGCGAGCGGACGTTGCCGGTCAAGGCGCGGACAAAGAATCAACTAAATACGTAGGAACGGACGCATTCGGAGCCTGCCCTGAGCGAAGTCGAAGGGTCCAAGCCGAGCGCAGCTCGGCACCGCCTCGCGATGACACCAGCACGCTCAAAAAAGACAGATGCGCCCTGAAAGTGGCGCGTATTACCGAAACGCCTTGCTCTCGCTCTTCATCCCGAACCGTTCTTCTACCACTTTGAGATCCGGAGACAGAAAGACCACGGCCCCTAAGTTGACCCGCGCCCTTCGCACAGGATAGTCATAGCGCAAATCGCGAAACTGAACCGCGTATGCGGCCTGCGACTTCTCAGCAGATCCGTTCGCGACATCGTTTTGCAGAGATAAAGATTTAGTTTCAGTCACTGGATACTGCGCCCAACTCAAGTACACATGTCCAAGATATGAATTCTTCGCTGCCAGCGTAACTGCCGTTTCTTCCGGCTTAGGATGCACTACGACTTGCACTGGCGGATCGTCATCATGCGAGAGTAAATGCGAGCGCAAATCGAAATCCATGGTGGCGAAGAAGGGACGCGTCTCCACCACTCCGTACCAATGAAATGGATCGGTCATGTACGGATACGCGGAAACTCTGAGCGCAGCCGCACCTTGATAGTTGAGTCCTTCCAAAGCTGCCAAAGCGCGGCGATGCTCATGATCGCGCATCCCCCAGCACGCCGCGATGCTCAGGAGCGCGAGGATCGCGGCGAGTCTGCTTCCCGGCGCGGGCTGCGTGTCCTGATCGTTTGCCCCACTCTTCCTTTTGATCAGCGAAACCAATACCGGCACAGTCAGCCCCAAAGTGAGCGCCACCAAAAGAACTGGTTCCACGATAAAAACGATGTCCCACGAATACCAGCGCTCATAAAACGGCCAGAACGGACGCACTCCATAATTGTTGGTGAAGTCGAGCAAAATGTGACTGAGGCCGGCGAGACAGGCTAAGCCAAAAAGCACTCCCCAGCGCGGCGGAAGATTAGGATCGCGAGTCTTGCGTCCGCGCAAACGCCAGATCAAGTAAATGAACCCGACCACTCCAGCCGCCACCAGCGGAATGCCCAGAAAAGAATGCGTGAATCCGCGGTGATGATTCAGTCCAAACGCCGAACCCCAGAAACGGCTCGCTACATCCAGGTCTGGAGCTTCGGCCGCCAGAATAAGCGTAGCCGTCGCCAGCGCGGTTTTGCGATTGAGTCCGGCGCGGCCCATGGCGGCGCCGAATAAAAAGTGCGTTACGGGTTCCAATCGTTCTCCCCGGTTCGAATTTTGATGCTGCTAAAATAAGGCAACCCGCTGCTCTACGGGACCACTGATTTTTGCACCACTGATTTTTGCACTCACGATTTTTGCACTGACGATTTTTGCACCGTTGATTTTTGCTCTACGGTCGTTGACGGTACAACCAGCAACAGCGCGTCGGGAACCATGGTCATACGTGCCGGTAAACGGCCTATGAGTTCGCCATCCGCCTCCACATAGACTCGGTCTTCAATAGCGCTTTCGACGCTGGAACTGTTGGAGTCACTTCCATCACTTTTTTTTGGCAGCCGGCAGACAATCTCCGAGCAACTGACCAAATCGATGCCGGCAATTTTCCAGCGTCGTCCCAGCAAAACCCCCGCAACATAACGCAGATAAGCATGGCGACTGGCCGTTCGGCACATCACAGCCCTAAGATCATTGCGCTCCAGCGACGCTTCCGGAACCAGCTCGCGCAATATATTTCCGAAATAGCGAATCCGTACTGCCAGCAATTCTGTCAGCAACGCGTGTTTACGCGCGCCATCATGGGTTAAATATTCGACCTCGAAGCGCCGCATTTTGTGAGTCGCCCACAAATGCCACGCTTTGATGTAATAGCCCGCCATGCCAGACCGGCTTTTCAGTTCCGCAGTGAGCTTGTAGAAAAGATGAGCGTCAACTCCAACTCCCGCCGCGACGGTAAAGTAGCGCGCCGCGCGCTTCCCGTTCAGATCCATGTATTCAACGAGGCCCAGAGGGATGCGCCGCACTCTGCCTTCAATGGCCGCTTGAGCCGCAGCGCCCGGATGTAAGGGAAGTGACAGATCGTGTGCCAGAGCATTGGCGGTTCCGAATGGAAGAACAGCAAGCGCAGCGCCCGTTCCCACTAATCCCTGAATCACATCGCTAATCGTGCCATCGCCGCCGCATGCGAACACGATCTCGCTGCCCGCTTCTGCCCCAATGCGCGCCTTATCAGACGCTTCCTGGCTGGAGTGGCAAATCACAAGTTCAGTATGAATTCCGGCAGACTGGATAATGTCGATCGCATGGTTCAATTCCGCATCGCGGCCGCTGCGTCCAGAATTGGGATTGAAGAGGATTGTCGCTTTGCGCATGCGATTCGCTGGCCAAATCTCGCATGGCCAAATTCAAGTTTACCGTACCGCAATCAGCGATCCCTGCCCACCGTTGAATCAGCAAGATTTTCTGTGTTCAGCTAGATCCATTCATTATTGAGATTGTTTCTTAGCAAACCGAACGCTCAAGATTATGCTGATTACAGTGATGCCCGCGAAAAAAGTAAGCAGCGCCAAACCGCCGCCGCTTAAAACTCTTCCCACCCGAAACAGAATATAGCCGCCCAGCAAATTGATCAGCGTCCACACAACGTTCACCGTAGGCGACGACAATCCCTTTCCCGGAGGATGAGCGAACGGAGTCGGAAAACGGTTCCCCGAAATCCCATGCACAAAATGAGGCACAGCATTCGCAAGAAACACTCCCGCGAAGAAGCAGGCGATGTAGTGATGCCAGTTCACTGTAGTTTTCCCTTTACGGCGACTCAATCGGCGTCACTTTCTGCTACCTTGCTTGCAGTCGCTCCCACCGATTCGGAGGATGCTCCATGATTCCCCTCACCACGTCGCACCCAACCTGGAGTCGCAGAGGCGTCTTGAAAGTTGGCGCCTTGGCGGCCTTTCCGCTCCCAGTTCCTTTCAAAGTTCCTTCCATAATTCACGAATTCACGCGTTCGATGACCAGCAACCCATCGCCGCGAATGGCTCCTCCGATCCCTTCCCCATTCCGTGGCTGGACAAAAATGGCAGCCACAATCAGCCCGCCGGACAAAACCTGGAGCCTTCCCATATCTACCATTTTAAGGGCCGAGTAGCCCGCTCCAGCACCTTCACAGGAATGGGGACCGATAACAAAGGGAATCGAATCGCCTTTGGCAGTCCGACGACTGACTACGGCGTCATGCAGGGAGAATACTGGGCCGCCCGAGCAGCCCAACACGGTACTTTCACTCACATATGACTCACCCTGTTTAAGGGACAGGCTGTCCCTGCCAACCAGATCCACGACTTTCACCCACCCATTGCGCCTTCTGGACTGTACTGGGTCGTCCCCGTGCCCGAGAGTGGTCTGAGTATCAGTCAAGACGGCCGCACGATCACCTTGGAGATGCAGAACGTACCCGTAGTCGACCAGCCACGGTGGCCTGCGCTGGACGCAATCGCCACGCGGGCACGCGTGAATTTTAAGATGGTCTGGAAATCAACCGGCGAACCAGTGACCTACGAGGACGCCGTCAAACAGTTTTCGATTCACCGGCACCCGAGCCACGTGCCAAATGGAAGCGGAGGTCGAAGTTCCATCGCTAGGATTTTCGTGGAAATCCGATCCCCTCAGCACATCGAAATGCGACTTCGCGATCATAGGCGAAGAGGGTAACGGCCGCTATTACGGCAGTTGACGGATCCCCCGCGTGATTAGTCGGCCTTGGAGGACGATTTTCGAACTTTCCTGGCATCGGGCTCCTCGAGCTGCAGACCGCGCCATCTGGTAGTTAGTGTAATGGCGATTTTTCACCAACAACCATTTCAGGCAGGAGCCGGTGCGGCGTTTTTTGGAAACTCAAAAACGAACTTATAGAACCAGAAGCTGAAAAGCGGAAGACTCAGGGAGGGGTCTGCCAAGTTGAATACGACGAGGAACGTTTGCCCTTCCTGCGGCAATCCGTTGTACCCATGATGGGTACCAAAGTGGATTTTATTGTCTGCCGACGGGAAGCTGTAATCGATAATAGAACCACGTTTCGTTCCTAATCGACGGTACTTCGACACCGTTCCGAGCGATTCGCCATGAGACTGGACTATCGAATGCTCCAGCTTGAACCTTGTGAGACAGTTCCAAACGAGTACGCCTGCGAAAATGGCACAGAAGAGTCTTAATAAATCCCGCTCAATAAAAGAGAGGAACACAAGGACGGCAAACAAGCAGAGAGCCGCGACGATGACAGGTCTACGTAGCGCGGGTCGGGAGGCGACGAACATTTTCGCCATTCTTGCCTCTAGGGCATGATCGTACCTGTCAAACAAATCTCAACCGCCTCCCAAGTCTATCTTCTGCCCGACAATGTGTTCCAAATTCTACAAGAACGTAAATGATTACGGCACTGCTGGTTGTCACCGCGATCAACTCTGGGAATGTGCACGTACCTGTTGTTAACAGGCGTTTGCACTAGTTGAGAATGTCGCGCGGTCGCTAGTGTACTCGCGATACCGCGTCAATCATCATGGCCTGCCGTGCCCACTCTCGGATTATCGACAACTATCTGCCCTCTGTTGGGGAACCTAACTGCTTGAGGGTCGGCAGGTTCTGGGGAGCAGCCCAGTAGAGCTTTCCGTCCCGCGAAAAAGACAAATAGATGGCGACGTCTTCCACGTCGGCCATGTTTTCGTGGGCCTTCTTCACGATGTACGCAAGTTCGTTGCTGCATCGCTTATCCGCCGGTTCTGGCGCATTAGCCAGATGAGGAGTGGGTGTCCCTGAGGCAAAATCGGGTTTGCCGATGAGTTCTTCGACATCCTCTAAGGACATCTGCAACTTTAACTTGGGATAATTCTCCAGCATCTGTTGTTTACGCTTGGCCGCGACGACATACGGCTGGCGAGGCAATCGGGTCTGTGCGTACCATTCTTCAAACCGTGGTAACCCGTTCGCGCAGTTCCCGTGAAAGACCGCAGCGGGTGGAGAAGTCTGTGCGTCGAAAACGCAGCACATTGCGGCGACAAACGACACAACCAATGCTATTTGTTTCATGGGGTCAGACCTTTGTGACCATATTAACTGTTGAAACCAGGCGTTTGCACCAACTGAGAAATCGCGTCCGGTCGTTAGTATAATGGCGATTTTTCGCTAACTGCGATCCTCGGTGCAAGCATTCTTGCGCTACTTCGCATCGCGCGTCGAGGACGGTGTGATCATGGCTCATTCGTCCAGATGATTGGCTGGACGCCGTGCTTGCTGAGGTAGTTGTTGGCTTTGCGGAAATGACCACACCCTTGAAAGCCTGTTACCGCCGGTCGCGACGGATGCCCCGCTTTAAGGAGCCAATGCCGTCGCTGATCCAGGATATGCTCGAATGACTTGGCGGGACGGCCCCACAACATGAACACCAGATGCTCGCGCTCGGCGGACAACTTTTTCAAAGTCGGAATGGTCACTGCTTTTTTCCACCCGATCTTGGCGTGGCTGTTGAAGTCACCATCCTCCACCGTCAGAGCGGTGTTCAGCAAGAACACTCCCTGCCTGGCCCACGACTCCAAGGTTCGTTTCGGATTCGGCCCGTTCGGGTAGTCGCGCCGCACCTCGTCAAAGATGTTCTTGAGTGAACGTGGCACTTCGGTCGATTTCGGCACGGCAAAGGCTCGGCCCATAGCCTGACCCTTAGAGGCGTATGGGTCTTGGCCGAGAATGACCACGCGAACTTTCTCGAAGGGGCAGTCCTTGAAAGCGCGAAATACATCCTTCTGGATCGGGTAGATGTCGCCCTTCTTTCGCAGAGCATCTACCCGTGCCAATACTTCGCGGCACTGAGGGCTTTCGAGTATAGACTCCCAACCGCTGTTGCGCTTCATCCACAACCTCCCCTTCAATGATAACTGGCGAAAGCAGGCGATTACGCTAATTGAGAATTGATGAGATGAGACTTCCACCAGTTCCGACGCTGGTAACTGACACCCGAGTGGACGTTCGTAATTTGAAAGTACGTTCCCAAAGTAGTCAAATCAGTTTGCCGCCACTTCACAATTAACTCTCCGCTCTTCCACGGGCGGAAGTGTCCATTAAAAGAAAACAACCCTGGCC
>Ga0209332_1000049_pt1 | contig 29363 bp, 21 predicted proteins | sample BlaSpr_A8_OM3_M1_FD_187974 | JGI IMG/M metagenome (GOLD analysis project Ga0209332, IMG submission 187974) | Forest soil microbial communities from Thunder Bay, Ontario, Canada - Black Spruce, Ontario site 2_A8_OM3_M1 (SPAdes) (version 2) | ecosystem: Environmental > Terrestrial > Soil > Boreal...
CCGGCAGCCACGGCGTCAATTGCAGCCGAGTTACTTTCAGCCATGTGTAGCCACTTGGCAGTGTAGAGGCTTTGGTACCATAACGACGTTCATTGCTCTACGTTCATGATCGACGTTCATTGATCAGGAGGAACAATGCCTCGGGGAAATTCGCCGCGTCAGCCGAGCCGCAGTGGCGCTCGGCGGGTGCGGGAGGTAACGTTGAAGAAGGCGGGAGTAAGCGGCGAGACAACGAAGGGATCGCGAACGAAGAGCGGTTCAGCCGCGGGTGCGACGGCTCGCAGGACGGGAGGTCGCGCGACGGTTCAGTCTTCGACGCCGATGGAGGGCCTGTCTAAGTTGCGACCCAAAACGAAATCTTCCGCGGAAAAAAAAGAGGGGGGAAAAGATAGGTCCAGCCGGGGACCGGCTGATCCAACGTCTCCCGAGCGGGTGCGTAAAATCATCGCTGGGCTTGATCAGCTTTATCCCGGCGTGACTTGTGCGCTGACCCATCGAAGTGCGTGGGAGTTGCTGGTGGCTACGATCCTTTCGGCGCAATGCACCGACGTGCAAGTCAACCTAGTAACGCCGATCATTTTTAAGAAATATCCTACGGTGCAGGATTTCGCGCGGCTTGAACCGGAGCAGTTGCAGCCCGATATTCGCTCGACGGGATTCTTCCGCAACAAAGCGAAGTCAGTAGTGGGCGCTGCGCGAAAGGTAGTTGCAGAATTTGGGGGCAACGTTCCGGAAGAGATGGAATCGTTGCTGAGCCTGCCGGGAGTGGCTCGCAAGACCGCGAATGTCGTGCTGGGGACCTGGTTTAAAAAAAATGTCGGGCTCGTTGTGGATACGCACGTGACGCGAATCTCACGCCGTCTCGAACTCACGAAGCACGAAGAGGCGAAGAAGATTGAAGAGGATCTGATGCGCATAATCCCGCAGGAGCGCTGGACGGATTTTTCGCATGAAGTCATTTGGCATGGACGAAAGCTTTGCATGGCGCGAAATCCGAAATGCGCGCAGTGTCTCTTGGAGACCCTATGCCATGCCGCCGATAAAACTTGGTCCACGGTTGAGATACATGCGAACGCCCGGTAGCGTTTTCCGTTCCAGACCGTTTGCGGTTAAATCTTCTCTAACCAAGGCCAATTTTAAAATTAATCTTTGAATAAATTGTCGAATGCGGCGCGGGCGTCGTTGGGGCGTTGCGCGGGTTTGCTTGATGTCTCTTTTTCTACCATGACTCGAATGGAATAGAGGGGGCAGTTATTTAACTTGTCCTTGGGAGAAACCCTGGCAGGAATCGGTTGGTTGCATTCGAAGCGGCTGGAAGGATCGAAGTGTTCGCATTGTTTGCAGGCATGCAGAGCAAAGCCGCACTTGGGACAATTTCCGACGGGATCAGTTAGGTGCAGCAGGAGGGCTCCGCATTCGGCGCAACGGGAGACGGTCCGGGTGCCGGGCATGTTGAGAGGACGCGGACCGTAAGTATTTTCTCTTTTTGCGGAGGTAGACTTCTCGAATTCTTTCTTGGGCTTGCTACCGGAATCCTGGTAGCCGCGTTGCCGATACTTGCGGTCGGACAATAAAGACCTCCTAAAAAATTGACTCATTCTGCGCTTTTAGGGCATTTAGCACAAGTGCCTGATCGCCGCTGCGTGGTGGAATGCGTCCGCTACTGCGTGCTTACAGCTGACTTTTCCGGTGGAGCCATGCTTTCTTTCAAGTGGTACAACCCTGCTGTGCATAAGACCCTCTAAAGTTGAACTGCGAGCGATGGAGAAAGTACGGCTCCGTGACTGGCTCGACAAATTGTGCTGACGTTATCCGGGTGCTACCATCCCAGATAGAGAAAGAGGAGGTAATTATGGCAGATCGTGATGGTGGTGGTTTCTTGTGGTTTCTGGCCGGGCTCGGAGTTGGAGCTGTGGTTGGAGTATTGTATGCGCCGCAATCGGGCGATGAAACCCGCGAAGTTCTTCGCACCAAAGCGCAAGCCGGTGGCGAGAAAGCGAAGGAGCAGGCTCGACGGGTAAAAGAGCAGGCAGGAGAGTGGGCGGATCGCGGGCGCGAGGTTCTTAATAACCAGAAGGAGCAGTTCCGCTCCGCATATGAAGCCGGCCGGCAGGCATATAACGAGACGACGACGGCTGGTGCCGAACAGTCCAAAAATCTCTAAAGCTGCCAAAGCAGCGCGGGAGTCGCAGCAATGGATGACAATCTTTTAAAAATATTTATCGCGGTAACTTCGTTCGCGGTGCTGATTCAGGCCGGAGTACTGGTTGCGCTTTTTCTGACGGCTCGCAAGACGATGACGAAGATGGAAGCGCTTGCTGAAGAAGTGAAGGGCAAAGGGATACCCTTAATCGAAACCGTACATGCGACCGTGGTGGAACTGCGTCCGAAGATCGAGGCTATCGCGGCCAGGGTTGAAGCGATCGCGGGTAAGGTCGAGGAGATCAGCGCCAATGTTTCGGAATCATCCGCGACGGTGAAGAACCAGATCAGCCGGATCGATGCAACCATCACCGACGTTGTGGATCGGGCACGATTGCAGGTGATTCGGGCGGACGAGTTGCTGGGCCGGACCATCGACAAGGTGGAGGAGACGAGCGAGGCTGTTCATCGCACGGTTACCTCTCCGCTGCGGCAGGTCAACGGACTGGTGGCTGCCATCAGTACCGGGTTTGAGGTTTTTGTGGGACAGAAGAAACGGCCACGCAATGGTTCTAACGTTCCGCAGGACGAGATGTTTATTTAGGGGGAGCGGCTTCGAAGCTAGGTCAAGATCAAAAGCAAGAGCTTTACCACGAAGGGCACTAAGGTTCACGAAGGAAAAACTCACCGGGGAAAGCGAAGTGGCGCACTTTAACGGTGCGCCACTTTTTTTGCCTTACTTTTTCGTGCTTACTTTTTGCTTTTAATTTTTTGGGCTTACTTATTGCGCTTATTTATTCTTCTTCTCCTCCGCCTTGCACTCGCTCGCTGTTTACATCGGGCACGTAGATGGAATGGACATTTTGTTCGGCGGCTAACTTTTGGAACTTGGTTATATCCGCGTTGCGAACCTCGTCCCAGTGGGCCAGCAATTCGTCGGTCCGCTTTTTCAGTTTGTCGAACTCCTGGTATTGAGCCTCGGTTGGAGCGGAGTCGGCGAAACCAGCTATCGCCATCGAGAGGAATGCAAGCTTCGCGTCGATTCCTGGAGCATAGGCCAGGGAATCTTCGCTGGCGCTGATTTTGAAGTTGATCAGAGGGTCACGAACCGCGATCAGCTTGGAATCTAGGGCAGTTGCGCTGTCGAACAAGACTTTTGAGGAGTCGTTTTCAGCTAGGCGCTTTTTGAGGCTAGTTAATTGTTCGCGAACGTCCTGAATCTGGTTGACAGCGTCGTAAACGCGGTTTAGTTGCTCACGGACGTCCATCTCTAGCTTGAACTGCTTCTCGATGTCGGCTTGCGAGGTGGTGACTCGGGCATCGATTTTGACTTCAAAAGGAGCAGTTAGAGTTTTGCCGTTTGCGATCAGCCGCACCTGATAGTTGCCGGGCAGAGCCAGGGGTCCTTTTGCGCCTTCGTTATATTCCCAAAGGTAATAGTTGGGGACTCGATTTGCCTCTTCGTAATGTAGATCCCAAACGAAGCGATTGAGGCCTTCTTCGGGCTTGATTTGTTTTTCTGGCTTTTTGTCATCGGGATCCAGCGGCTCATCGAGCGGATCGGACTTTTTGCTCGAGTACTTGCGTATTACCGCGCCGGAAGCGTTGAGGATTTCGATCTTAACTTCCTGCTTCACTTCATGCTTTACGTCGTGCTTGATGCCATTCGGCGATTCTTTTGAACCTTCTTGTTTTGGCTCGGGTTTCAGATAGTAGTAAACGACAGCGCCATTAGGAGGATTCTTGCCGGCAAATGCCAGGCGGGACGGCGCTTCTCCGCTGTGCACTCGATGCGCAGTTGTGGGCTTGTAAAGATGGACATCTTCGCTGGCTACGGAGTCCGCGAATTGACGGAGTGGGGATACGTCGTCGAGGATCCAGAAGGCTCGACCGTGTGTCGCTACTACCAGGTCGTCGTTCTTAATGACTACGTCGTGCACCGGCGTGCTCGGTAGATTGAGTTGCATCGAGCGCCAGTGGGCACCGTCGTCGAAGGAGACGAAGATGCCGCGCTCGGTTCCGGCGTAGAGCAGGCCTTTTCGCTTAGGATCTTCACGAACGGCGCGGGCGAAGGCTCCGTCGGGAATGCCGTTGCTGATGCGGGTCCACGTGGATCCGTAATTGGTGGTCTTGTAGATGTACGGGGCGAGGTCATCGCTTTGATGGCGGTCAACGGCTATGTAAGCGGTCGCGGCGTCATGCGGAGAAGCTTCGATCAAGCTGATGCGGCTCCACTCGGCGAGATCTTTGGGAGTGACGTTGGTCCAAGTCTTGCCTTCGTCGCGGGTGATTTGAATTAAACCGTCGTCAGTGCCCGCCCAGATGAGGCCCTTGGTTAGCGGCGATGGAGCGATCGTGAAAACGGTGTCGTAGTATTCGGTGCCAGTGTCGTCGACCGTGATCGGTCCGCCCGAGGGCTGCTGCTTGGATTTGTCGTTGCGCGTGAGGTCGCCGCTGATTGCCTGCCAGTGGGTTCCGCCGTCGGTGGTTTTGAAGACGCGCTCGCCTCCGTAGTAGATCGTGTTGGGATCTTGCGGCGAGGTGATGATGGGAGCAGTCCATTGAAAGCGGTGATCGAGAACAGCAGCGCCGCTGGCGTCGGAGAGTTCGGGCCAAACGGCGATGCTCTTCACTTGATTTGTGCGGCGATCGAAGCGCGTGAGGTTGCCTTGATAGTCTCCAGCGTAAATGATGTTGGGGTCGCTGGGATCGGGCGCGATGTAGCCAGCCTCCCCGCCTCCGACGGAATACCAGCTATCGCGGCCGATGGAGCCTTCATCACTAGCACTGGCGATGGCTACGGTGGAATTATCCTGCTGCGCTCCGTAGACGTAATACGGAGATCGCGTATCGGTAGCAACGTGGTAGAACTGCGCGGTCGGCTGGTTGTCTTCGCGAGTCCAGGATTTGCCGCCATCGAGGCTTAGAGTGACGCCTCCGTCGTTTGAGGCCATCATTCTTTTTGTATTTTTGGGATCGATCCAGAGACCGTGGTTGTCGCCGTGCGGAACTTTGATTTTATTAAAGTTACGGCCGCCGTCGGTTGACTTGAAAAACTCGACATCGGCGACGTAAAGGGTGTTCGAATCCTGCGGATCGGCGATGACGTGCATGTAATACCAGGCTCGCTGGAAGAGGCCGTGGCTGCCATTGACCAGATCCCACGAGTCGCCGCCATCGTCGGAGCGGTAGAGTCCGCCGTTTTCTTTTGCTTCGATCAGGGCGTAGACGCGGTCGGAATTTGCGGCGACGGCGATGCCGATGCGCCCGTAGGGACCTTTGGGGAGGCCATGCTCTTCAAGATGTTTCCATGTTGTGCCGCCATCGTTGGAGCGATAAACGCCGCTGCCGGGCCCGCCGCTGGAGAGCGTCCACGGAGTTCTTCGCGCCTCCCAGAGCGAAGCAAATAAAATGTTCGGGTTCTGCGGATCGAAGGCTATATCGATGGCTCCCGTGTTGTCGTCTTTGTAGAGAACCTTCTGCCAGGTTTTGCCGCCATCGGTGGTACGGAAAACTCCGCGTTCGGCGTTGGGTCCGAAGGGATGGCCAAGAGCGGCTACGAAGACGATATCGGAGTTGTGTGGATTAACGATCACTTTGCCGATAGCGCGCGAATCCTTGAGGCCGATGCTCTTCCAGGATTTTCCAGCATCGACTGATTTCCAGACGCCATCGCCGTGCGAGATATTGCCGCGGATGCAGGCTTCGCCCGTTCCGACGTAGACGACGTTGGGATCGGAGAGAGCGACGGCGATGCTGCCGATGGAGGGAGCTCCGTCTTTGTCGAAGATAGGAGACCAGGTGTTGGCGCCGTCGATGGATTTCCAGACGCCGCCTCCGGTGGCACCGAAGTAGTAGGTCGTGGGGTCACCGGGAATGCCGGCGGCGGTTAGGGAGCGTCCGCCCCGAAAGGGGCCGATAGAGCGGTATTTCATTCCGCGGAAGAGCGGGTCGCCTTCGTTCTTCTCGTCTTTATCTTTTTCTTTGTCTTGATCGGCGCTAGTTGTGTCGGTGGCGATAGCGGTTTTGCTAGGCGCGGCTTCGGTCTTGCGTCTTCTAGTTTCCGTTTGCTGCGCGAAAGTTAAAGTGGCTGACATCAGGCCGAACACGGCTATCGCGATTGCGGACACACGCACTTTTTGGATCATGGAATGTTATGGGCCCCTGATTCGGAAATTTTGCTGTGAGTAATGTTAATTGGTAGGGACCGAAACGTACAGGGGCTCGCATTCGTGGTGCTGTCCGCATTATGCATTCACCACCAAGGGCACTAAGGTTCACTAAGGAAGACTTTTTCGTGCTTGTTACGGGTGTTTGGGGTGAGCTGCTCAGGATGTTCCCTTCTAGTTAACAATCGATCGAATGAAAGCTTCTACTCTTTCTACCGATCCCGCCTAGAATGTTTGAAACATTTTCGTGTTTTATTGTTTGAAACAGAATGGGTTCGAGATGCAGAAACAGTTTTCATCCAACGACGTGATGGCGCTGACCGGGATTACGGCGCGGCAGTTGCAGTGGTGGGATGAGCGCGGAGTTGTTGTGCCCAGTCGCGAGGGGCATCGGCGTGTTTACAACTGGGAGGAACTGGTGACGGTGGCGGTGCTCTGCCAGTTGCGGCGTCGTGGATTTTCGCTGCAGCGGATGCGGAAGGTGATTGCCTTCCTGCAAAAGGAATTTGGAACGGACTTAGCGGCTTCGGTAAGCGCGTCTTCTGAGTATCACCTGCTGACGGATGGCATGCATTTGTATCTGCGAACATCGGCGCGGCAGGTGGTGGATCTGCTGAAGAATGCGCGGCAGCCTATGTTCGACATTTGCCTGAGCGACGAGGTCCGGCGGGTGCGGGCGGAGATTCAGTCACGCAAGAAGGCAGCGGGTTCGGTCCGGCATTTTCGCCGGGCGAAGAGAGCATAAACGGAAAGCGGGGGAGGCATGATGATCGGTGAATTGAGCATTATTAACGAGTGGATTCCCGAACAGATGGAACCCGGGACCGTGTTTGTGCTGGAGAATGCCGGCGAAGTGGGCGAGAAGGAAGATCCTTACTGGGCGGTGCTTTCGTGCCCATCGTGCGGGACGCTAGGGTTGATTACGCGAAAGCAGATGGCGGGCTTGTTGCCGACGATCTGCGGATCGACTGTTTGTCCCGCGCAGTTTTTTATTAAGGATGAAGTGATTACGGTGCGCAAGTCGTTCTAGAGTTCCGCGCATTTCTCGTGATGCGCCTCAGCGGCTAAAGCCGCCCGTGAGACTAGTCGAGTTATCGCGGCGGTGAACCGCTGCGCCACCCAAAAGCAACAGCGGCTGCTGCGTCCCCTTCGAAGTAATAGTTAAAATTATGTTCAGTCGCTTTCGGCTTTCTCTCGCGCTGTGCGGCGGCTTTGCCAATCTGCGCTCGGCTGGACGGACGAATGCGTCCGTCCCTACGCAAGCACAATCATCTATTTTTTTGGGCGGAGAACTTTACGGGGACCTGCTCTACGATTTCTATATCGAAGCCTTCGAGGGCGGCTACTCGTCTTGGGTGATTGGTTAGCAGGCGGATGCGTTTGAGATTTAAGTCGGAGAGGATTTGGGCTCCGAGGCCGATTTCTCTATGGATTTTTCTTTCGCTTTCGGGGAGTGAGGGTAGGCTGCGTTCTCTATGGAAGGTAAGGAAGGACTGCTCGCCGATTTTCTCCGCGGAGAAGCCTTTGGAGGTTTGGTGCAAATAGATGAGTGCACCTCTTCCCTCTTCGGCGATGATCTTCATTGAGGCTTCGAGGGTAGGATTGCAATCGCACCCGGTCGCTCCGAAGACGTCGCCCAGCAGGCAATGTGCGTGCATGCGGACTAGAACTGAGGTAGAGGGATCGCTGATATCACCGCGGATCAGGGCCAAGTGCGAGTCTCCGCCATCGACTTCGCTTTCGTAGGCTATCAGGCGGAATTCACCGTGTTTCGTTTCTACCAGCGCTTCTCCTACACGGTGAACGTAGCGCTCGTGCTGCATGCGGTAGCGGATCAATTCGGCTACGGTCAGCATATTCATTTCGTGGGTGCGGCAGAATTCGATCAGGTCGGGGACGCGGGCCATGGTGCCGTCATCTTTCATGATTTCGCAAATGATGCCGGCGGGAATCATTCCGGCTAAACGGGCGAGATCGACGGAGGCTTCGGTTTGGCCGGCGCGAACCAGGACTCCTCCCTTGCGGGCGCGGAGCGGAAACATGTGGCCGGGGCGCGCCAGATCGGATGGGCGCGTGGCGGGGTTGATGGCCACCTTGATGGTATGGGCGCGGTCGTGGGCGGAGATTCCGGTGGTGACGCCCTCGCGGGCGTCGATGGCTTCGCAAAAAGCGGTGCCATATTGAGCTGTGTTCTCGCTGGTCATAGGACCGATGCGCAGATGGTCGAGACGCTCTTCGGTCATGGCGAGGCAGATCAGGCCGCGTCCGTGCTTGGCCATGAAGTTGATGGCTTCAGGTGTGACTTTTTCGGCGGCTAAGGTGAGGTCGCCTTCGTTTTCGCGGTCTTCGTCGTCGATGACGACGATCATGCGGCCGGCGCGGATCTCTTCGATGGCGGTGGGGACGTCGGTGAAAGGCGAGTTAGGGGTCATAGCTCACTCAGGGGCTAAAGCCCCTTTTCCTATGGGACGAAACGGCGCGGCTAAAGCCGGGCCCCTTCAAAACTTATATGCAAGGCGTTAGCAGAACTTATAGATAAAGCGCCAGCCTGTTCAAACAAAATCTTATAGACAAAGGCTAGCCAAATGTCCGCCAATTAAAAAATCCGCCTCATTTAAAAATACGTTGCACCGCGATTAAGAATAATAAACAAAAGGAAAGGGTCGCCGCAGCGACCCTTGTTATGACTTCACCGCTCTTTACAGGGTGGATTCGATTTCAAAGCCCCAAGCTTCGAGTAATGGTTCAGGGATGTACTTGGAATTCTTGTTACGGCGCGCCCATTCGCGCAGCCGGGTTGAGCGCAAATATTGGTCAGGAGACAGTTTATACTCGTGAACAACTTGCTCAAATTCGGTGATCGTAGGGACAACCGGGCCGATGGGCTCTGGCTTGCCCCAGTTTGGATTTCCGCGTCTTTTAGCCATGAATAATATTCCTCTTGAAATTGGAATAAAGGACTTTAGTCGAGTCTCTACACAGTTTGATTCGAAGCAACCACCAAGGGATTCATGAGAAGAAGTAAAAAATGCGACGGCTATTACCAACCCCATTTATGCCCTTGGAAGCTGTTGATAATAATAGGTTTTTTATCATTTAGTCAACAACTAAATGCGACATTGCGGTTCTTTTGTCGTATCCCCTTTGAGTAGAAGCATTTGCACCGCAACAAGCCAGTTCTCGATTCTGCCTAATTATGAAAAATAATATAACCGTCCTATCTTTACGGTTTGATCTCCAGCGGGCGGGTCGGTCGCGTTTCAGGACGAGCCCTATTGTTGAGCGAACCGAATATGCCGAGAAGTGACTAGAGTAATCGGGAGCTCGGGCTATGGCGTTGACCGCACATTGCAGCAGACTTAAAGTTCGAATGGGGGCCGTTCCGCCTGCCGAACCAATCCCTTAAGTTTGGAAATGCCTCAAAAGCTTCGATCAATCTAAATGAACCAATGAGTCAGCATGAATCTGAAGTCTCTGCTCCTTAGTTCCGACGAAAAGACGGTGCGCATTTTGCGCCGGGTTCTCAGCGACTTGGAGATAACCGTCGAACACTGCTCCGAAGTTGATGATGCCATCCGGCGGATTACGCGGCAACGTTTCGAAGCAATAATCGTGGACGCCGCGAATGTGGAGAATGCCACCAATGTGCTGAAGGCGGCACAGGCGGCTCCGGTCAACAAGAGAGCGCTGGCGATCGTGTTGGTGGAGGCTTCGGTCGGGCTCAAGGGCGGCTTCGATATGGGAGCCCATTTCGTGTTGCACAAACCGTTTGCAGTGGAACGGGCGAAATCGAGTTTCAGGGCGGTTCGGGCCCTTATGAGGCGTGAGCGGCGGCTGCAGCTTCGGGTTCCGGTGCAAGTTCAGGTTGAGTGCCAGGGGGCGAATCACTATAAAGCTAAAACCCTCGACTTGTGCGAGGGGGGTATGGCGTTGCAGTTTTCCAGACGGCCTACGAATGAAAGTACGCTTCGATTCACATTGACCTTGCCGGGTATGGAAAAGAAGCTGGAAATCGTGGGGGAGTTGGCTTGGGAAGGCAACGAAGACCAGGCTGGGGTGCGGTTCAAGAATGCCAGCGACGACCAGCGCAAAGCGCTTCGGCAATGGCTCGCCAATCATCTACCCGCGGTGGAACAGGATGAGCCTGTGAATTGCCGGCTGACCGACCTGACTCTGGGCGGCTGCTATCTCACTGCAAATTCGCCTTTTCCTCGGGGTACGCGAGTTATTTTGTCGATCAAGACTTCTGAACTGCAACTGCGCGCCACGGGCGTTGTTTTGGTGACGCATCCGGAGTTTGGCATGGGAGTTCAGTTCATGCAGACGACGACAGAGCAGCGGGAAGAGGTACATCGCATGATCACGATCTTGCGCGCTGATGGGAATAAGTCTCCGGAGTTGCAAGTGGAACCGGATGGATTGGAAACACAAACGCCGACCGACAGTTCCGGGCGGTTCCAGGTGTTTGCCAGCCAAGCTACGGCCGAGGCAGGCGAGCCACATGACGTATTGGGGACGGAAGACACGCTGGTCGAACTTTTCCGGCACAAGTATCAGATACCGGTTGAGACTTTCATGGAGCTGATGCGGGAACAGCGGCTGGGTGCTAATTCGAAAGCGGCCGCCGGGGGCTAAAGCCTATTTTCTAATCTTTCCTTACGCGGCCCTGAAGGGCCGCTCTTCCACGGCTCTTTCCACGTCTTTCTCAACGGATATTTCTCGGCTCTCTTCGCGATCTTTCTCGGGCGCTTAGGCTTCGTCTTGTTCCTTTAGTTTTGCTATTACTCCAAAGTCTTCCAGGGTCGTGGTGTCGCCTTTAACTTCTCCGCTGCTGGCTAGTTCTCTTAGTAGACGACGCATGATTTTGCCGCTGCGGGTTTTGGGGAGCGAGTCGGTGAAGCGAATGTCATCCGGCTTGGCCAGCGAGCCTATTTCTTTTACGACCCACTTTTTTAATTCATCTTTTAGGGCGTCGGTGGGTGGAACTCCCTGCTCTAAAGTCACGAAGGCGGAGATGGCCTGGCCTTTAATTTCGTCGGGGCGGCCGACTACGGCGGCTTCGGCTACCTTTTCGTGCGCGACCAGCGCGGATTCTACTTCCATTGTGCTTAGGCGGTGGCCTGAGACGTTGAGCACGTCATCGACACGGCCCATGATCCAGAAATAGCCGTCTTTATCTTTGCGTGCGCCATCTCCGGTGAAATATGTGCCGGGGATTTGCGACCAGTATTGCTGCACGTAGCGGTCGGGATCGCCGTAGATGGTGCGCAGCATGGAGGGCCACGGCTGGCGGATAACTAAGTAGCCTCCGGAGCCTAAGGGCACGGGCTTGCCTTCCATAGTTACGATTTCTGGGACGACTCCAAAGAAGGGCTTAGTAGCGGAGCCGGGCTTGGTAGCGATGGCGCCGGGGATGGGCGAAATCATGATGGCTCCGGTTTCGGTTTGCCACCAGGTATCGACGATGGGGCAGCGGTTGTGGCCGATGGTTTCGCGATACCACATCCAAGCTTCGGGATTGATGGGCTCGCCAACGGTGCCAAGGAGGCGGAGGCTTTCCATTTTGTGTTTCTTTGGCCACTCGTCTCCCCACTTGGCGAAGGTGCGGATGGCGGTGGGGGCGGTGTAGAAGATGTTGACCTGATGGCGGTCGATGATGGACCAGAAGCGATCCGGCTCGGGAAAATTGGGCGCGCCCTCGTACATGAGGCTGGTGGCGCCGCATTGCAGCGGGCCATAGACGATGTAGCTGTGCCCTGTAACCCAGCCGATGTCGGCGGTGCACCAGTAGGTGTCTTCTTCGCGCAGATCGAAAACATATTTTGTGGTGAGGTAGGTGCCGACGGAATAGCCGCCGGTGGTGTGAACGATGCCCTTAGGCTTCCCGGTTGTGCCGGAGGTGTATAGGATGTACAGCGGATGTTCGGAGTCGAGGGGTTCGGCGGGGCATTCGTCGGAAGCCTTGGCCATTTCCTCGTGCCACCAGTGATCGCGGCCTGCTGTGGTGTTGATGGCGGTTCCGGTGCGCTTGTAGATCACGACATTTTTCACCGACGGGCAGGACTTCAGCGCCTCTTCAACGGCGAGGAAAAGTTTTACTTCGGCGCCGCGGCGATAGGATCCATCCTGGGTGATGACGGCCACGGCGTGGGAATCGTGGATGCGATCGACCAGCGCGTTCGACGAGAAGCCTCCGAAGACGATGGAATGGGGCGCGCCGATGCGGGCGCAGGCCAGCATGGCGATGGGCAGCTCGGGCGTCATGCCCATGTAGATAGCGACGCGGTCGCCTTTGCGGACGCCCAGTTTCTTCAGGACGTTGGCGAACTTCTGAACTTCTTTCCAGAGTTGCTGGTAGGTGTAGGTGCGGACTTCTCCGGGCTCGCTCTCCCAAATGAGCGCGGCTTTATTTTTGCGAGCGGTTTGCACGTGGTGATCGAGGCAGTTGTAGGAGAGATTAATTTGTCCGCCTAAAAACCACTTGGCCCACGGGGCTTTCCATTCCAAAACTTTGTCCCACTTTTTAAACCAATGGAGTTCTTCAGCGGCGCGGGCCCAGAATTTTTCAGGCTGCTCGATTGACTCCTTGTATAGGGCGTCGTATTCGGCAAGGCTCTTAATTTGAGCTTTTTGGGAAAATTCCGCTGGCGGTGGAAAGCTGCGCTGCTCATCCAAAGTAGAGTCGATGTGAGTTTGCGGGATCGTGGCTTCGGCCATGGGTTGACCTCGTGGTCAGTGTTGGTAGTGAATGCTGATTCCGGCTTTGGCTGGAACCGGACATTCTATCGCGTGGGGTGGCGATTCTTGTTAGTTATTTGTGCCGGTTAATTACTGCATCGGTTGTCCCGATGCCAGGACGCCTTTACCCGAGGCCCAGGGATGGATCTCAGTCTTGAGCATGCCTGCTTTGACGGATGGATCGTCTTGCGTCAATTTTGCGGTTTGCTCTGTCCCGACTCTGAATATACCTACTCCTCGCAGTTCGCCCGGTTCGGTCAAGGGAAATGGTCCGGCGATGGCGAGGTTTCCCTGCTCTATCATCTGTTTTGCGAAAGCAGGATGCTGTTTCATCACAGCCATAAAATCGGGCGAGTTAGGATTCCAGTGGTCACCGCGTTTCATCAGGACCAGAGTGTACTGCTCCATTGCAGGAGGCTCAACTGCAGCGTGAATGGCGCCAGGGTCGATGAGCCACGGACCATGCACGTCGGCGGAAAGTCGGCCTGCTTTGACGGCGGGATCGCCGTCAGCCCACTCTTGGGCTTGCGCCGCAGAGTCTGCTTGCAGCACAACAATTCCCCGAAGCGTCGTGTTATCTATAAACGGCCCTGCAATTACAAGTTTGTGTTCGGCGGCCATCTTACGGATGTTGGCCATGTGTTCTTCCTGCAGTTTTTCGCCGGCTTCCTTACTCAGTTGCGGAGCGTTGGGCGAGCGAAGCAGCAGAACGAAGAAGTACTGTTTGGCATTCGACTGAGGCTGGATTTGCGCTACAACCGAGGCTGCAAAGGCGATCATGCTCAGCAGAAGGATTCCGCTGCGAGAAATTCTTCTCATGATTTGTACCTCACTGTTACCTCTATTCGTTGCACAGCCATCGTGCCGAAGAAGTATATGCCGTTCTTTTGCGTCCAGGCTACACTTCCGGAATAAGCTCGGCGAAAGTTGTTTTCTGCAGCAGATACGCTCCGGGGCCTTGGTTGCCACGGATGGAGCGGCAGAAATCGGCTACTACGAATCCTGCTTTGAGGGATTCGCGGAAGGCCCATCTGGTCGCTTCTCGCCACTCTCGCGCAAGGGGCATGTCAGCGCGCTCAATTTCGAGAATGTCATCGGGGATTTCGATGCTCACACGCTGTCGCGCTAGGGACGCTGCAAGGTTGGCGCGAGCAGGCTTCCCGTTGGGATCGAAACGCACAAGTGGAGCGAGAAGTTTTAGGGTGTCAAGATTTTCTGCGCGCTGATTCTTCCCTGCCAGGCGATCGCGAACCCGGCGCGAATTCAGAATCCAGCGCACCCAGAGGCGGTCGGTTCCGTTCTGATGCAAGATGCTGGATGTTTCTGGGCCGTAAAAATCTACCTTATATGTGTCGGAGACGACGCCGAGTTTTGCGAAGTTGAAGTGGGCGTTGCGGCTCTGCAGCGGGTCGTAGGTCCAGGTCATTTCGTGGATTTCCATGGCCATGGCTCGCTCGCGTTGCGCCAGTTTCAGGGACTTTCCCACATCGAGATGGCGATAGGCGTCGAGGACGGCTAGCATATGAGAGTGGATCGTGGTCTGGCCATGTTCGCGGCCGAGAAATCCGAAAGCGAAACCTACTAGCGTTTCTTTGCCGGCCTTGTTTTTATCTTTGTGATTTTCTTTGTCGAAGGCGCCAATAAATATATTGCCTGCGGCCTTGCAGGCGATGGCGAGAGTCAGCGGGAGCGTGTCGTTGTCGGCCATGCCCCAGACTTCTTTTTCAACGGCTTTGAGCTGGGTGAGATCGTCGATGGTTTTGAGGTCTCGAATCATAGGCTGTGCGGGGCTTTTGCCCAGTGGGAAGGTCGAGGGCGATAATTTTTGTTCTCCGGGCATAGAGATCTCTGGACAGCAGTTTCTCGTTTTGGAAACACAACGGTAACAGTATGGATTGGGTCGGTGCCAACATTAATTGATTGGGTGGTGCTTGACTTGGGGTCGGAGAGCGGAAAACCAAGTTCTTACCACAGGGGGCACAGAGGTTGCACAGAGGATCACAGGGTCACCGAAATCACGCCGACACAGACCATCCATGAAGAAAGCTTCGGGCTATTTTATGGTGAGTTGTTTCCGCGCATCTTAACGTGCATGGCCTGTATATGCCACGTGCATGCCTACTGTGCATGCTAACCTCGAACCGGAGATGACTGCCCGTGAAATTCATAACTAAGATTTTATTTTTTGCAATTTTAGCGGAGATGGGAACGACCTTGCTATGGGCTGCGGAGCGCGGGACGCTGGTGCGCGAGGCCATCATTTATTTGTCTCCCGATACGAACTCCAACAAGCTTGGGGAGGTCGAGCGGGGACGGGAATTGATTTTGCTGGAGAAGAGCCGCAACTGGTTGCACGTCGAGGCCATGATGGGGTTGCCGCACAGTCCGGATCCCGCGTTCGTCCTCGAAGACGAGGATGAGGGCAAGACTATCTCGGGTTGGATTCTGGAAGGCCGTGTTATCTGGAGCAGCACTCCGAATGGTGACCGGATTTTGTTTGGAGCTGCGGCTGATTCGGAAGACGAGGCCAGCCGGCGGCATGGGCGGCGTGGGGCTGCGCAAGACGCGCTGCGGCTATACCGCCGGGTGTATGACATCTTCCCGAATTCTGCAGTTGCCGCGGAAGGGCTTTACCGGGCGGCGGACATTAAATGGCAAATCGACCGGGCGGACGTGCAATCGCGCCCTTCGGCTCGCGAAAAAGAGGCATACCTGCGGCAAGGGATGGACGAGGAAGGCATGAAGTTAGTGATGAAGAAATTTCCAGATACTAAGTGGGCGCAACTAGCGGCGTTTCACCTTATCGAGAACAAGCTATGTGGAGATTGGCAGGGATCTTCGAAGTGTCCCGACAAAGAAGCCGAGATCTATGAAAAGTACGTTAAGGAACATTCCGAATCGCCAGCGGCGGCAGAGGCGCTGTATAGGGCGGCGTGGCGAAGAGCGGCGTTGATTGAGATTTACAAGAGCGAAGAGCAAATGAAAAAGTCGGAGCAATCCAAGAATCAGGCGATATCTCTGGCGCAACGCCTGATTTCTCAGTATCCGCAGAGCGAGTGGTCGTCTCGCGGCCAGGCTCTGCTGTTTCTGGTGCAGCAAGGCGTTCCAACGTATGGGAACGCGCTGCAATAGCAGTGGAAATTCCGGAGCCGCAATTGTTTTTTGGTTTGATTTCGTTGCCAAGGCGTGACGCTTTTTTTCGCGCTCGTACTCCGTGTGCTCATACTGCGGAAGTGCTCGCACCACAACCGAAATACGTATGGTCCACAAGGAAAATCTCGTGAGGGGTCGGGTTCGGACGCGATATAGGTACGCAAGTTACTTGCGCGGCCTATGCTATCCTGTTTTATCTTAATTAGATTCAGGTGGTCTCACCAAGTGTTGGAGTCTCGTCACTCTATCTGAACGTAGAATTATGGAGCTTTTTCTTAATCTTTGTTGGCTTGCTTTGTTGCTGCCAGCTTGGCTACTGTGGCGACAACGGCCTTCTACGCGCGGATCGGTATCTTCAAAAAGGCTGGTTGCGGGCCCGCCAGTTTTTCTCTGCGCTCTTGGCTGCGCATTCGTTCTGCTGTTCCCGGTGATCTCGGCAAGTGACGATCTGCACGCCATGCGTCCGGAGATGGAGGAATCAGAACGAGCTTTTCGCGGCGTGAACCGCTGCGCCAGTTCGGGGCATGCGCTGCATCATTCTGCGCAACCGGTCCTCGTAAGTTCCATTTCTTTGTGGCCGTCGTTCGAGCAAACTGGTACCGTTTTTTCATTCACGCCCCGAACCTTGGGAATTCTTCCTCCCCTTGCGCCATCGGGCCGCGCTCCCCCAGAGCGCTCCATTGGGATCTAAATCCTGAAGCCCGCTCGGTCTTTCGGGCCATCTTTACTTATAAAATCCTGGAATTTTGGCATTCACGCGCATCAGGCGAAGCTTACCCTGATCCGCAACGGAGTCCGTTGATGTTCAAGTTACACAAAGACGTTCTGTGCGCGCTATGGCTATTGATGGCGACTACCATTCCTGGCATGGCGCAGCAGACTCTTACCTGGGAACAGGTGCGTCTGCAATTTGAGCAGAACAATCCGACACTGTTGGCGAACAGGCTGAGCGTCGATGAATCGAAGGCGCAAGAGATTACGGCATATCTTCGCCCCAACCCGCAATTCTCTCTGCTGGCGGATGGGACGCAAATCTCTCCTCGCAAAGGAATCTGGCGGCCGTTCGCTGGCACCTACGAATCGCCCAACATTAGCTATCTGCACGAACGGCGGCACAAACGGGAGTTACGCCTGGAAAGTGCAAAAAAGGGGACTTTGATCGCTGAGTCGAGTCATGCCGACTTGGAAAGAACTCTACTCTTCAGCTTGCGCGGTGCATTTGTGTCAACTCTACAGGCGAAAGCGGTGTTGCAACTGGCGAAAGACAACATAGCCTACTACGACCGCGTGCTCGATATCAGCAGGAACCGCTTCACTGCTGGCGACATCGCGCAAATCGATCTCGACCGGCTGGAGCTAGGGCGCGTGCAATATGAATCGGATTTGCAGGCTGCGGAGGAAAACCTGGAGAACGCGAAGATCCAACTGCTAACGCTGCTAAACGACCGCGCTCCGATTGAACAAGTCGATGTGACCGGGCCCTACGATTTCACCGACCAACTCATCGGCCGCGATGAGTTTCGCAAGATCGCGATGGACACGCGGCCGGACTTGAGGGCAGCGGTCGAATCCGTGGACAAAGCCCAGACCGAACACAAGCTCGCGGTGGCCAACGGCTCAACCGATCCGACCTTGAGCGCATGGTATACGCACAACTCCTCCAACAATAACCCGTTTGGCATAAATACGCTGGGCGTCAGTGTCAACATCCCGCTGCGAATCTTCGACCGCAACCAGGGAGAGAAGCTGCGCACGCAGCTGGATATCAGGCGCAATGAAAGATTGCGCGACGCCGCCGAAGCACAAGTGCTGAGTGACGTCGATTCCAGCTACGCGACGGTGGACAGCAACCTAGTCCTGCTGCGGCCCTACAAGGCCAAGTACTTGCAGCAATCGGTTCGGGTGCGGGACACAATTACGTTTTCCTATCAGCACGGCGGGGCATCGCTGCTGGACTTCATAAACGCACAAGCGGAGTACCGCAGCGTGCAATTGAATTACGTGAATCTGGTCGGGTCGTATTTAAGCGCGGCGGCGCAGTTAAATCAGGCAGTCGGGCGGGAGGTCATCCCATGAAAACTGCACTCGAGTGGCGGAGTATTTGGGGGCGACATCCGAAGAGCAAGTCTGCGAAATTCTTCTTGTTTCGTGCCGCTTTGAGTATTTCACTGGCGCTGCTGCTGGCGGGATGCGGAGAACATAAAGAGGATCCGAAGGCGGAAGCCCCGCCTGCGGCGAAGGTCGAGGCTGATCTGGATGCCAATAATTTTAAGGTCGATCACCCGGAACAATTCCCTTTGGTGACGGCGGCTGAGCATAAGGCTGCGCCCTCATTGAACGTGACTGGCGTGGTGCAGCCCGATATTTCGCGAGCGGTGCCGGTGATCTCGCTGGCTTCGGGACGGGTTGTAGAGGTGAAAGCTCGGCTGGGCGACGTGGTGAAAAAAGGCCAGCTGCTGTTGCGAGTGCAGAGCAACGACGTTTCGGGAGCGTACCAGCTTTATCGCAAGGCGGTGAACGACGAACTACTGACGCGGATTCAACTGGAGCGGGCGCAGCTGCTTTACAGCAAGGGAGCTATTGCGAAGAGCGCGCTCGAACAAGCGGAAGACGTCGCAAAAAATGCGCAGGCGGATGTGGATGCAACAACGCAACAGTTACACACTTTGGGAGTCGATAAAGACCACCCATCGGGCATCGTCGACATTAAGGCTCCGATCTCGGGAGTGATTACCGACCAGCAGGTTACGAATGCTGGAGGAGTGCAGGGACTGGGCTCGACGAACCCATTCACCATTTCGGATCTTTCTAATGTGTGGATTGTTTGCGACGTTTACGAGAACGATCTCGATGCAGTGCGAGTGGGAGAAACGGCCGATATCCATCTGAACGCTTATCCGAACAAAATGTTCAAGGGACGGATCGATAACATTTTGCCAGTACTTGACCCGAATCTGCGAACGGCGAAGGTGCGGCTGGAGGTGGCGAATCCGGGATTGATGCAGGTGGGAATGTTTGTTACCGCGACTTTTTATGGGAAGCAAGCGGAAATACGGGCGGTGATTCCGGCGGCGGCTATTTTGCATTTGCATGACCGGGAATGGGTCTACGCGCCGGTGAGCGCCGGTCATTTCAAACGTCTTGAGGTGGTAACAGGGAAAATACTGCCCGGGAATATGCAGGAAGTGGTTTCGGGCATCAAACCGGGAGACCAGGTGGTTTCGAACGCGCTAGTAATGCAGAACACGATAGAACAATGATTCATAGATCAATGATTGATAGAACAATGATTCACAGATCAACGATCACCGGTAAGTGGATCGGCAGCGTTCGATGATTCGGCGCGTGGTTGATTTCGCTCTCGACAACCGGCTGCTGGTGCTGGCGTTCGCCGCCATACTTTTTGCCGGAGGCATTGTCGCGTTCCGCGATTTGCCGATCGAGGCCTATCCCGACGTAGCAGATAACTACGTTGAGATCATCACGCAGTGGCCGGGAATTTCCGCGGAACAGATTGAACAGCAGGTCACGATTCCGCTTGAGATCGTGATGAACGGCATTCCTCATGTTGTGCATCTGCGATCGTTTTCTCTTTTTGGACTCTCCGACATAAAACTGATCTTCGACGACGAGTCGGACAACGACTGGAATCGCGAACGCGTTCTGGAGCGGTTGAGCCAAGTTACCGTGCCGACAGGCGTAGTGCCGCAGATGGGGACGGACTGGAGCCCGGTTGGGCAGATTTATTTTTTTACGCTGCACAGCACGAATCCCGCTTATGACGCGATGGAATTGAAGTCGCTCGAAGACTGGGTGGTGGAGAAGAGTTTTAAATCAGTGCCGAATATTGTCGACGTTTCGAGCTTTGGCGGGCCGACTCGCGAATATCAGGTGCAAGTTGATCCGAACAAGCTGGTGGCGTACGGACTGAGCCTGGCGCAAGTCGAGCAACAGCTTACCAACAACAACGTTAATGCGGGCGGAAGTTTCATTCAGGAAGGGTTGCAGCAGATCAATGTGCGGTCAGTGGGATTGGTCGACCGTTCGCAGGACATTGCTGACACCGTCATTATCACCAAGAATGGCACGCCTTTGCGGGTGAAGGATATTGCGGTGGTTTCGCAGGGTCCAAAGATTCGGCTGGGCCAGTTTGCGCGCGCGCTGCATCGCGAGGACGGGAAAATTATCGACAACGATGACGTTGTGTCGGGCATTGTTCTGTTGCGGAAAGGCGCGACGGGCGAGACGGCGCTGCGGGACGTTCATCAAAAGGTCGAAGAATTAAACGATCATATTTTGCCTCCCGGAGTAAAGATCGTCCCTTTTCTGGATCGCAGCGCTCTGGTTCACTACACGACCCACACAGTGCTGCACAACCTGACCGAAGGCATGATTCTGGTTTCGGTCATTCTGTTGTTGTTTTTGGGCAACATCCCGGGCGCGCTGATTGTTGCGGCTACGATTCCGTTCGCTCTGCTGTTTGCGGCGATTTGCCTGAATCTGATGCATATTCCAGCAAATCTTTTGTCGCTCGGCGCGCTCGATTTTGGAGTCATCGTCGAAGGCGCGATTGTGCTGATCGAAAATATTGTCCGCCATCTAAGTCATGCGGAGGGCGTCAATACTTCGACGGAAAAAATCAGCTTCGCCTCGCATGAAGTGCAGCGGCCGGTGTTTTACGCCATCGTGATAACGATCACGGCGTTTCTGCCAATCTTTACATTGCAGCGGGTCGAGGGCCGGCTGTTTCACCCCATGGCGTGGACGGTCGCCTTCGCGCTGCTGGGGGCGTTGCTGTTCTCTATTCTGGTTGCGCCGGTGCTGGCGAGCTACGCGTTCGCAAAAGGCTCACACGAGTGGCATAACCCGGTGATGACATTTGTCAGCGAACGGTATCGCGTGGCATTGCGCTGGGCGATCCGGCGGCGCTTCATCACGGTCGGTGTGTGCGTGCTGCTGATGGCCTTTGGCGCCTATCTTGCTTTCAGCGGCGTTATCGGCTCGGAATTTCTTCCGCATCTTGATGAAGGCGCGATGTGGGTGCGGGGAACGCTCGCGCCGAGCACTGGTCCTGACGAAGGGATTCGAGTGGCAAACCAGGCGCGGCTTGTGCTCTGCTCTTTCCCCGAAGTTCCGCAATGCACCAGCCAAGTGGGACGGCCCGATGATGGAACGGATAACACCGGCTTCTTTAACACAGAATATTTTGTGGATTTGAAGCCGAAAGAAAAGTGGCGCCCGGTGTTTCATGAGAACAAGGAAGAATTGATCGCCGCCATGCAGCGCGAACTGGACAAAATTCCGGGCGTACTCTGGGGCTTCTCGCAGCCCATCGAAGACAACATGGAAGAGGCTGTCAGCGGAGTCAAGGGCGCACTGGCTACCAAGATTTATGGCGACGATTTGAAAGTTCTGGAAGAGAAGAGCGATGAGATCGTCGGCATCATGCGAAAAATTAATGGGGTCGAAGATCTCGGCGTTTTTCGCGTGCTGGGGCAGCCCAATCTTAATGTGACGGTAGATCGCCAAGCAGCGGCGCGGTATCAGATCAATGTTGCCGACGTGCAGGATGCGGTGCAGACGGCGGTGGGCGGGACGGCGCTGACGCAGGTGCTGAAGGGCGAAGCGCGCTATGACCTGACGCTGCGCTATCTGGAGCCGTATCGCAACACCGAAGAAGCGATCCAGAATATTCGACTAGTGTCGCCTTCCGGGGCGCGAGTATCGCTGGCGCAGTTATGCAAGATCAGCGTGACCGATGGCGCATCGGAAGTCTACCGGGAGGGGAACCGGCGCTATGTCGCGATTAAATACAGCGTGCGCGGCCGCGATCTGGGTAGCACAGTGGAAGAGGCCATTAAGAAAGTTAATGATCAGATCAAATTGCCACCGGGCTACACAATTGATTGGGAGGGCGAATACAAGAGCCAGCAACGGGCGAACGCGCGGTTATTGATCGTGCTGCCTATTACGATCCTGATAATTTTCGTCATCCTTTATACGATGTTTAAGTCCTTCAAATGGGCGGCGCTGATTATGGCGACGGTGGCTATCGCACCGATCGGCGGACTGATTGCGCTATGGTTCACGGGCACAAATTTCAGCGTCTCGTCGGGCGTGGGATTTTTGGCATTGTTCGGAGTATCGGTGCAGACTGGCGTCATCATGCTGGAATACATTAACCAGCTTCGTGCGCGGCGCTATTCGGTAGAGGACGCCGCGATCGAGGGTCCCGTCCTGCGATTGCGCCCCATCATGATGACCATGATGGTAGCTACGCTTGGCTTGCTTCCCGCCGCGCTTTCACACGCCATTGGATCGGATTCGCAGCGGCCTTTCGCCATCGTTATTGTTGGCGGCCTGATCGCTGCTCTGATCATGAGCGTCTTTTTGCTTCCGACTCTGTATGTCTGGGTTGCAGGGGATCGCGATGTACTTCCCGCGTCGGAAGAGGGGTTTGAAGTGGGCGAGCATGTGGACTGATTTTTTGCAATCTGCCAACAAATTAGTACAATAAGACAAACTGATCAACTCAAGAAATAGAATTAATTTGACTAAAGCACCATCCCCGGTGCCAACTAGTCACGCTGCATCGGGATCGACGTCACACTTCGCCTAGAGATTTTGGTTATTGCCCGTTCCGTACCGTAATATTTATAGAGAAAGAGGAATAAGAATCATGAGCGTTGTTGAACAGGAAACTGCCGCTGGTCAATTCCCTGCCCTGAAACCACCGACCCGATATCTGTTTGGTCCGGGGCCCACAATGGTTCATTCGCGCGTGTATGACGCATTGTCGAAGCCGATTGTGGGACATCTCGACGCTTATTTTATTCAGGTTATGGGAGACGTCCAGCAATTGCTTAGGACGGCGTATGGGACCAACGAAGGCGCCACGTTGGTGATTTCAGGCACTGGAAGCGCGGGGATGGAAGCGGCGGTCGCGAATTTCCTGGAGCCCGGATGGAAGTTTGCGGTGTTCGCTAACGGATATTTCTCGGACCGACTGACGGAGATGGCGAAGCGGCAGGGCGCGGACGTGGTGCGCTTTGAGAAGGCATGGGGCGAGGTTTACAGCGATGACGAGGCGCGAGAGTTCATCCGGCGCGAGAAGCCGAAAGTAGTTGGGTTTGTTCATGCGGAGACGTCGACGGGAGCATTGCAATCGGGCAAAGCGATCTGCGCCGCAGCTCACGAGGCGGGCGCTCTAGTAATTGGAGATTGCGTCACGTCGCTTGGCGGACTGCCGGTGAAGTTCGATGAGACGGGGATTGACGTGGCTTACAGCTGCACGCAAAAAGGATTGAGTTGCCCTCCAGGATTGTCGCCGATGGCGATGTCGAAACGGGCGATGGAGGCGTTGAAGGCGCGAACGACGCCGGTCCGCAGCTGGTATCTCGATCTGAAATTAATTCACGACTACTCGACGGTGTCGCATCGCTACCATCACACCGCTCCGATCTCGATGTTCTACGCGCTGCGCGAGGCGCTGCTGGTGGTGAATGACGAAGGTATTGAAAACCGGTGGGAGCGGCATCGCCGATGTCATCGGCTGTTTGTTAAGGGCATCGAAGGGATGGGGCTGAGTATGCACGTTCCCGAGGCGCACAGAATTCCTACGCTGAATACGGTTCGGGTTCCCAGCGGAGTGGACGAGGCGAAGGTTCGAAAGCATCTTTTGGATGGGCCTGGCATTGAGATTGCGTGTGGATTTGGTCCGCTGGCGGGCAAAGTTTTTCGCATCGGCGTGATGGGACCGCTGGCTACTGAAGATAATGTGCAGTTCTTTCTTAAGGAGTTTGGGAAGGCATTGACGGCTGCAGGTTATGCCAAGTGATGCCTAAGGTTTTCCCCCAGTAAGGAGTGATGGGGCGGACGATCGCTCTACATTCCTGCATTGCAGAAACAACAAAAGCATACCGGCCTGTCATCAAAGGACCCGCTTCAAGGATCCGCGCTAAAGGCGAGAACGAATGACTCTGAAGTCGGTTGACACACTACTCGATGTTCTGCAGTTCGCAGATAGCCGTCAAACAGCCGTAATCGTCCCCGAGTTGGGGATCCGTGTGACCTGCGATTCGCTTTTGCAGCAGGCGATGGAAATGGCGGACGCATTGGCCTCGGCTGGCATTCGCCGCGGCGACGCAGTGGCGATTGCGTTGCCGAATGGGTTGCCGGCCATTGTTAGTTTTCTTGCCGCCTCGATTGCGGGGACGGCGGCGCCGTTGAACCCAGCCTACCCATACGAGGAATTTCTTTTCTTTCTTGGGGACACGGATGCAAAAGTTTTACTCTGCCCTCCAGTAGGCGCGGAGTATGTACGAAGTGCGGCAGCGGACAAAAAGATTCCGATCCTATCGGTGGAAATGAGTGCCGAGGGCCGAGTGCACATCGTCAATGCGCCAACGGGGGCCAAGGCAGAGGAGCCGACGGCCGACGACATTGCCCTAATCCTGCACACGAGCGGAAGCACGGGACGCCCGAAGCGGGTGCCGTTGCGGCATTTCAATCTGGCGGTGTCGGCGGCGAATATTGCGAATACATATTCACTTTCCAAGAATGATGTTTCGCTTTGCATCATGCCGCTCTTTCATATTCATGGTCTAGTTGGCTCTGCCATGTCGACTCTGCTTTCGGGAGGGACGGTGGTGGTTCCGACGAAATTCAACGCGCTGTCATTTTGGCGGACCGTGGCGGAACACAACGTCACGTGGTATTCGGGCGTGCCCACGATGCATCAACTCCTGTTGTCGCGCACGAAACAGAAACCAGCAGAGGCTGATTCGCTACGTTTCATACGATCGTGCAGCGCGCCGTTTTCTGCGGGGCTGATCCATAATATAGAGCAGCTTTTTGGCGTGCCGTTCGTTGAGGCTTATGGCATGACGGAAGCGGCGCACCAGATGACGTCAAATCCTTTGCCGCCGCGGCATCGCAAGGCGGGATCGGTAGGGGTTGGGGCTGGACTCCGAATCAGCATCATGGATAAAGAAGGGAATCATCTGGGCACGAACCAGCGCGGTGAAGTTGCGATTCAGGGCGCGAATGTTTTTCGCGGGTATGCAAATAATCCTGAAGCCAATGCGCGCGCGTTTGTGAATGGATGGTTCCGCACAGGCGATGAAGGATTTCTTGATACCGACTGCTATCTACATCTGACGGGGCGAATCAAAGACATCATCATTCGAGGCGGTGAAAATATTGCGCCGCATGAAGTGGATGAAGTGCTGCTGCGTAATCCCGCGGTTGCGGCGGCGGTAACGTTTGGATGTACGCATCCAGTGCTGGGCGAGGAAGTGGCTGCGGCTGTAGTTCTCAATGAAGGATTTGAGGCCAACCAAGCCGAGCTAATCAAGCATTGCCGCGAGTTCCTGGCCGACTACAAAGTTCCGAAGAAAATTTATCTTGTAAAAAGTATTCCCACCACTGCCACCGGAAAAATTCGCCGCCGCGCTGTAGCTACCGCGCTGCTTGATCCTGCTGCGAATGTGGAAAGCGAAGGATGAAATTTTTAGTTGCGGGAGCGGGCGCGATTGGAGCATACATCGGCGCGCGCATGGCACAAGCTGGATTTGACGTAACGCTTTTTGCGCGCGGACCGCACCTGCGCGCCATGCAAGAGCACGGCGTGCAGGTGAAAAGCAGCGAGGGCGACTTTGTTGCCCGACCTAAAATTGCGGCATCGCTCGAAGAAGTCGGGCCTGTCGATGTGGTTTTTCTCGGAGTAAAGGCGCACGGAGTGTGCGCGCTGGCACCGCAACTCAAAACCGTTCTAGGTCCCGATACGACTGTGGTCAGCACACAGAACGGAATTCCCTGGTGGTACTTTCAGGGCTTCGGCGGCGAGTGGGACGGGTTACGCCTCGAAAGCGTAGATCCGAAAGGCGTGATTTCCGCGAACATTCCATCGAAGCAGGTGATTGGGTCGATTGTTTATTTTTCGACTGAGATCACTGCGCCGGGGGTGGTGCAGCATATCGAAGGCAACCGCATTTCGCTGGGAGAGCCGGATGGATCGCGCTCAGATCGATGCCGGCGAATTGCGGAGGCGTTGATTGCGTCGGGATTGCGCGCTCCGATCACCACTCGCATGCGGCATGAAATCTGGGTGAAGGTGCTGGGGAACGCTTCGTTGAATCCGGTGAGCGCGTTGACGCGAGCCACGCTAGTGCAGATGGTGCGCGATCCAGGAGTGTGCTCGGTGATCCGCAATATTATGGAGGAAGTGGAAGCAGTCTCCAAAAAATTGGGAATGGAGTTGCCAGTGTCCATCGACCAGCGCATTGCGGGCGCGGAAAAAGTTGGAGAGCACAAGACGTCTATGCTGCAGGATCTGGAGGCGGGACGGCCGATGGAGTTGGAAGCACTGGTCGGCGCGGTCGTGGAATTGGGCACGCGGGTCGGGCTGCCGATGACCTGCACTCGAACGGTCTATAACTGCACAAAGTTGCTATCCCAGAGTGCTATGCAACGGCGTTAACCACCAAGGACACTAAGTAGCACCAAGGCTCGAACAGCGATTCCTTCGTGCTACTTAGTGTCCTCGGTGGTCAAAGCTTTTTTTTCGATCCCCCTAAAATAAATTTTGTTAGGTCGTTGAAAACGGGCGTATACTGCCGTCATCGGCTGGTCCACTTATCGGACCACTTGGAGCCGCGATGGCAGCCATGATTAGATCTGACTTCGAAATTGTTCGAAGGAACAAGGTTTACGAAGAGGTTGCACGACAGATTGAACGCCTCATTCTGAAGAAGCTGAAGCCTGGCGATAAGCTCCCCTCTGAGCGCGAGCTCGCGGAGATGCTTCAAGTAAGCCGCAGTTCAATTCGAGACGCGATCCGCGGACTTGAATTGATGGGACTGGTTGAGCCGCGACAGGGCGCCGGGACGATTGTCAAAGAAATATCTGCCGAGTCCGTAGTCAATCCTTTTGCAAACACCTTAAAACCACAGCGGGAACAGGTCAGCGAACTTTTGGATTTTCGTCTGATGCTGGAGCCGCCGCTGGCGGCGCGGGCGGCCACGCACGCGACCGACGACGAACTTGCGGAGATGGAAGAAATTCTGCAACGGCAAGAGGCCAAGATGCAGCGCGGCGAAGCGGCGGTCAACGAGGACACGGAATTCCACTACAGCATTGCGCTCGCTTCCGGGAATACGGTCGTGCTCAAAGTATTGGACGTAGTCATGGACTTGTTGCGAGATACGCGGGAACGGTCGCTGCAGGTGGAAGGCCGCGCCCAGCGCTCTTTGACGGGACACCGGCGGATTCTGGCGGCGATCAAGCGTCGCGACGCGGAATCGGCAAAGGCAGCCATGCGTCGGCACGTGGAAGATGTTGAAGAGATTGTGTTGGAAAAGCTTTGAGCTGATTTGAACGTCAAGTTTTCAGTAGTCGGCAAACACGATTTGCTTATTGTGGGATCGGCAATCGCATCGGACTAGGCGTAGAGCGTGGAAGACGGTCCGCGAAAAACTCTGCCGCAGATTTTTGAGCCCGCTTTGACGAGCATCATGACGGAAATCCGCACATCAACGTCGTCTACCTACGCCGCAACCGTAACATTGCGGGTGGCGGAGGCGCGGGTAGAAGACGTGGGCCACGCAATCGTGCGTCTGGCGCCGGCAGATATGCAGCGCATTGGGGCGCGCGCGGGCGATGTTCTAAAAATTGTTGGCGGAAGCGTGGGTGTGGGCCGCGCGGAATTTTCGGATGACCTGCATGAAGGCATGATCCAGATTGATGGAACGTGTCGCAGCAACTGCAGCGCGGGATTACAGGAACAGGTTTCGGTAACAAAGATTGAACGCGAGCAGGCGGTAGCGGTGCGACTAGCGCCGCTTTGGGTCGGTGCGGCTCCCGCAACGATCGCGCCCGAGCGGATGCTGGAAGATCTAATCGATGTTCCGGTGATGGCGGGATCGGTGGTGCGGGTACCGACGTTTGCCAAGGCGATCAACTTCCAGGTAGTGCGCACGATTCCGTCGGGCCCGGTCGTGATCGGGAAACGCACCGACATTCGCATCGTCGAAGGAGAGCAGACGGCGGCGAAGGCTCCGTCGGTTTCGTATGAAGATATTGGCGGACTGGAGCGCGAAGTTGCGCGGGTCCGCGAAATGGTCGAGTTGCCGCTGAAGTATTCGCACATCTTTGAGCGGCTGGGAGTTTTGGCCCCGAAAGGCGTGCTGCTGTATGGGCCGCCGGGCACCGGTAAGACGCTATTAGCGCGCGCTGTTGCTGCAGAAAGCCGGGTGCATTTTATTCATCTTAATGGCCCGGAGATCATGCGCAAATTTTATGGCGAGAGCGAGGCGAAGCTGCGCGAGGTGTTTGAAGAGGCGGCGAGGCACGCTCCGGCCATCCTCTTTATAGATGAGATTGACGCGGTCGCCCCGAAGCGGACGGAGGTTGTGGGCGAAGTCGAGAAGCGAGTCGTCGCGCAGTTGCTCAGTTTGATGGATGGTTTTGTGGCGCGCGGGCAGGTCATTGTTATTGGGGCCACGAATATTCCCGAGGTGCTGGATCCGGCGCTGCGGCGACCGGGACGATTTGATCGCGAGATTGAAATTGGCGTTCCGAATACGCAGGCTCGGCTGCAGATTCTTCGCATTCACACGCGGGCTATGCCTTTAGCTTCTGATGTAAACCTTCAGGAGATTGCCGAACATTCGCACGGCTTTGTGGGAGCCGATTTGGAGGCGCTTTGCCAGGAAGTCGGCATGATTGCCCTGCGCGGATTTTTAGCGGCGTATCCGCTGGAAACAGATTCCGCCGATCTCGATGCGCTCAAAGTTACGCGCGAGGATTTTCTTGCCGGGCTGAAAGAAGTTGAGCCGAGCGCTACGCGCGAATTCTATATCGAAAAGAGCACGTCGAAGTTTGCCTCGCTCGGCGGGTTGAACGAGATAAAGCGGCTGCTGGATTCGGTGATCGAGCATTCGCATGTGCGCGATGAAATTTATGAGCAGGTGGGACTCGCGCCTCCGCGCGGCATCTTGCTTGCTGGCCCCTCGGGCACGGGAAAGACCGCCATGGCGCGGGCGCTTTCCGGCGAGAAGGAATTGCCGCTGATTGCGATTGATGGTCCTCAACTGTACTCGAAGTGGCTGGGCGAATCGGAACGGGCGTTGCGCGAAGTATTCAAGAAGGCGCGGCGGGCGG
>Ga0209332_1000051_pt1 | contig 29259 bp, 25 predicted proteins | sample BlaSpr_A8_OM3_M1_FD_187974 | JGI IMG/M metagenome (GOLD analysis project Ga0209332, IMG submission 187974) | Forest soil microbial communities from Thunder Bay, Ontario, Canada - Black Spruce, Ontario site 2_A8_OM3_M1 (SPAdes) (version 2) | ecosystem: Environmental > Terrestrial > Soil > Boreal...
CGGTGGATCAGAGTGTTCAGCTCGTGTCGGGACTCATTGTCGGGTGAAATAACCAGCGTGCCTTGAGGCTCTCGCGCGTATTCACGAGCGATTGCACCTAGCCTCTCTTCGCGGACCACAATCTCATGCACGCGGCCCTGCTGGTCGAGACTCGCTACGGCTCCGTGAACATCCCCGCGGGCAAGCTGTTCCACAGCCTCCTTAAGTTCCGGTTCCTTCTGCCGGACGACCTCATGCAGACGTGCAGTGTGCATCCCCGCTTCTTGTAGTTGCCGATAGGGTCTGCCCGCTTCTACCGCCTCGTGTTGCCGCTTGTCACCGACCAAAAGCACACGGTCGCCGCCGTCCAACCGATGCAGTAGCTCGTTCATCTGTTTCGTGCTCGCGAGACTCGATTCGTCCAGGACGTAAAGCCTCTTCTCTCCGCCGTCGGGTTGCTCACCTCGGGCCAGATGACGTTGCAAGGTGCCTGATTCGATGCCTGATTCCGCCAATTTCTGCGCGGCGCGCGACGTGGGTGCAAGTCCGAACACCTTGTAGCCTTCATGCTCGGCAGCTTCGCGGATGGCAGCCAAGGAAGTGGTTTTGCCAGCACCCGCAACGCCCTCAAGACCGGTGATTCTGTCGTGACTGCTCGCGATCTGCTCAACCGCCGCGCGTTGGCTGGTGCTCAAGTGTGGATGTTTCTCCTCAATGTGACGCCACGTCTCGGTACTGACCAACGGATTGTCCAGATTCTGTCCTCTTCGCATCTCGGCGACGTTGTCGCGCTCATAGCCAATCATTTGTTCCGTGGTGAACGCGCGGGCTGGCGATTTGCTCTCTACTTCAATCAGTTCACCTGACTGGATGCGCTTGTCGAACCTCTCTCGTATCTCGGCGAAGCTCGCTTCACCCATCGAACGTTTCAGCGCATCGCGCATCAGTTCGCGTTCGTCGGTCACAGCGTGGCGTTCTAGATTCTTCTCTTGCGCGTAGTTCAGAGCCGATTCGAGATGCTGATGCTTCTGCGGCGGCTCTTTTTCGACTCGCCCTTCATGGGCTGCTCGGATCACCTGCTCCGGCTGCTGGCCGAACTGCGCGGCCACATCGCGGTGCTTTTGCTGCATCTCTGCGTGCGTCATGGCCGACAGTTTGTCGCCACGCGTCTGATGTGCTGCGATTTGTGCCGCGCCTGCGCCTCTTACGCCTTGTTGTTCGAGGTATGCCTGGATTTGCTGACTCCGTGGACTGGAGGCGTCCAGATACTCTCGCGTGTACCCTCTGATCTCCGGCTGGCCACTCTTGCCTCTTTCAACCTCATAGCCTTGGCCTTTCAACCGAACTGCTAGCTCTGAGCGATAAATCGCAGTTGCGTATTGCTGAGAACGGTACAATTCATGGGGTTGCAGGGCCCGCGATTCTCCGTTAGCAGTTTCCGTTAGATTGAAGAACACGACATGAGTGTGCAACTGGGGCGCGGCGTAGCCGTTTACCGGCCGCGCACTATCGTGCTCGAAACTGGCTGCCACCCACTTGCCAGTTGTCTCTGCTGGATGGTTTCCGCCGATCCGAGCCTGGACATATTTCTCCATTTCGCCAAGTGCCACCTTCACGCTTTCGCGATGCGCCTGGCGTACACGATCGTCTCCGCCAACGAGGGCAGTCAACGACACGCTCTTAGGCGCGGAGAACGTTGCATCCCAGCCTGCGCGGTGTTCCATCGTGCTCACCGTCTCGCCGCGTCCATTAACGTACTCACGCGCGGTTTGGTGGCGCACAAGTTGTTCGCCCGTCATCGGGTGTTGCCCGTGAGCAAGTCGCTCAAAGTGCTCTTCACGCACTTCACCTTGCAGACCCCATTCTGCGGCGAGCTTGCCGTGCCACTCGCCGCGTATACGTTCTCCCTCGGAGTAGTAATTCTCCTGCGCGTTCGCGAACTCCTCTTTGTGATAGGTCTGCGCCTGGCCGGCACTCAGCGGTTTGGAAATGGTCAGCATGACTCACTCGAAGTACTGTTCTTGTCCGGCGGCGATGTCTTTAGAGTTTTCCGACTCGCGCGGCCTGATCTCCTGCGTAGCAGCAGAACTCGGCTGTGCCGGATGTTTTCCGATTTCGACCACAGGGGGCGCGAGTTCTCTCGGAATGAAACCGGGTTGCGTTTTTACGGGAGCGAGATATGGAAAGCTGAAAGGTACTACCAGATTGTCGACTTTGAGCAATGCGTGCAAACGCTGTAGTCCACCGATTTCCGATGCCAGAACTAAGGGCTCCGTTCGCCTTTCAGAGTGATAGCTTCTCGATTTAGCGGTACGCAGAAACCGTCCGGTGTTCACCGTTTCTTTCATCCGTTCCACTTCAACTTCGCCAATCGTGTCCGAGATCCATTTCGCCGCGCGAGGCTCACTCGTGTGCAAGAAGATCTTTGTCGCAGGCTGCGACAGCATTGCTTCGGCTTCATGCCCGTAACGAACCTCAAGCTGGCTGCGGCCTTGAAAGCCGATCACAACTGGATTACCAGATTTGCGGTTCTCTGTCAGCGCGGTATGCAATTGCGGCAGCCGCTGCAGGCTCGCAAGTTCGTCGAGCACAAACCATGCGTGACGCAATGAGGCATCGCCCTGGTTCATCAGTCGCAGTACTAGAGTGTCCAGCCATAAGCTTATGAGAGGCAACAGCCGCTCACGAAATCGAGGAGTCGAAGTCAGGAATATCCAGCCGCTACGCTGTCGTGCCCATTCTTCGGTTGTCCATCGCTGCTTCGTCTCACTCTCCTTCGGCAAGAGCTTCAAACTGTCAGCAACCATGTTGAGCGCACCCAACACACCACCGCGCTGCGGGCCAGCGCCGCGATAGATGAACGCCGACAGTTCGGTGCCTTTCAAGAGGCGATCTAGTTCCTCCTCGTGACTCATCCACCGGACCAACTCCTCAGGCGTAGGTTTCAACGTGAGCAAGTGTGCGAAGATCTTTCGTGGACCCTCGACGAAGAATGTATTCTCGTGCGGTTTGTCGGGGAACAACGATGTTGCCAGCGTCAGCGCTTCCGCCTCGTGCGTCACTTCATCGGACGGCGACCAGTAAGGACAACGTTCGTCGAGGGGATTCAGGATCAGATCGCCGCGGGCAGGATTGAAGAACTGCGGCGTGTGTTCGAGTGCCGGATCATAAACGATGGCCGTCTCGCCCCGCTCGGCTATCTGCATTAGCACCCGCCGCTGTAAAACGCTCTTTCCAGCACCCGTGTCTCCCATCATCATCATGTGGCTACTCTCCAACGAGCGGGGAATCGAGAGCGATTCTCTTGACTTCGCGGTCAGGAAGCTGATCCCATCCGCTCCACTCCATCGATTGAATTCCTTGACGGTGACCATTTCCGGGCCCTTGAGTCTGTGTGCCTGTTCCTGGATGTTCCGTCGTGCCCGGTTCCTTGGGATTGCCAGCACCAGCCCCAGCACAAAAACTGCTAATGCCCCGACCCATGCTGGCCGTAGTAGATCGTCGGCTGATTGGCCTCTAAAAATCTTTCTAGCAAGAATCTGATTCATTTGGACGCTGCTGTAGTGGATGTTGTCCACTACCAACTGGATAGCCCCTGCCTGCCGCGCTTGCTGTGTGAGTTCAAAAGGAATGAATTGCCGTCCGTTAGGAGGGGCCGGCATCACGTCGCCATCGATGGCCATGCTGCGTTGCCCCTGCTGGTCCAATTTTGAAAGTACCTGGTAGTCGCCTCTTGGGCTAGGGAAATTCTTAGTGTTCAGATATTGAATCCAGTACCAGCGCTGCAAGGGCGTCCACACTTCGACATTTAGGTATGTGAAGATTCCTATGCCCACCACGGCCGCAAGGACCAAAGACACGAAAGCCGAGACCGGCCACTTTGCGGACCAACCTCGAGATTCCTCTCGACCCAATAACTGATTCATCGTTCAACCCCAGTCGGGCACCCTTCCCTTGTTTCCGGCAGATCATGGGATTGCCAAAAACAGTAGCGAGCGCCTTGGTTCGCAATCAGCTCGCTTTGGAACCTGATTTCTGTTCCAACCTTTCTCGCGCCTTCCTTAGCTTGTCTGAGTCGGCCCGGTCGATCAGCCCTTGCATCTCCTCGGGAGTCACTCGCTGCCCATTCGCCTGCTTGAACAGCACATTTAGCAGGATCGCCCGTAGCGCTACCACCTCTGCCATAAGCGCTTCAGTACCGGCGTCCCCTCGGCTCCCGTTTGCCGCCTGTCCATTCGCACTATTAAGCATTACCTCGCGGCACCACTCTCCCAGTGTCTTGGACGCCTGCTGGGCCGCTCGCTCCAGCCGGGCGTATTCCTGTTGGCTGACCTTTGTCCCAATGGACTTGGTGCGAAGATTCGGTTTGACCATCGACTCTGACTCTTTCCCCGAAGCCGATTAAAAACGCAATTTCTGTGTTTTCAACTAGTTCGCGTACGGTAACCGATAGTTAGCCTGCAGCTCCCACCCTGGGGTGACGTGTCACCCTCCAGCCGCTGCGAAGCAGCGTCTCTCGGAACTCAAACCAAACTTGACCTGTAATGAGCGTCCACCCAACAACAATCAGGCACACTGTTCAATCGGGACCTGACTATCGAGGAACTGGCGAAACTCTACTAGAAGGTCTGGAGCTGGGGGCAACCTGTAGTTCTCACTACCTGAGCTCATCAGCAGCCCATCCACAAACATATTGTGGTCGTCGCCCTTTTCGGGCTCCATGAGGGCGAACAGCATCATCGTCTGGTCCCGCTGGGAAATGTATGCCCGGCGGTCTCGTCTATCCAGCAGCAGGCAATGGCAGGTTGGGAGTCCTGCTCCTTTCCCCATGATCTCCTCCAGGGTAGGCCTTCCGGTTCCGGACGGGAACTTCCCATAGAGGGTGGGATATCGGCTCTCGGGCAAGTATGAAGAGATCACCGGGTGGTTAAGAAACCAAGACCAGAGGCGCTCATCGGAAGGCAAATCGTCGCCGCCGTCGCAGTAGCCAAATTGAGGCGAAGCTACCGTATACCCAAACTGTAGGAAACGTAAGTCTCCCCCGTAGCCGAAAGCAGCCTCGAAGGTGGGCGATACAGGAAAAGAGAGTAGCTGGGCACCGACTAACGGCGGTGACAGGGCGCCACGGGAAAACTGCCAGCCTAGTGTTTGGACGGCTCGCTTGGCTTCCTGCACAAAATGTTGATGGGCTTTCGACGCCGCTAGCCGGGTCCTGTGTATTCCGCCCATATGTGGCTCCTTCATCGCGCCATCCCCTGCAGGCAAGGGTTCCGCAGATTAAGCTGGCGTTTGTTGGCTCTCAATCTGGACCAGTTCAGCCTTCCCACTTTTTTCTGCGCCCATAGAGACTTCTTTGCCCTTGGCGTAGATGGGATGACGGCCATGCATCCGATTCCACTGAGGCAAGCTTGCTGTCTGGTGCATGTGCTCCACGATCTTCCTCCAACGACCTCCGTTGTAGGCACAAAAATTGATTTCACCTTCTTGTGTCGCCACGGGAGTCGTCGAATTGGAAATCGTTGACAGGTCGTAGTTGTAGAGGTCTTGGAACCACATCGCGCTGATCATCACAAGCTTCCATGCGCCGTTGTAGGCATACGCCTGCTTCGACCAGTCAGGTCCGCTACCGGCTATCCGATAGACGCAATCTGCAAGCAATTCACGAAGCTGCGCGATACCGAATTGTGGAGGTGCGTTGTTGGAATCGAAGTTGCGCACCAAAGATAGGTTGACCATCGATTTGATGATCGCCGGCCTTCTTCCCGAATCCGCTATCTCCACGGTGTCGCGAACAAACTGCTCCACATCAAAGAACTTCGGAACCGGCACAATCTCGTTTGTGTGAGCGTTGACCAGAATCGGGGAGAAAATGCCATGGTTGGGATGTATATCGTTAAATAAGCTTCCCAGCTCTGCGTTCGGATGGAGGATGTCGCACAAGTGGGCGAATGCTCCGTAGGCAGAAACCGGGAACCAGTCGCGCATTGGTTCCCACCCGAATGAAGTTTGAGCCTGCAAATCGTACGCGATTCGTGAAACTGGATATCGCCTCGCGTAACGTTCGTCAGCTGAAATGTCTTCGTCCCGGCCACAGAACATCACTGGTTGAAAGATAATCCCGTGGATCTTCTCGATGTGATCTGCCACGAACCGAATGATGTCGCCAACCCCATCATTGTTCAATTCATTCATCACTGTCACTTGAAGCGTCGTTTTCATTCCCGCCGCGGTGATATTCTCCAAAGCGCATCGCTTCACATCCATGTAGTTTCTGATTCCTCGATGACTATTCTTCTCTTCGGTGACTCCGTCGAACTGGAGATAAACGCCGTGGAGCCCGGCGGTCTTCGCCCGGGCTGCAAAATCTTGTTCTTGGGCAAAGCGAATTCCATTGGTGGCGACATGAAGCCGATGGAAGCCCATGCTCTTCGCGTGTCGGACGGCCTCCATGAATATCGGCGAAAGCGTCGCTTCTCCTCCAGAGAACAGAACGTTAATCTCTCGCTGAGGTTTGAAGGACTTTGCTTTTTCAAATACAGCCATCACGTCTTGCATATCCAATTCGTGGACGTAGCTGGCGGCATTGGCGTCCATGTAGCAGGGCGAACAGAACATGTTGCAGCGATTCGTAAGGTCAACGATTAAATAAGTACCGCGCCCATTTCTGATGCTGTTTGCGCCGTGATTGTGAACTACTTCGTCGTTGGCACAATTGAAGTCGTTGCCAAACCCTAGGCTCTCCATCCGTTTGAAGAAAGCCGGATGATTCGAAAGCACGTCTTCAAACGGCCCATGCTTCTCGCAGGCCTTGCGCATAAGAACGCGATCTGCCTCCTCCACAATCTGCGCCTCGATGATTCCAGGCCTGTCCCTGAAGTCTGCCACACTGGCCTCACCCCTAATCACGGCTTCCTCTGCTTCGCGATTGCAGCCCGGACAGAGAGAAAGAGTTCGTCGCGGAACGCCAGTCGCCATTGGAACTCTCTCCCAGCTTCTCAGAAGCGGACTGGGCGCCCAAGACGGCTGCGGAAGCTTGCCGTGAGGCAAGATCGAATTGATGTTTCTAGCAAAGGACCATGCGGCACTCGATAACGATCTGATGACACTGGCTTGCTGGACAGACATGGGATAGCCTCCTGTGCGGATTGGGTCAAAGGCGGGAATACAGAAAACTGCGACATCGCGGAAACCCTGCAGAGAAGTGGTTGAAATATTTTACATTGGGATGTTGCCTTTGCAAGCGGGAAAAAGCGGGAATTTTCGCTTTCCCCTAGTGCCTCGCTCTCTCGTTAGCTTACGATCCCGCCGTAAGATACCTCTGTTCAAAGGAAAGGCGGACGGATGAATCTCTTCGACGAAATATCATCATGGCCAAGTCTGCACGCGCGACACCAAGCCGCTCCGTTGCTTCCAGAGCGGGAACAATACCTGGCATCCATGCTGAAACGGGGCGTCAGGCGAACCGTTGTACGGTCCACCGCGGCGTACCTGATTCACATAGTGCGACTCCTAGGCATGACTTCGCTCCGCAAAGTCGAACGGAACGAGATCGAAGCGGCCGCGCGGGAGTGGGCAGCATACGAGGGCTCATTGCGGAAGAAACTGAAACGGCCAGGAGCGCCTTTCATGTTCGTTCGCGTTGCTCAAAGTTGGTTGCGTTTTCACGGCCAGCTGCCTACTAGGCCTCCAAGTCCTTTTCAGCACTTAAGTGAAGAGTTCGCTGAGGCGACGCGGATTCGAGGGCTATCCTGTGCCACAGTTGACGCTTACCGCGATAGGGTACTGACGTTCCTGAGGTGGTTTAGCGATCAACATCAGAATCTCAACTCGGTTTCGTTGCACCACATTGATGAGTTCTTAGCGATTAAACGGCGTGAGGGATGGACAGTGCGTACTGTCGCATCGAGCTCCCAGGCATTGCGGAGTTTCTTCAGATATGCCGAGCTTCGAGGGTGGTGTGCTCCGGGGATAGCACTCGGTATTCAACGTCCGGCAAGCCGTGGAGCTCACAACCGTCCGAAAGGGCCAAAGTGGACGGAGGTGAGAAAACTTATAGCGTCTGCGAGCGGACATTCTTCTAGTGACCTCCGTGCCAAGGCCATTCTGCTTCTATTTGCGGTTTACGGTCTACGAAGCAGTGAAGTAGCACACCTCCGATTCAGCGATTTCGATTGGTACAGTGAGACGTTCACGGTGCGTCGCGCAAAGCGCGGCGGAATTCAGCAGTTTCCGATCCAGTATGAAGTCGGAGAAGCGATCATCCGTTATCTGCAACACGGCCGACCACGCTCGGCCACCGATTATGTTTTCGTTGCCGCGCAACTTCCGCACGGACGAATTCGCCCAGGGCCAATGTGGCAGCTCGTCAGCACGAGAATGCTGGCATTGGCGATCAGACCAGAGCAACTTGGTCCTCACTCTCTCCGTCATGCTTGCGCAACCCGTCTGCTGAAGAAAGGAACTTCGCTGCGGGAGATTGCAGATTTTCTGGGTCACCGGCACATTAAAACAGTCAGTATTTACGCAAGGTTGGACACCCGGATTCTCCGGAAAGTATCTTCGTTCAGCATGGCTGGTGTGCTATGAAATTGCTCGAAGGCGTCAGGGCCTATGTTGAGGGTAGAAGGGTCTATGGGGCCGTTTACTCGGGCGGCGTCCCAACACTGAACGCCTTCTGTCGCTATGCCGGAGATATACCGCTGGGCAGCATCCGGGAGGGCCAAGTAACAGCCTTTCTCGATGGGCCGGGAACGGCAGAAGCGACATGGCAAAACAAATACAAACAGCTGCGGAGCTTCTTCCTTTTTTGGTTGGCGCGGGATGCGATCTCCACCGTTCCGATGCCATTACGGAGGCCTCCTGTCGATTCTCCATTTAGGCCGTACATCTACTCTCGCGCTGAGATTCGTCGTCTCTTGTCGATGATTCGGATCGGCCAGAAAAACTCGAACTGCAAGATCGATATTCGCACCCTGCGGGTGCTCATCCTGTTTCTCTATGGGACAGGCGCACTTTTAAGCGAGACCCTCACATTAAGGCGTGACGATTTGGATTTCAGGAAACGAACGATAACTTTCCGAAGTTCGCGACCGTACCGTTCGAGAACCATTCCGATTTGTTTAGACCTATATAAGGTGCTGCGCAGATATCATGCGACGAATCACCGGACAAATATCGCGGGAGCCCCGTACTTGTTCCTCAACAAGAATGGGGAGGCTCTCACCGCATATGCTGTGGAGACGACATTTCGACGCCTTCGAAAAGTCGCGGGCGTTACGCGCCGCGATGGTGCAGCCTCGCGTCCTCGTTTACACGACCTCAGACATACATTTGCAGTTCACCGGATAAGCGCATGGATTAAACACGGCGCGGACCTAAACCGGATGCTACCCGCTCTGTCTGTATACATGGGACGATTCGGGCTGGGATCAAGCGATCGCTATCTGACGCTGAGTCCGGAACGCTTCCGTACTCAGCTCAACAAATTGAGTCCGCAGCGCGGTAAGAGACGATGGCGGGATAACCCATCTCTCATGAGATTCCTTGCACAGCTGTAACGAGAGCTCACAGTCCTGGATGTCGTCGTGTTTTCTTAAAAACTGGCCACTCATCTCGGTATTCGTAAGGCTGCGTTCAAGCTAACCATATCCGTTCACGTTTAGGTTCAACGAAAAGAAGATTCAACGGGCCAGAATTGTGGCCGGTTGATACCGCTGCGCCGGCTCCCTATAGAAAAGAGGAGGAGTGCAAACAGCACTCCTCCTCTGTTTCCCGCTTATGCGGCTGCCGCAAGTGCCGCTGGCTCGGGGGCAATGCCCCCGAGGATCGCAGCAGCGGTCTGCTGAACGGCTTCCAAGCTCTCGCGCAAGAGATTGGCGTCTCCGTGCCAAAGCTGGATGTAGTCCTGGGATGCAGTTCCGTTCTGCAGTCCGACGGATTGACAAACTACAAAGGCGACGGCTTCGGCTTCGGTTTCGCGGACCTGCTTGGTAGTTAACGTGCGTCGCTCACCCCGATGAAGCATCTCGTGGGCAATCTCATGCGTTAGCGTCGAAAACTCCTCGGCTGGCTGCATCCCTGACAGCAACGTGATCTTCCCGCCATGCGAAAGACCCTTCGCGGGCGCAATTCTCTCGGAGAAGTTAAGCTCGATGCTTTGCGATTTGACGAACTTAAACAGACGTTCGCGGTATCCGCTCACGTCGCCTTGCACTTCGCTCAGTGTCGGCAATTCCTTGCCTTCGGTTTGGCTAATGTCGAACACGTAAACGGCGCGGAAGCCGATGAGTTGCTGCTCTGGTTTGCGTTCGTCGGCCGCATTGTCGGTCTCGATGTGGGTCGCGATTTCGTTCTGGCGCGCCCTGCGGTAGCCGACCATTGGCGCGAGAATGAGAATCCCTTTTTCCCCGCGTTTGACGAAGCGGCCAAGCGAGTTCCACGTGCGAATTCCGGCCACATTGCTGGCGTCGGCTTTCTGTCTGGCAATCAACATCACATTACCGAAGGAGTAGGTATGGAATCGGGCCATTGCGCCGAGGTATTGCGTGAGTACTTCGCTATGCCCGGACTCCAGCGACTGCACAAGGTGATCGACTGCGTCTTTGGTTTTGTTCTTGATCTCTTCTAACTTCATTGTTTTTCCCTTTCGCGCCGTTTCCGGCTTGTTTTTTTCTTCACTTGAGCGGCAGCGGGAAAAAACAAGCCGGAACGGAGCGAAGGGCAGAACGGAGCCCGAAGGAGGGTGGCAGGGCGTGAGTGAAAGCGCGGTGAGTGCCAAACGGGGTTGGGGTTAGTTTGGCGCGAAACCGGCGCAGTCCGAAACGCCCGTCCGAGCCGCGGCCAAGCGGCGTCCACCCGGAAGAGGGCGAAGTGGAGAGAAGATGCGTAGCCTTCCGTCTGAGATTACTAGAGGTGAATCGGAACGGCCTTCTAGAAAAAGATCAATCTTGCGGGTAGTGATGAGTCCGGGGCCGGTCCAGTGACGTGCATCATGGATCTTAAGGAGATCCTAATTGTCCAGTCGGCGGACCGTTAATTCCGGAGGTCGCGGTTACGCAACCCAGTCCTTGCACAATAACTCTGCTTGAGCGAGGACCGTAAGCGTGGCGTGCTCTTGTTTGTCCGGCGGATATCCGTGCGCACGTAAGATGCGTTTGACGATTGCGCGCATCTTGGCGCGAACGCTTTCCTTGACCGTCCAATCAATCGAAGCATTCTTCCTTACCGCGTCCACGAGTTCCAATGCTATCTGCCGCAATGTCTCATCGCCCAAAACTTTCACTGCACTGTCATTCACTTCGAGCGCGTCATAAAAAGCGATTTCCTCATCGCTCATCTTGAGCTTGTCACCCCGGCTCTGGGCCTCGCGCATGTTCTTGGCCAGGTTCACTAGCTCGGCAATGATCTCCGCAGTATCCAGAGAGCGGTTCTGGTATTTTTGAATCGTTTTCTGCAGCATGTCGGAGAAAAGCCGCGACTGCACAAGGTTCTTCTTTGATTGCGTTTTCAACTGATCGTTGAGCAGCTTGCGCAGCGCTTCAATCGCCAGATTCTTTTGGGGCAGCCGTCGAACTTCTTCCAGAAATTCATCCGAGAGAATAGAGATGTCGGGCCTGCCCAACCCGGCAACCGAAAAGATGTCGATCACTTCGTCGGAAGACACGGAACGGGAGACGATCTGGCGTACAGCAGACTCCACGACTTCTGGGTTTTTCTGCTCGTCATCGGTAAGCGTCGTCTTGATGAGCGTTCCCCGCACGGTCTGAAAAAAGCCTATCTCCTCGCGGAGTGCCATCGCTTTCTCGTGCGGCACTGAAAGCGCAAAGGCGCGGGAAAGAGCGGAGACCGAAGACAGATAGCGAGATTTCCCGTTTTCTTGAGGAATGATGTAATCCGCCGCGTTCTTCACGAGTTGCACCCGCTCGGCCGACTTGCCAATAAGGTGCTTGGCATAATCGAACCCATGCAAGATCCCCTTTACCACGTCAAAGTGTTCGGTCATCTTGCGGACCGCGGCCTCCTGGTCAAACGTGGGCTGGCCCTTGCCACCGGCCTGGGTGTAGTTGGCCATAGCTTTCTTTAGCTGGTCGGCCAATCCCAAGTAGTCCACAATGAGACCGCCTTCTTTGTCTTTGAAGACGCGGTTCACACGTGCAATTGCCTGCATCAGACCATGGCCCTGCATCGGCTTGTCTACATACATTGTGTGCAGGCAGGGCACATCAAAACCTGTGAGCCACATGTCGCGGACAATCACCAGCTTCATGGGGTCAGAGTCGTTTTTGAAGCGCTTTGCCAGTGCCTCGCGGCGCTGCTTGTTGCGGATGTGCGGCTGTAGCTTGGCATCATCGGCTGCGGAGCCGGTCATCACCACTTTGATTAGGCCCTTGTCATCGTCGTCGTGGTGCCATGAGGGACGCAATTTCACAATCGCTGCGTAGAGGTCGGCGCAAATGCGGCGGCTCATAGCCACAATCATGGCCTTGCCTTCCATGGCATCGAAGCGCTTTTCTACGTGGTCAATCAGGTCTTTGGCCACCAGATCAATCCGGTTGTCTGTGCCGACCATCGCTTCGAGACGTGCCCATTTGGTCTTGAGCTTTTCTTTCTTCTCGACCTCCTCGCCTTCGGTGGCTTCCTCGAAATCAGGATCGATCTTGGGTCGTTCGTCAGCCTTCAGCTCCAGCTTGGCAAGGCGTCCTTCGTAGTAAATGCGAACCGTGACCTCGTCTTCCACGGCGCGTTGAATGTCATAAACGTCGATGTAGTCGCCAAAGACCGCTGGAGTGCTGCGGTCGCCGCTCTCGATAGGTGTGCCCGTGAAGCCGATGAATGACGCGTTGGGAAGCGCGTCGCGCATGTGCTTGGCAAAGCCGTCAATAAAGTCATACTGACTGCGGTGCGCTTCGTCAGCGATCACGACGATGTTCCGCCGGTCGGAGAGCATCGGGTATTTCTCGCCCTTGATCTCGGGGAAAAACTTTTGGATGGTGGTAAAGACCACGCCTCCTGAAGACCGCTGCAGAGCGGACTTGAGATCGTCCCGGTTCTCTGCTTGCTCCGGCGTTTGACGCAGAATGTGCTCGCAGCGAGAGAAAGTCCCAAAAAGCTGGCCGTCCAGGTCGATGCGGTCGGTCAAGACGACAATGGTCGGATTTTCTAGTTTGGGATGTTGGATCAACTTGCCTGCGTAGAAGACCATCGAAAGGCTCTTGCCGCTGCCCTGGGTGTGCCACACCACGCCCGCTCGGCGGTCGCCGCGCACCGCAGCGGCCCTGAGTGTGCTCTCCACGGCTTTATTCACCGCATGAAACTGGTGATATCCAGCCAACTTCTTGGCCAGTTGTCCGCCGTCATTCTCAAAGACGATGAAATTGCGCACCAAATCGAGGAAGCGGTTCTTCTCAAAAATGCCCTTAATGAGCACGTCCAGCTGTAATGAGCCTTTGGGGGCTATATCCGTGCCGTCCACCGTGCGCCAAGGCATATAGCGTTCCCAGTCAGCAGTAAGCGTGCCAGCCTTGGCGTGAATACCATCTGAAACCACAGCAAGCTCGTTGTATGCAAACAGAGTGGGTATATCGCTCTTGTAGGTGTTGATCTGGTTGAACGCGCCCCGAACTGTGGCGTTCTCATCGCCAATGTTCTTGAGTTCGATCACCCCGAGAGGCAAACCGTTAATGAAGACCAAAATGTCGGGACGGCGGTTCGTCTTGTTTTCAATGACGGTGAACTGGTTGATAGCGGCCCAGTCGTTGTTTTCCAGATTGTCAAAATCGGCCAGCTTGACCAGATCGCCGGCAATGGAGCCGTCGTCTCGGCGGTATTCCACGGGGACGCCTTCCACTAACATTTGATGAAAGCGGCGGTTGTTCTCTATTAGGCTGGGAGTTTCGGGATGGAGCACGCGCCGGACAGCTTCATCAACGGCTTCCGCAGGAATGTCGGGATTGATTCGCTGAAGCGCCTCGCGCAACCGTTTTACTAGAACCACATCGCCGTAGCCCCCGCGCTCCGCAAACAGTTCTCCTGGCGCGATATCCGGCCCGTGAACCAAAGCGTACCCTAGCTCTTCAAACCACGAGAGCGCGGCTTCCTCAACCGTGGATTCGACTACGCTAGTCATGCACTCGCTCCGACAATCTCCTCGGCTTGCTTCAGACGCACGTCGCCAGACATCAGCTTCGGCAAAATCGCTTCCCTGAGCTCTGCCAAATTTGTATTCTCAAGTTCATTGAGATTGATATGGTCAAACATTGAGGCTACGAGGTGTTCAAAACTTGAAGCGTCCCGCTCGTCGGGCTTTGGAAAGGCGAACGACGGTATACCTTCCTTGCCAAGATGTAGAACGGTAGTGCCTGTGGAATGTGCATAAGTGTGATCGGCAAATTCAGGAGTCCGGAATAGGCAATACAGGAAGTAAGTCCCTACAATCCTTCGTGGGCGAACGATTGCAGTATCAAGAGAAGCGACGAGCTTGGAAAATTTCGCAGATCTTCCAACCAGAGCCGGCCTACCGATGACTTCAGCATTTTGAGTCACGTCAGTTAGGGCAATAACGATTTCCCCCGCCTTCACCTCTTGTTCTGGCTTAAATGGGCCAGAGAAGCCTTTGAGACCGTCAGCTTTGTAACCGCCGCCGCGCTCAAATGACTTGAGTGTCACTAGCGCGGTATCAACCGTCTCGACGAGCTCTTCACTTTTATACGACCTGCCTTTAATGATTTCAGTGAGTTCGCCCACCTTTATGAGAGGACCAACGTGAGATGTCCGTTCAAAGAAACGGGATTTGAAAATGGCACGCGCAATCGACTCTAGGGTTTGATTCATGCAGAGGTTTAGTGCAATCTTCTGATCCAGAACCGATAAAGAGTGTGCAATAGATTGCTGCTCGCCTATCGGTGGCAGGACTATCGCGAGAGATCTGATAGTTGGGACATTAAGCCGTTCCGCAACCGACCCATCCCGAAACCCACGCACATGTCGCACCATGATCGGCGAGTTGAGCCAATACTTCAGAAACTGAAAATCAAGAACTTGGGGATTCGGGCGCAACAGCACCATGCGCTGACCTAGGCACAGCTTCGTTCCTGCGGGAACTTCTGCAGCGATTCCGAAGTACGTTCCTTCTCTGCTAAATAAAAGGTCGCCGTGTGAAGGAACCGCTCGTACCGTTCGGTCGAGATAAGTCTGCTCTGAAACGTGGGCTGCACTATCCATCGAAAATACGCCTGCCCTGATGTCTTGGGAACGGACTATGTAGGGGCCATCCGACGCGAGCTGTGGCGTAGAATGTGGACAGTCGAATAAAGTGCAAACGTCCTGCAGACGACTCCACCGCCATCCAGTCGGGAGGGGCGACGATAACGCGGGGGCATGGATCACATCATTCATTTGTTACGGCCGTGAGCCTTGTTCTGATTTCCGATGTGAGCCGAGCGCTCTCCGCAAACTGCTCTTCCAGCTTTGCCTTCAGGCGCTTGATCTTTTCTTCGAATCGCTCGTCATCATCCTCGATTTCTTCTGCCCCGACGAAGCGTCCCGGCGTAAGCACATGCCCATGTTGGCGGATTTCCTCCAGAGTCGCCGATTTGCAAAAACCTAGAATGTCTTTGTACTTGCCGGCATCCTTCTCGCCGCGCCATGCGTGGTACGTCTCGGCAATACGTGAAATTTCCCCATCTGCAAGGTCTCTGTGGACGCGGTCCACAAGCGCGCCGAGCTTACGTGCATCGATGAACAATGTCTTGCCTCGACGGTCTGCGAATTTCCCGTTTCGTTTTGTCTTTGTAAGGAACCACAGGCAAGCTGGAATCGCTGTGCCATAGAAAAGCTGCCCAGGCAGCGCGATCATACAGTCCACCAGATCCGCCTCAATCAAACTCTTGCGGATCTCGCCCTCACCTGATTGGTTCGATGACATGGAGCCGTTGGCCAGCACAAATCCGGCAATTCCCGCGGGCGCAAGATGATGCACCATGTGCTGCACCCATGCGTAGTTTGCGTTGCCGGCTGGCGGCACCCCGTATTTCCATCGGACATCATCCTTAAGGTTCTCGCCTCCCCAGTCACTCATGTTGAAGGGCGGATTGGCTAAAACAAAGTCCGCGCGCAAATCCTTGTGCAAGTCATTACGGAAAGCGTCGGCGTGATGTGGCCCCAGGTTAGCCTCGATCCCACGCAAGGCGAGGTTCATCTTCGCCAGTTTCCAAGTGGTTGGGTTTGATTCTTGCCCGTAAACGGAAAGATCGCCGATGCGACCGCCGTGCTTCTCTATGAATTCCTCGCTCTGGACGAACATGCCCGACGAACCACAGCATGGATCGTAGACGCGGCCCTTGTACGGCTCAATCATCTCGACCAGCAGCCGGACGACACAGCGGGGCGTATAAAACTCGCCGCCTTTCTTGCCTTCCGCGCTAGCAAACTGGCCAAGGAAGTATTCATAGACGCGGCCCAGAATGTCCTTCGAGCGATTCTCTTTGTCGCCGAGACCGATGGTTCCAACGAGGTCAATCAGCTCGCCCAGACGTTGCTTGTCCAGTGCGGGACGGGCGTAGTCCTTGGAAAGCACCCCTTTGAGCTGTGGGTTGTCCTTCTCAATAGCCAGCATGGCTTCATCGATGATTTTGCCAATCTCTGCCTGCTTGGCATTCGCCTGAAGATGTGGCCAGCGAGCCTTCTTGGGCACCCAGAAGACGTTAGCTCCCGCGTACTCGTCGCGGTCTTCGGGATCGGCGTGTTTCTCCTTTTGCAACTCCGCGTGGCGTTCTTCAAAAGCGTCAGAAATATACTTGAGAAAGATCAGCCCAAGGACGACGTGCTTGTACTCGGAGGCGTCCATGTGGCCACGGAGCTTGTCCGCGGCGGCCCATAGTTTTTGCTCGAAGCCAAGATTCGCTCCGTTTGAGGACTTCGTGGAATTCGTACGCTGTTTGCCCATAACTTAATGATGCTGAGTAGTTTACTACCGGTCAACGCAGGGGCACAGTACGCGCTCTGAGACTGGCAGTCGGATTTCGTTCCGGGCCCCGGAAGCCAAAGATGGCAGCTAAAGCTGAAGAGTCTCAAAAGAGCGGTTTTGAAGTCGGAGAATTAGGGTTTAATCGGAATGTAAGACAGGTTTTCTGTAGGCGTCGGGGCGCCCAAATAGACGTGCAAACTCCGCGTCAGGCATGGATACGAGAAAGGAAGGGTAATCGGTTGGGCTGAGGTCGAATTTGCTCTTGGGATTTGGACAGCCGATAGCCGGTACAGCGATGCCACGCGCCGAGGCGCTTAGCCCACCGTAGATGAAAAATTGTGTCGCGGCAACATGGTCGGCAGCACACGCATGGAATAAATGATATGAGATCAGGCCTGTACGACGCCGAAGGTGAACAGATAGGAGATCACTTGGATCAATGTCGTCAAATTGGACGGCAATAAATCCCGGTCGCGTCTTCGACAATTGCGTAGCGGCTTTTTTCAAGGCATCTTGAATCGGTTTGGAATGATCATCTTCTCGCTTGCTTCGCATGACTACGAGGCAACATGCATTGGGCGTCAAGACAGCGGAAACATGGCAGTTATCGCCATATGCAGATCGGCAGGCTTTGTAAAACTCCTTGATGTCCTGATATGAAGCACCGGCCAACCTTTTTGACAACGGCTCTCTTTCAATCTCAAAAAAACCTTCTTGGATATGTGTAAGGGTGGCATCCTCCAGCAAACGTTGAGTTGCAGACCGTAATTGGAGTTGGCTCTCGGTGTCTGCAGGAAGTCTATTGGTGAGAGTAACGAGCAACACCTCGTTCGCGCTCGCCTCGACACGTTTCGCCATGTGCGGCGATACCGCATCCATGAAGCGGTAAAAATCCTTTCTATGAATCTTTCGTCCCGCGTCAGCAGAAAGACTCTTACACTCGATCTCACCTTCGACGCGATGATTCCAAAATCTCAAATCATATCTCTCCATGGCCTCCAAATCACTGAACTCCAGCTCAAACCCTGCGTCGATCAGCCGGCGGGCCATGTCAAGTTCTAGATATAGAGATGCGAACCCGTTCTCCGCTTTCAGAGCATCACGAATTCGGCCCGCAAGGACCAGCTTGCCTGATGACGACAAACATTTATGAACTTCCACCACCATTTGTGCAAACTGCAGAGCTGCAAACGCCTCAAGCGATACAGTGCGGCTCTCCAAGTTGCCGTACGTTTCTAGCATTATGATTTGCTCGCTCAACGACATTTCAAGCCAGTGATAGTGGTGGACGATGCGCCATATCGAAGGAGACTGACACGCCTCCTGAGCAAGTTGAACTGCGCGTCGCTTCCATCGATCATATCCTGCGAGCTTCAGGAACTCGGGAAGACAAGCGGCGAGAGCCACGAGATCGTTTTGAAGCGTGAACATCACTGCGCTTAGTATCGGGTACAAAAGACTACAATGTCCACATTTCGTACCGCGCGTTGAGTGAGCCCGGCATCGTGGTTGGGAATAAAGTGGGAGGTTAGAGAGGATGATTTCCGGCATCGGCATAGATCTTGTTCATGTCGCATCAGTTGCGGAGTCGATTCAGCATTATGGCGAACAATACTTGGAACGGGTGTTTACGCGTGATGAGATAGCGTATTGTGGCTCTGTACCTTCCTCGATGCAGAGGTATGCGGGGCGAGTCGCCGCAAAAGAGGCCGCGATGAAGGCGCTCGCTACGGGTTGGGATTCGGGTGTTGAGTGGTTAGATTTTGAAGTCACTAACGAGCCGTCCGGCAAACCCCGGCTTCGAGTGCATGGAGTAGCTGCGAAGATGCTGCGAAAAAAAGGCATTTCCAGAATGTGGGTATCGTTGTCCCATCGTCCCGAGTACGCAATTGCGCAGGTTATATTCGAGCAGTCGTGGATGCGGGCGTTTCTGGTCCGGTTACGCGGGCTGTACAGAAATCGTACGGCTGAGTAGATCGGCTACTACTAAGCCTTTTCGGTGCTCTCTAAGAAATCTAAACACTTTGTAGCCTTGCAGGATGCTCTGTTCCCAAAGCCACAGTGGGCAGAGGTCAACTTCATAACCTCTGACAAGTTCTTGGACGGCTTTGAGCAATGAATAATCGAGGGTATGGATTGTGGAAAAATAATTGAGCCGGGCGGCGTTGTTGAAAATCCATGTGGCGACCCCCTCTTCGATCAGAATAGCTCGTGCTCCATCTTCGGTTTCGTCCAATCCTGGATTGCTCTTCCGCTTGACTCTCAATAGCGCCCGAATGACAGGGGACCAACCAAGAATGGCAGCATTGGCAAGGTGGAACACGTCGTGAAATCTGTAATCGTCCTGCTGGGCTTTGTTATCTGTCAACCTGTCTCCGATGTTGATGCCGTTGCATTTTTGAAAGACAACCGTTTTGGTTCCAGATCTCTTCTCAAGGATCAGCATTTCGATTCGACGCGGAAGTTGTTCATCAACATCGAGATCAGTATCGAACAAATCGGGGTATTTGCGATCGATCGGCCAGCGGCTCGTCACTTTTCTCACGTTTCGCTGGACCGCCTCCTCAAGGCTGACATTGGCATCGTCAGCAGCACGCAGTATCGATCTAAATATTTCCACGAGATGGGCAGCCAAGAGTTCGTTGTCGGTTTCAAGTCGTTGCATGGACACATCGTCAAGCAAGCGGCCTACTTTGCCCGCCAAGGTCATAGCCCCGCGCTCGAAGGTCTCAGTGCTTACGGGACTGATGCCCTCACGGGCTGACTGAATGCCCTGAAATGTATCGACCTTTTCGAGTCTGTGAGGATCATGCTGAGTGAACTGTCGGAGCATCCTCTGTGCCAAGGCATCGAGAGGGAGATTCGCCCTTTGCGAAATATTGGCGAAGTACCATAAGACATCGCCGAATTCTTCCAAAACAGAGTCTTCGTAGCCGACGTATGAGTCGGCATCTCTCTGTTTCTTTTTCAATTCACTCAGTAGGCTGCCGACTTCACCGAAGAGACCCAGGAGCGGTAGCATTAATCCGGGATATCCGGTTTTGCCATTTTGGTCGGTCTTGATCGTAAATCGCTGATAGTCGTTCATCAGCATTGCGTCGGTCGTCGTGAGTGTATCGATGGCCTGCGTAGTCTTCATGTGAATAAGCCTTATGCCGCTGTGGGCAGTAGGGCTGACTTGCACTCTGCAAGCAGCTGCTTTACTTCGGTCAACGTCCATGACGAGCCTGTGTCAACTCTTGCATGGGTCGAGTGGCAAATTAGGGGGCCCATGCTGAGGTTCGTCTCAGCAGCGACGAAGGATTGCAATTGTGCTAAGCCCAGCAAATTACCTAGGGTCTTGGACACATAATAATGAGACCTGTACATCACGGCCAACATCAGTGCATTTGGAGGATACATTTTGAAAGTCAAGTGGCTTAAGCATGGTTGCGGAATGAAGCGATTGGCATCTTCAGCTGGACGATATATCGGCATTTCAAAAGCGTCGTCCTCTGCATCGGCAACGTTTATTTCATACGCCGAGCGCATTCGCTGTTTTTCCTTTTGAACCTGCTTCTTCAGCTTGTCAACTAATGTTTGGAGTGGATTGATGACCTTCCCGTCTTTCCCCTTTTTTCTGAGCATCCGCATGGCATATGTGCCCCAAGAATGCTGATCAAGTTTTGGAAAGATTTCATCCGGGAATGTCTCATACACACCTTTGGCACCGTCTCTCACGTAGTAGTTTCCTGGAAAAATGGTTCCGGCGACCGTCGCAATGGGTTCTTCATTGTGCAGTCGCAAGAAATTGTCGACCGCATCGTGAATCATAAAATCTTGCGGAGTCATAACGTCGGGAGACTCAATCGCCAGGGTCAGGTTATAAAACTCATGTTCAGGTTGAGCAAACAGATATTCAAGAGCATTAACCCAGGCCTCTGGACAGGTTCGAGCATTAATCGTGTGGGTAATTGTTTTCATGTGTTTGACTCCATGACGCCAAGAAGTCGAAGTCTTGTAGCCAGATATCGGTGATCAATCCAACCGTAGCCGGCGTCAAACCATTTGTTCCCCCAGCTATTGCGTATGAGAATGCATCTCGCACCGCCGTTCTCGCCGTAGCCGACCGCAATTACCGCATGAGTATTGATCCTTGGTTCCGTTGCAGGTGCGAGAAGGATCTCGGTTTTAGCGGTTGCTCGAAAAAAACTGTGACTAACATCCATAACGACCATAACCGGCTTGCCCATATTGAGCTCAGTACAGATTGAATCAACGCCCAGTATCGAGACCGCTTTCGAGTTGCGCCTGTAGATAGCGCCGGAGGTGGGTGGCTTCCAACTGGGCAAAACCACCGGCTTATTCTGATATGGCCAAGCTGTTTCCAGGGGTTGTCCATCCACCGAAATTGTCTCCGACATGATTGCGAATGAAACCCCTTTAGACGGGTCGCGTTCCTTTGTCCGCTGTACCGCGTAGAAGAATGCATATTCTACTGACAGCGCGTCCGTATTTCCCCGCGCAAATGAGTGAGCATCGCTCGCAGAAAATGCCATGCACGTCGGACGCGGATTTTGATCTCGAATCTCTCCGAAGCGATCTCGCAAATCCACTATGATATGAATCCCCATCTATGCAGCCGCCACCTTTGCACGCTGAGCACGAGGCATCCCATTCTCTTTTCCGAGTAACTCATACAGCAGGGTGAAGTGGTGAGCGTTTTCACTGCTTTCGTCCCAAGGGCGTGCTTCTATCAAATCGAGTGTGCCTGCAGCCTCGAATTGAGAAGCGGCAACGAGGACACGGTCTACAGCGCCTCCGACAGTTTCTGAATCATCGGGGATCAGGCGCTCATCTGACACGACCGTAAATCCCGCTTCCTGTAATTGATCAGTATTCCAAAGATAGCCAGCGCCACTGTTCTCTTTCAGATGTACCAGAAAGATGTCATTGGGTCCGCCCTGAATAAGAGCGCCTTGATCGCGTTCGGTCAGGACCCAGACGTCTGGGTACCACTTGTCCATATGGTGATCTGTCAATAGGCTCTTTTTTATTTCCTTGGGTGTTGTAGAAAGGTGTTTTTCTAATTGTCCCGAGCTTATGACGTTATATCGTTGAAGGGCTCGACAGGTCGCCTCGTAACTAGCTCCGGCACGAAGTGACAATTGATATACAACCCGCGAATCCACGAACGTGTTTGCATTCCAGCCTTGCCGCACGGCATGAACTTCAAACAACCACTTTGGCATTAGAAAGCTTGCCGCAAATGCATCTGCTGCGGCCTCGACATTGTTATATCGGGCTGCGCCAAAGGGTGATCGGTTCAAGATGGACTCGTCATCCAGGCTGCCAGCATGGCCGAGAATGAAGTGGCCCAATTCGTGGGAGGCCGTAAATCGTTGGATAGCTAGGCTGCGCTGAGTTGTCACGATGATGCCGGCGGACGGTCGCGGCACGAATGCGCCGAGCAATTTATCGAGCGGGCGAAACACTAGGGGAACGGAAAGCTGAAGAATCGCGCCGAAGACATCAACGCCCCCTCCTCTTGTTTCGACGAGTTGTTGACTCTGCATCTCTTGGTGCAGCCTACCGGCTTCGCTGATCGCGTCCAGCAAAATGTCACGTTTGCTCACTTGGTTTTTCTCTCCACAGTAGCCTTTGATTGCAGGAATTCGGCAAATCGAGCAAGCTCTTCGCGATCTTTCGAGGAAAGATTGGCGGCAGCACGTGCCAAGTGCTCCACTTCGGCAGGCAGATTCGCCTCGGCGTTTTCGTCGCCGGTAAAATAACTTACAGGACGTTGATAGAGCGTTGCGAATTTTTTTAACTCCAATGCGTCAACTCGGCGCTGTCCAGACTCTATCAACGAGATGGCTGCGCGGGGTATTCCAACCGCTTTTGCAACCTCATCCTGTGAAAGAGATAGGTATTCGCGGGCTCCCCTTAACATTTCGGCAAGGTGCGTCCGCTCCTCTGCGGCAGCATTTGATTCATTGTGCTTATTAGCTGGCATGTGCTCTGGCTCCTCCGGAGGGTTGTGCGGAGACTTTTTCCGCAGGCGGGTTGTTTTCAGAAAACTTTCCTTCAAGTCGAGGCAGGATGTGTTGCACAAACTCATCGCAATTGCGATAACCGCCCGGTTTTATAATTCCGCCACTGCCCTTAATCTTGAATCCAAGCAAAGGCTCGACCTCCAGAAAAACCTCTACGCCCTCTGTGGATGAAACCTCGGGCAGGATGTCGAAGACGTTGCCCCCGGATTTTCGGGGATCTGGTGTGCTCCGTCGCAGCGGGGATTCAGTTTTCCGCTGCCACCAAGATCTGAGTCTTTTCTCGATCTCGGTGCCCGGAAATAATGGATGAGTGGCCAAAGCCTACCTCCTCTGTTCGACTATCGAGCATAATAATGTGTAATTGTTCGATTGTCAAACACAAAATAGGGGTGGCCCCTATATAGGGCTGGGAGGGTTGAGCTTGGGTTTGATCCCCCATTTGGGGGGATACCAATAGTCGATACTGCTCAGATTCGGTTTGAATCGTTGCTTGATCTTAGTGCGTTTTGAAACTGTGGTCGCTTGGGGAAAGCGTACCCGTGCATATTTATCAATTTCGCAAAAGAGGTTTTGGACGTCTATCAATTGGAGCCGTCTGTCACCCAGCCATTGAAACCGGAGGCCGCGTCTTTCAAATTCGACCTCCTGAAGGTCGGTAACCAACCTGATGACATCTTCGTGGGCCATCGGGTCTAAGGCTGAGAAACACTTTTGAAGCCCGCTGCGGGCTCCCGGTCCTGGCATGACGAACTCTGATTCAGAGAAGTCGATTATTTCGCTGTAGTTTATGTCGATGGCGTATTGAAAGGCCAGGAAATCTCCAATCATGGGGTAGGAACGGAGCACCTTGAACACTTGCTCCAGGTTGTTGGCGTCTGTGATTTTCTTATGGAGATTGTCCTTCAACATCAGTTCCACGAGTTTTAAATGTGCTCCATGTTTTCTGGAACTTGGAAACGCCCGTGCTCCTGACGGCATTATGTAAGCTCCAGAGTATATCTTCTGTCCTTTATCGAACGCCCAGGACAGCACTCGGTCAAAATCCTGCACCGAGAATATAGAAGTCGTGATTTCACCGAACCGATTTTGTAGCAATTCCCAGGTCTCAATTTTATTGAACAGCTTAAAAAGCAAGATACGGAAAATAACTTCGGGCGGATCTTGTCGCCCGTTGTAGATCACCTTTCGGATCAGATATTGACTTACGCGATCTGAAGCGCGGTATACGTTTGTGAATTTGAAAGCGCCGAGAATGGGGTCTGCTGTCCATGGTGGGGGCGCCTCGGATTGGCGGCGGTAAAAGGTGGCTTGCCGTTCAGCAGCAAAGCTCCAAAAAGCGTCAAAGACCGGTGTTGGGGCTAGTCGTGAGAATTCAGGTGAACCCTGGAAGTGGGAGGGCTTGTCCGAGTCAGGAGTGAACGGTAAATAATTTGCAAGCGCAGCGGTCACCGTTAAAGCGTACGCTAAGAGCCGCATTCGCGGAATTGACCTGATGGGTTCTGGAGGTCGCACATGCCCGGATAGATTTTTTGGGCAGTAGAAATCGTGCGGAAAGAAGGAAATCGGTCATGGGTGCACAATGATGTTATTTCAGGAGCTTAACGATCAGAGCAACAATTGCTGATACCCCGATAGGAATGTAGATCATGAAGAGCGTTCGGAGTCGGTCGACTTCTTTTTGAAGGGACGCAAGGCTTAGGCTACTGCCCCCGAGCAACTGTACGTCCTGCAAAAGGATTCCCATAGAGCCTTGGGGGTACTCTATATCTTTTTGTTCGTCTCTGGCTTGCTCGACATTTTCAGACGAAAGTTGAGCAAAAAATATCGTAAATGTGGGTTCGAGGAATTTTATCCGCATATCGGTTGGACCGACGTTTTGAACAGCAAACCGGAGTCTTCCCCTAAAAGTAGGGTCCACATGGAATCCCGAGATATTTACCAACCCTTCTAATTTAAATTTGCTCCGGACAGAGATGAAGGCAATTAAGTCGCGCGGCATCTTAAGATCCTCGTAACAGGTCAGGATGGCAAACTGGCCTGGCGGCAGCGTTGCATAAGGCTCCTCTTCGGTTAACAGTTTCGGAGCTTGATCGCCGACAATGTAAATTTCTGGCCCAAGTCGCAGGTCGTACGAAGCCTGGCGCAAGAGAGTCTCTTGAAAGTGATCTTGCTTAATCAAGGCATCTTTGGTAATGCGGTCGCGGATTTCCTTCTTCGCCAGGAATGGCACTATTTTCCTCCCAGCGCAGTCCGGACCGCCAGACCTGTGCTCATGACGATCAATATTGCCAAACCTGCTATAACGCACCAGTAAGCTGCACGAGCAGAAAAAAACTCTGTTCTTGTGGTGGTTCGTCCGGGAATCTTGCCTGCGAATGGAATTACAAGTACCAGAGTGACAAGCCCGCCAATCACAAGCAGAGACCCTACGCGTAATAAATGCCAGAAGAGATACTCCACAATCATTCCCTCTAGTGGAAGCGTATAGGATCGCTGGAAGAAATGTTACGTGAGTTGAGCTATGGCTATTAATAACCTTGAGTCGGACCCTGGACCGGCGACATTAGGCAATCTGGATCAGAACGCTTCGCATGTTGCAGCATCTCCCGGAATTTTTTCTGCGTCGAATACTTGCCGTAGAGAGAAACGGCTCGGGAGAGCTTTTTCGGGTCCATCTCTTTGGCTCGTTCGCGAACGCGAGAAAGGACAGCGTCCCGATCTTCCGCAAGATCGCTCAGTTCGTTAACCAGATCAACCAGCAGAAACTCGGGTGAGAGTTGCCTTGGAACATTCATGCGGCGCTCGAAAGTGATCATTCGATTGCCGAGCGGAAATGTCCCATGCCGTTTCTGATTGTAAACAACCCGTTTGTTGTAGAGCTGCGTTGTCCCCAGTCGCAACTGGTTGTAGGCATTCGGGGAGGTCAGGACAAAACGGTCCGTCTTCAAGAACGCTTTCACCAGCTCGTGCTCGTCCGCGGAAGCCTCTCCAAATTCAAATTTGCGAGGGCTGTAGTACAAGCCGGTACGGAGCTTCTGGAGAGTGCCGTCGACAGTAAGCTCTTTGAGGTGTCGATCGACGCTATGGGACCAGGGCAGAAGGTCTTCTCTGCGGTATACACGTCCAGGGCGAAGATGTCGCTTTAGCTGCTCTAATGTGCTTGGGCGCATTCTCCCTGATCCTCCACAGTTATGCTACTCTTCATAACCTAAGAATGTCAATCTTTTTACTAATCTTTCATGCATAATATGAGGTAACATCATGTATTTTCTATATCTTGCCGGTATACTAAATGTATGAAATAGACTCAGATCGCTCAAGCCGAAAGTAGCGCACAAACCGTTGAGCACTCGCGATTTATGTTATTGGGAACACTAGGGCTTATGGGATTCTTCAGACAGTGTCTGTAGAATCTTTGCCTCCGGCGACGCGCGGGAGAGCGGTTTCTGCCCATGGCGATCTTTTGAATCTCAACAGTTGGCATTGTCAAAGCCCTACCACAGCGCCTCCATAAAGGGGCGAATAACATTGCTAACGCGGCAGACTTTGGCGTAGCGGTAGATTTCGTTGACGCCAGCTCTCTTTTGGCGAAGGCAATCCTTCAGCGCCTCAATTGCAACATCGAGTCCGATCTTGTTCCTGAATTTAAAACAGTCAGCGACGGTTTTCGCAGCCGAATAGACGCGGACAGGGACGCCTTCGATCTTACGGTTTTCAATTCCTTCAGTCAGCGAGGGGTCGGAGAGACGTACGATCCTGAGTGAGGGTGATCCGAGGGAAGGTGTTCGTGCCCCTTTGCGGAGAGCGATCCAGACCGAGGCGGGGCTCTGGGTTGTAATCTCGTGAAAGGCAAGAGCCGAGAGGAGGCAGATAATACCTTCCGGGACCCGCGTCGCTACCTCGGCGTAAGAGTGACGCTCCGTCACGTTGGCGTTCGGATGCGTGTAGATTCCACGTCCAGGACGACTGAGTTTGCCTTGCCGGTGTAGACGAACGAGATACTCCCGCGGAAGGCCGATGGCCTCGATATCACGAGGCCTAACGATCCCGTGTTTGACGACGTACCGCATAATCTTCTGTAGAGGCGCTGCCGGGGATTGTTTCAATATGTCATTACTTAATCATAACTAATGACGTATTGCAACACGATCATGGAACATTTACGCCCTACCTAGAGGCAGGTTTTTCGTTGAAAGAGACCTTGATGTGCATTATGCGTCAGGTGGTTCGGGATCGCGCCAATGACGGAGGCGGGCCAATGATTTATGGCCTCAGGACGACATTTTGCAGACACCGTCTGCAAGATTGGTCGTGTCGTGCTCGGCGGTTCTGCTGCCCGCGCAAAAGGTGGTGCGGGCGGAGGGACTTGAACCCTCATGGGCCGTTTAAGCCCTGCGGATTTTCATGCCGTCTACGGCTTTCGCCGCCCGGACGTGGCTTTTGGAGGGCTCACGCCAGGTTTGCGGTCTGGACTATCCCTTCACCCTCCTCCGGAACATCCGGAGCTTAGGTGCTGCCCGTCTAGTCTCTACACCTTCCCGGCTGGAATATATGACCGGGCTTGGCTCGGGATTGCCATTTCAGGTTTCCCCGACTTTGAGCAGTTCTGCATCGCCGGTTTCCCAGGCGAGCACTCAAGTTTTCCTTAAGTCCGCTGCGTATGCCATTCCGCCACGCCCGCGCGCGGCTGTGTTACCCATGATAGGGCACGTTACCCGATTTTACACATCCGTTTCCTCATCTGGATGCTGCGCTGAGGCTTGAGCGTTCTGGAGTGCTTTCTTGCTTTTCTTGTTTTTCTTGGGCCGCATAACGTTAATCGCAGCGGCATCAAGCGAGGTCTTGATGTGCGCCGCGTAGTATTTCTCAATCATCTCGACGCTAGTGCGGCAGTTCTTAGCAATTTGGTAGATGTCGGCACCTTCCATAAGGCGCAGGCAGATGTAAGTATGCCGCAGGCTGTACGCCGTGCGCGGTCGGCCTTCGCGATCGAAGCGAAGATTTTCCTCATCGAGGATTGTCTTGAAGAGTTCGCGCTGCCACTTCGGAAAGATGAGGTCGGTAGGTCCGGGCGTGCGCCATGGTTCCCGAAGGACAGCAGAGGTCTCGAAAGTCCTTGGGGGCGTGTGCACGCCATAAACGCGCGCCGGGCGGAGCCGGCTTCGAAGTCGCTCAAAGGGCCTCACTGCACCGGGCATACTTTTGCAATATCCGACGCCGCGCTTTCCGCGCACTTCAATTTCTAGAATCGTTTTACCGAGGTCATCGTCGTCAACGATCGTGACATCCCGGAATTCTAGTCGCCATGCCTCGTCCGGGCGCAAACCGGTATTGACCGCGAATAGCACATAGTCGTGAAGTTGTTCAGATTCCCATTTGAAGCCCACTTTTTTCGGCTCATGCGCGCGCTTTCTTGTGGCTTCGTAGAGCATCTTATATTCCTCGGGAGAGAACCACGCCCGGTGCGAGATTTTCGGGGATGATCTATACGGCTCGGACAGATCGGGAAGACGGTCGAGCCATCCATGGCGTATGGCTGTTTTCAGGGTTTGTCGAAGAGCGACCATCTCCTGATGCATGGTGTTGCGGGCTGGCGGCTTGCCGCGCTTCGCTACCGCTTCCTCGTGGCGATGAATGCGGTATTCCTGGATCTTGCCGGCAGTAATTTCCGACAGCCCCAGAGGGCCGAAGAACGGCATAAGGTGCCCCTGCGAGCGCCGCTGTTGGCCTTCCACGTAAACTTTGCTGCGTTGGCCCTGCGTGATGATGTCGTATTCACGAAGAAATAGTTCCGATGCTTCGCGGAAGATTTTTTCTGTTTTGATTTCACCGCTACGGAGTTTTCCTCGTAGTTGCAGATACCAATCCTCGGCGATCTCTTTTGCCTTGGAGAGACTATCTTCTTTCGTGCTCGTCCGGCGGTTCCTGCCGGCGAAGTAGCTGGAGCACTGCCACAGGCTGCTGTTCGGTCGTTTGTAGACGTGAACCTTGCCGCCGAGGATCGTGTGTTGTTCGGCCATCGCGGATTACCTCCGCACTCCGTCAAAAGTGTGAAAATGTGAAAGAGTTGTGTAAGGATAATCCGGTCTGATAATTGTGTCAATAAACCATTTATCAACAATTACTTAACTTACTTTGATGAGATGTACAATACGATTTTAAGTCCCCCGTTCCCTCGCAGTTTCGTACTCCGGGGACTTTTACGATCACCCGGCTCCAGTCGCCGGCTGGGCTTCCTGACCGAATCACAAAGCTATCGCCCGTCCCCGCTCTGCTGGTGTC